>Ga0206815_1042_pt2 | contig 17369 bp, 13 predicted proteins | sample Alteio_BWOrgCont_91_FD_152864 | JGI IMG/M metagenome (GOLD analysis project Ga0206815, IMG submission 152864) | Enriched cells from forest soil in Barre Woods Harvard Forest LTER site, Petersham, Massachusetts, United States -... | ecosystem: Environmental > Terrestrial > Soil > Temperate forest >...
AGCAATTCGGCTGTGCTTACCGTGACTGCAGCATTGGCAGCGCCGTCGATCACGACGCAGCCGGCCAATCAGACAGTCACGACCGGACAGACGGCGACGTTCTCGGTAACGGCAACAGGTACGGCACCGATGACCTACCAGTGGAGCAAGAGTGGAGCTGCCATCAGCGGGGCGACATCGTCCACGTATACAACTCCGGTGACCGTGATTGCCGACAACGGCGCTCTATTTACGGTCGTGGTAACGAACAGCATGGGCAGCGCAACCAGTAACGCTGCGACCTTGACGGTTAACTCGGCCGTACCTCCGGCGATTACAACACAACCTGTAAGCCAGAGTATCGCTACGGGACAAAATGCGTCCTTTTCCGTGGCAGCTACCGGCACCGCGCCTCTGACGTTTCAGTGGAGCAAGAATGGAGCTGCGATCAGCGGAGCGACGTCATCCACCTATACAACTCCGGCGGCCGTGATTGCTGACAACGGCGCGCTATTTACGGTCGCGGTAACGAACAGCGCGGGTAGCGCAACCAGTAACGCGGCAACGCTGTCAGTTCGTGTCGCGGTGCTTGCGTTGACTGCCAACCCCACATCGCTGAGTTTCGGCAGTATTGCTATGCCCAACAGCGCAATGAAGACTGTGACGCTAACAAATTCGGGCGATAACAATATAAACATATCGAACGTGAGCATTTCCGGTTCAGGCTTCAGCGCTACCGGTGTACCAGCCGGAACGATCCTGACGGTCGGGCAAGCGGCAACTCTAAACGTGACGTTTGCGCCGGTTGCAACCGGAAGCGTAACTGGCAACGTGTCGGTGACCAGTAACGCCACCAATTCACCGACGGTGACCTCCCTGACCGGCACAGGCACAGCCAGTCATTCTGCGGCCTTGTCCTGGACGGCTAGCACCTCGACCGTAATTGGATACAACACCTACTCCAGCACCGCAACGGGCGGTCCTTACACGAAGCTGACGGCTACTCCGTCTGCGGGGACGACATATAGCGATACTACTGTACAGAGCGGGCAGACCTACTACTACGTGGTGACTGCGGTGGATTCTAATAACAACGAAAGCATTCTGTCCAACCAAGTCACTACGACCATTCCATAACCACAACGACCATAACTACATCGGGGCCGCGCCATCTGGCGTTGCTCCAATGTGGCCGTATATGGTTCCAATTTTCAAAGAGGGAAAGCGCGATCCGGTTCCTTAATAATGGAATCGGTAGCGTACCTCCACGAAAATTTCGCGTGGGTTGCTGAAGTGAAAGCCTCCAAAGGTCAGGCTGTCGTCCAACATCACGCGACGGTTTGCCACATTCAATCCGGTCACGGAAACCGAGAAACTCTCCCCGAAGTCCTTGCCGGCCGAGAGATCAAAAGTTGTGTGGTGGGGCAAGTAGTCTAAAGAAGAACAACAGGGAGCACCTCCCGTTACCGCCGGACCATTGCCATTGCTGAAGCCCGAGCCGTAGTAGACGTTTCCCGAGGCGAATGTTCGCCACGGAAGCGTGAATTGGGCCCCCACATTGAGAGTGTTCCGCTGGTCGTGATCCAGCTGTCCATAATCGGAAGAGGGCGTATTGTCTGTAGGAATCAATCCGCCAGTGATGTTTCCCCTGGCTTCGCCGATCTGATTCGAATAGGCCAGGTGCAATTGAGCCCTCCGCAATAGCCGTGGTGATCGCAGAGTTAACTCCCAGCCACGGATCAACGCTTCCGTTAATGTCACGGGAATGAAGATGTTGGATTCGCCCAGAACGTTGTGGTCGAAAAAATTATTTGCTCGAGTGCGAAATGTGTCGGCATCCAGGCTCCAGCCTTTGTATGGGATGGTCACGCCGAACTGGTGTTCTTCATCCCGTTCGCCGAACAAGGGCCCAAAAGTAAAAGACTGGTCCATCGCTGCATTCACCAGAGCAGGCCCCGAGAATGTGAGCAGCGGAGGCGCCTGGTAAAAGTGTCCGTAGAAGCCGTGAAACACCCAATTGAGCCGGGGAATTCGGAGCGAGATGCCTGCCCGCGGGCTCGTGGCGTTCTCTGTGATATCCGCCGAGAAGAAAGATTGCCTCACCCCGCCGGTTAAGGTCAGCCAGGAGGTAACCTTGAATTTATCTTCAAACCAGAATTCTTCCAGATTTCCGGTGACGATCTCCCGATCTTCGAAATTCGCGGCGCTCTCATCATTAAACAAGACTCCGAACAACTGGTTATCACGCTGCCAGAAACCGTAAAATCCGGCACTCATCGAATTTCGAGCCAGCGTCCCGCTGAGTGTGGCCTGTCCGCCAGCATAGTTTGAAGCCCTGTCATTGGTGGTGCTGGTAGGGAAGTCGTTGGGATTACTGCTGTAGTTCGCGCTATTGAAGTGGAAGAAGGGAGAAACCGTTAACAGTGCGTTGGGGCTCAAAGTTCGAACCCAGGAAAAGTTCGCAAAAGTGTCGGCTTCCTGCTCGCCATCCGATTGAAAAGTTGAGGGAGGGGTCAGAAAAATGACGCCCGGAATACCGTCAATTTCGTTGATGTCCCCCCGCGAAACGGGAATCTGGTAATAGTCCCTGCGGGAAGATACCACCAGTCGCAATTGGTCTTTCGAGTCCACATTGAAGATCAGCGAACCAAATCCACCAAAGCCGTTTTCGGCGTCATGAATGATTTCGGTCGTCGGGGGTTGGAGGCCAAGATTACTCCGGTTTCCATTCAAGCTTCCGTAATACGCGAATCGCTGCGTGTGCCCCCCGCAACTTACCTGGTCGTTTGTTTGATAGTAGTTGCCGAGGCTGGTGACAACATCACATTCCTTGTCGCGCTCAAAACCCGTTCGCGACACGACATTGAAGACCCCATAAGTTCTGTCCCCGTAATCCGCGTCATAACTGCCGCGCTGAACTTCGAAATAGTCTACGTCCTTAGGGTCAAACTGAGGTCCAACGTTGCTGGCGATATTGGTATTCGGAACCGGCACACCGTCGATGAGCCAACTGACCTGATGTCCCCCGCGAATGTGCAGCTGGTCGTGCGTGATATATGCCCCGGGAATATTGTCGGTAATAATTGCCAAACTATTTGTCCGGCTGGCCCCTGGAGTTTCCTGCACATCTTGACGGTTTAAAAGCGTTGTAGGTGTGACTGAATCCATGGTGGCCGACACAGGCTCGCCGGTTACGACGGTTTTTTCGGTAACGCTGGCCAGAGCCAACTGAAAATGCAATACCGCACTGGTGCCGGAAGTGACGATGACCGTTTGCTGCTGTTGCTGGAAGTCAGCCACGGTGACAGTAACGGTGTATTCGCCCAGAGGCACGGCGCTGAATTCAAATTCACCGTTGTCGTTGGTGTTTTGGTGTTGGACCCAATCAGACCGCTGCGCCTTCAGATCGACCATTGCGCCTTGAACGGGTCGGTGCTGGGGATCATGGACGATACCATGCACGTTCCCGAAAATCTCTGCTTGTGCCGGTGCAGGACCAATCGTCCATGCACGCACGGCAAGAGTCAAAATCAGTGCCACCCACCTCAAAACCGTATTGGAACTCATTCATTCCCTCCTTGGGTATGAAAATCCGAGCCTCGTCGCGTGGAAGAAATCCCCACGCGGCGGTATTTACTTGTTGGATGGAGATGGTCCGTTAGCTCGGAAACGTTCGGGGAGGCGGCGTGGAGGGAAGGCTTAAAACGACTGGAACAAAACGCGAAGACGAGAGCGGTGCGGCCTGTACCGCCGCTTTATAGGAAATTGTTGCGGGCGCTGTGAGCAGAAACGGCGGGGTTCCCACCGCCTGATTCGATGGGGTGTCGCAAGCCCGCACCGAGGAACCAGCCAAAGCGAGGTTACCCTGGGAGCCGCAATCGGATTTATCCTTCGACATTTCGCGGCCCTGATGATGGTGCATCGGGCAATAGGAAGTAGTGCAGCAGATCTGGGATTCAAAAACGAAGAGCGATTCCGCCAGGGCCGGCATGGTCGCAGGCAGAAGCACAAGAAACACCGCAACCGCCATGACCTTTCTCGCAATTGTGTCGAGTTTCATGCGCTCTCGAGGCTCAACAATACGCCATTCCTGCATTCAGATTCAACTGCAGCACAAAAATTTCGCATGCGGCTTGACACCCAAGGCCGTGCCCGCCAATACTCTTTGCATGGCACAAACATTTTTGATTTTCGATTTCGGGAAGGATGAAGACGCCGCCCAACAGGCGCGTCATCGCATCGATGGCTGGAGGCAGGGATTCCGCCTCGATAAGAAATTGCAACTCAAGTTCGATCGCAATGAACCGAATGCAGGACAAGAGGCACCCACTTCGAAGACAGCGAAAGGCAACTCGACTCCCAAGGCGGAGGCAAAGCGGAAGGGCCGAACCAAGCCGGCAGGCGACAACGACGTCACCAACGACTCAAAATCAGCCAATGCTTCGGACCTTCGTCTGATTGTCCGGCTGGATTTTTCCGACCACGAAAAACTCTCACACCATCGTTGGGCTGAGCGCATTCCGTCCGAAGAGTTATTCAAGGATGCGAAACCGAAAATCGTGCGGACAGGAGATCCGGAATTCGCTGAGATTGCGGAACATTTCGACTCGCTAGACTAGCCTTAGGAATAGACCCCGGGGAGCCAATCATCTTGAGAACTATTCTTCCCACCGGTCGTTCGGCGTTCATTTCCCGAATGCATATTTATGGCGGCGACGGACTCTTTCTTGCGTAATTTTTCAGCCTCTTGAATCAGGGCCCCCACGGCAAATCCGGTGGATAGCGCTACAACGGTCCAGACTCCCATCAGCTTAGCGATTAAGAGGAACATAGGCGACCTCCGCTCCCAACCCTGCGCCAACCTTGATGGCAATATGGCCGCCAATCGCGAAACAAGTCTTTGAGCGTCTAAATTACGGATTTAAATGGGCTTATGAATCTGCAGAATTCGGGCACCGCGGCACCCTCTCCCCTGGCACTGTAAACTCTACGCGTCATTAGAGTTACTTACATACAGCGAGCCCTGCCTCGCGTAATCGAAGTTGCGAGTCCAGGCAGTTACAGCCCATACGGACACTCCAGAGTGCCCCTCCCAAGTCTGTACTTTGGACCAGCATTTTCTCTATTCGCATGCCGGTACCCTTCTGGCAGTCAATGGTGCGCCGCGTCAATTTTGTTTCTGGCGAGCGCCATGGCTTCCTAGGAACGTACCGGAGGTTTCAGATGCGGGTCACGCTGTATCGATCTTATTGGTTTGTGATTGGTTTGCTGCTCATTCTTGCCCTGCCATCCAAGGCGGAGACATGGCGACAGGTTGGCCCCGAAGGGGGCGACGTACAATCGCTTGCAGCGGTTCCAGGAAGCACCCGCACATTATTCCTCGGCACTTCGGATGGACACATATTCGGTTCCCGCGACGCGGGCGATCATTGGGAATTGCTCGGACGGATCGGCATGAATCACGATGATGTAATCATGTCCATTGTGGTTGATCCGCGGTCGGCCAATACCCTCTACGCCACGAGTTGGACGCTGAGCTCCCATGGGGGAGGCGTTTATCGCAGCGGCGATGCTGGTCATACCTGGCAACTGCTGGGTCTGGACGGACACATGGTGCGCGCGATGGCTATTGCTCCTTCAAACCCCGACACACTGGTAGCAGGCGCCATTGACGGCGTCTATCTCTCGAAAGACGCAGGCAAGCATTGGAACAGGATTTCTCCCGAAAACCATGACGATCTGCGCAATTTCGATTCCATTGCCATCGACCCGATGGATCCCAACACGATTTATGCAGGCACGTTTCATCTTCCCTGGAAGACGGTGGATGGCGGAAAGAACTGGGCGCCGATTCATCAGGGCATGGTCGATGATTCCGACGTTATGAGTATTACGGTCGATCAGAATGATCGCGCGCATGTTTTTGCCAGCGCTTGCTCAGGCATTTATCACAGCGCAGACGGCGGAGCAATGTGGACGAAGTTCAAGGGAATCCCTCCGACATCGCGCCGCACGGTTCACATTTTACAGGACCCCAAGCGTCCGCTCACGGTATACGCGGCAACCACCGGGGGGCTTTGGAAAACTTCCGACGATGGCGCATCGTGGCGGATGATCACGCCCGCTTCGTGGAGCATTTTGTCCATGTTGATCGATCCTGAAAATTCCGACCGCTTGATTCTCGGCACTGAACGATTGGGTGTGCAGGTCAGCGAGAATGGCGGCCTGACGTATCGCGCCTCGAACCAGGGTTTTTCCCACCGGCGTATCGTTGACGCCGCAGCCGATCCGCAGCATCCAGAACGTGCCCTAGTCGTGCTGACGAGTAACTTCGAGCCAATGCTGGAGACAGCCGATGGCGGCCGCACCTGGACTCCGCTTGCAGCGGGCCTCAAGTCCGGTCCTCCTCGCCACGTGTTTGCCTCACCCGATGGATGGTTCGCTGCGCCGGGGCCCGGTGGACTGATGCGCTACGACGTTTCCAAAAGTTCATGGGTGTCCGTGAATCAAGTGACTGAGAAAACTGTTCCATCAGCGCGCGTCGCAACAGTGAAAAAAGTCTCTGCCCGCAACGCGAAGACACCGGCAATCACCCAGAATGTAGTGAGATCCACAATTCCCTTTCGAGCCACTGTGAATGACATGACCTTCAACCGTGACGCTTGGTATGCCGCGACCGAAATAGGCTTGATGGTTTCACGCGATCGCGGATTCAACTGGACGGTTGTACCATTCTCCCCTGTGCAACCCGCGGGAACGAACTCCGCGGCGGTAACGTTACCTGTGCGCGCCATCCGCGGCAGCAACGCCAATTCCTATCTATGGGCTTTGACGCCAAAGCAGCTGGAAGTTTCGGGTGACGGAGGCAAGACGTGGATTTCCCATTCGATACCGTTTGAGCCGCGCGGCCCAATACACTTCCATCCCTCTGATGAAAAGACAGTGTTTTTGGCAAGTGACCACGGCGTATTCATTTCGCGCGACGCAGGCGAATCCTGGAGACAAGCCAGCCTGACCGAGCTCTCGATTGGCGATATGGCCGCAGTCAATAACGCGATTGTAGTTTCTAACGCCAAGGGCTCTCTGTTTTTCTCTCGGGATGATGGCCGGACGTGGGGGCAGTTGGATGGTCCCGGGGCGGCCGGTGAACTGTCGGCGCTACGTTCTCGCGGTACCGGAAGCCAATTGGTCGTTGCATCGGCCACGGAAGGGCTGTTCTTGCTGGATATGGGTTCCGCACCCACGGCGTCTACCCTTCCTGTAAGCAAGTTGTCCGAGCCAAGACCGTAGGCGGCCCTTGTTCGAAGAGATTGCCGGCGCTCCTCCGCTGCCGCGGTGGTACCAGCGCCGGTAATATGTCGGCGCTCTCTCCCCCGGTTGCGCCGTCATCGTGCGGGGCAGAGCGCTCCCTTCCTGGTCACCACACCCCCCGGATGGTGAGCGCTCGCTTCGCTTTACTGCTTGAAAGGAACGACTGCTTCGCCTTTTGCCAGCCTCCAAGATTGCGATCAATTGCGTTGTTAAGCATTCTGCAGGATACTCTTCGCCGAACACTTCGCACACCGGCTGAACTTGGATATAATTAGATTGTTTGCAGGCTGGATTGGCACATTATCAGGACGAGGTGAAACGCATGCCGGTTCAGGCGCGTCCCAACACCGCGAAATTTGACGTCAGCCGCTATCAAGGCCTCACACAAGACGTCCTGCTCCAGATTTATCGCACCATGTTTCTTTCGCGGCGCCTGGATGATCGCGAAATTCAACTGAAGCGCCAGAACAAGATTTACTTTCAGATCAGCGGCGCGGGGCACGAGGCTGTGCTTGCCGCAGCCGGACTGGTTCTGCGGCCCGCGTACGATTGGATGTTTCCGTATTATCGTGATCGCGCACTGTGCCTCGCATTGGGCGTTACTCCGTTAGACATGCTTCTGCAGGCGGTTGGCTCGAAGGATGATCCCAGCTCTGGTGGCCGTCAGATGCCTTCGCACTGGGGAAATGCTCGCCTAAACATCCTCACACGCTCCTCGGCAACCGGAACTCAGTTTACGCAAGCCGTCGGCGTGGCCGAGGCGTCGCTGTATTTCCAGAGGTATCCCGAGGCGCTGAATCAGGCGCGGCAGGCCCCCCTGGGCCGGGACGTTCGCCATCAGACCGATGAGATTGTTTATGTCTCCGGCGGAGATGGATCCACCAGCCAGGGGGAATTTTTTGAGGCGCTCAATGCCGCATGTCTAAGAAAACTCCCGGTGCTGTTCCTGATTGAAGACAACGGCTATGCCATATCGGTACCAATTGAATTCCAGACAGCGGGCCGCAGCATTTCGAAGCTGGTGATGAATTATCCGGGGCTACACATTGCAGAATGTGACGGCACCGATCCGCTGGGCAGTTACGCGGCTCTGCAACTTGCCGCCGAGTATTGCCGGGCTCGTACCGGGCCTGCCCTGGTTCATGCGCATGTGATACGCCACTACTCCCATTCACTTTCCGATGATGAAAAACTGTACAAGACTGCCTCGCAGCGAGAGGAAGACGCGCACAGGGATCCCATTCCGAAATTTGGCTTGTTCCTGGTGCGTGAAGGTATCGCCGACGAAAAAGAACTGGAGTTACTCGAAGCTTCGGTAGACCAGGAAGTTCGTGAAGCCGGCGACAAAGCGTTGCACGCCGAACCGCCCGCGAACGATTCCATCCTGGTGAACGTGTACTCGCCTGATGTAGATCCGACTTCGTCGCGATTCGATGCCGAGCCGCATTTTTCGGGTGAGCCTCGAACCATGGTGGACATCATATCCGCGACCCTGGCGGATGAGATGGCGCGCGACGAGCGGATTGTGGTGTTCGGCGAAGATGTCGCGGACTGCAGCTACGAAGACGATCTAGGACACGTTAAGGGGAAAGGCGGCGTATTTAAAGCCACCGTTGGATTGCAGCGGCGATTTGGCGCTTCGCGAGTTTTTAATACTCCTCTGGCGGAAGCATCCATCGTGGGCCGCGCAATTGGAATGGGAGAGCGGGGAATGAAGCCGGTGGCTGAGATTCAATTCTTCGATTACATCTGGCCGGCCATGATGCAGTTGCGGAACGAACTTTCCGTCATCCGTTGGCGTTCGAATGGCGCATTCAAGGCGCCTGCCGTGATCCGTGTCGCCATCGGTGGATACCTTACTGGCGGAGCGATCTACCACAGCCAATGCGGCGAGGTCTTATTCACGCACACGCCGGGGGTTCGCGTTGTGATGCCTTCAACCGCGCTCGACCTATGCGGGTTGTTGCGCACCGCGATTCGTTCCGATGATCCAGTGTTGTTTCTCGAACATAAACATTTGTATCGCCAACCCTACAACAGGTCTCCCTATCCGGGACCTGATTTTACAATTCCGTTTGGGCGCGCCCGCGTTGCGCGCGAGGGAACAGATGTCAGCATTATCACGTACGGTGCAGTGGTTCATCGGGCTGAGGTCGCCGCAGCGCAGCTCGAGCGCGAAGGAAAGTCAGTGGAGATCATAGACCTCCGTTCGCTGGCGCCCTTTGACTGGGAGGCGATTGCCGCAACAGTCTGCAAGACCAATCGCGTGATTGTTGCGTATGAAGACATGCTCTCCTGGGGATATGGCGCAGAGATTGCCGCACGCATTGCCGACCAACTATTCGATCAGCTCGATGCACCGGTGCGCCGCGTCGCGGCTATGGACTCTTTTTGCGCATATCACCCGAATCTGGAAGATGAAATTCTTCCCCAGACCAGCGACATTGTCGCGGCCGTTCGCGAATTGCTGGCATATTGAAGCCCTCTACAGCCTTGCGCGTATTTAATCCTGGTTTTTCTTGCCAAGCTCATGGTCCGCTGGTAGCGTTCAATGGAGCTTGCACCGGACCATGCCGAATCTAATTTGCGAGAAATGCGAATCGGAAATCCCGGAAGGAACGAGCTTCTGTGCGAATTGCGGATCTCCCGTGAGCGTCGCGCAACTGGGTCCCGTCCGTGTGCCGGAAAGTGCTAGCCCTCCGCAAGAAATCACAAATCAACCTGCAATTTCACCACCTAAAGCCCTGGTGCTGTATGCCGGTTTCTGGTTGCGAGCGGTTGCTTATATTATCGATACCGTCCTTATTTCCATTGTCTTTGCCTTTCTTGCATCTTTCAATCCCACGGCGTTCATAAAGTTCCCTGATCCCAACGCGCAATCGTATGCGGCCATTCCGCAGGTTACGTTTCTCGCACTGGTGATTTCGTTTCCCATCGTGTGGATTTATTATGCAGTCTTCGAGACATCGTCCTGGCAGGGCACGCCTGGCAAGAGGGTGATGCATTTGTATGTGACCGACATGAATGGGCAGCCTCTCACGTTTGCAAGGGCCTCCATTCGCTATTTCGGAAAAATGCTCTCTGGATTCACGTTTCTGATAGGTTATTTCATCGCGGGTTTTACCGAGAAAAAACAAGCACTGCACGATTTGATCGCGGGATGCCTCGTCTTACGGCGCCCGTAGGCTCGAATGCCTTCATTTCGACTTTTTTCCGACCTTCCGCCGCGACTCAAACGTAAACGCGTCAAACGAAATGAAACCGGCGCCCGTAGTCGCAAGCGCCAACGCAGCCGCGCCCAAAATCAGCGGAAGCTCGTATTTTTCCACAGCATAAATCCCGGAGGCCGGGATATGAACTCGCACGAGAGCTACTCCCATTTCAATTGCCAGGAGCAGAGCTGCGCCGCGCGTGAATAGTCCAATGATCAGCAATCCGCCGCCAAACAATTCAAGAACGCCGGCGAGATACGCGAAATATCCTGGGAATCCCATTTTCGCGAACGCTTGCACCCAGTGAGCCGGATCGTCGAATAATTTCGGATATCCGTGAAACATGAAGATGCCCCCCAGAGCTACTCGCAACACCAAGAGTCCCAGAGGCTTCAGTTTTTCAAGAAACTGCATCTTTGTCGTCTCCCATTCGCGCGCCATTCTAGCAGAATTTTCGGCATTAACTTTTCCGCAGCGGACGCTGCATTGCTACTTCACGACAGAAACGTCCCATAGTGGAATGTGTGTTCCCATGCCTCGGCCTTTCGCCAGTTCATAGACGCGCGCGGCCACGGCAAGGTCCCAGGTGGCAATCCCAATAGATTTGAAAAGAGTTATCTGATTCGCGCTGGTTCTTCCCTTCACCTTGCCGGCAACGATCCCGGAAAGCTCGAGCGTGGAATTCCAAGGTGATTCGTCCTCGCCATAGGCCTGAATCAGGTCGCCGGCTTCCATTTTGGCCTGCTCCAGCGAATCCACGGCAACCACGTCCGCGCGACGTACGGCCGCGTCGTCCAATTCGCGCTTCTGCGCAAAATTTGCGCCAATGGCGTTGATGTGCGATCCCGGCAGGAGCCATGTGCCTTCGAGCACAACATGCATTCCAGAAGTGGCCGTAATTACAATCTCCGCTTCGCGTACCGTTTGCTCCGCGGAATTCGCGGGTTGCACTTCGACGCCGATTTTGGCTGTCATCTCACGGCAAAAAGTGGCGCGCCGTTCCGGGTCGCGGCCAAACGCACGTACGCGCTCGAGTGGACGAATAGCAGCAACCGCTTCCAGTTGGGTCCGTGCCTGATATCCGGTACCAACAATGCCTAATGTTCGCGCTGTGGCATTTGCCAGATATTTTGTAGCAACGCCGCTGGCTGCACCGGTGCGAATTTGGCCCAGGGCGTCGGCTTCAATCAGCGCCAACATTTCACCGGTCGTCGATCGACAAAGCACTACCACGAATCGAACCACCCCGCCTGCGCTCACGTATATTTTCATGCCTAGATAATCGTGAACGGGATCGCCCGCGGCCATGTAATGCAATAACGTCTTTTCCGGCACTTTCATGCGCCGTCGTGGTTGAAGGGACAGCTTGCCCTGGCCCTGCAGGAGAAGCGATTCCTCGACCGCTTCGATCGCCAGCGGCATCGTGAGTAACGCGCGTACATCTGCTTCGCTCAATAGCAGTGTCATCTTCGCTCCAGGTATACTTCTTCATTGGAGATGCGTTTGGAATTGAAACACGCGAATCGCGGACGGATCGAACACCAGCAGTTCGCCGCGGGGAGTTACCGCGATCTGCAGGGTGCTCGCGTCGCCAAGGCGGCCGCCAAGGTCGTCCGCAAGCTTGAGCTGGCCTTCCAGTGTCCACACTCGAATTCGCGGCGCCGCGGAACTCGCCGTAAATACAAAACGGTCTGTCACGGCGATTCCCGTGATTGTACTTCCAGGGTTCACAGTGTCGGTACCCGGCATTTTCCAGGACGAGACTAACATTCCTTCCGGTGAATATTTTTCGATGCGCGCAGTTTTAGCATAGGCCACGAAGATCGAGTCGTCCGCGCCCGTCGTCACGAATGACGGCTTGTCTGCTTCGGACGGGATGCTCTGCGGCACCTTCCAGGACTTTATCAGCCGGCCGCGCTGGTCGAATTTAATGATGCGCGAGTCCAGAGCATCGGGCACATAGGCATTTCCCTGGCCGTCAATACCAATTCCGATGACGCCCGAGAAATGTGGCTGGGGCGCGACGCGAATCGCCCGCAGGAAGTCGCCCTCGGGAAAAAAGATCAGGATACTTCCGCGCGCCGCGTCGGCTACGTAGATTCCACCGCCACTATCCACTGCAATTCCTGAAGCATGAAGCAGCCGCGAATCCTCGAAGGATAGCAGGGGAGTTCCGTTGGATTCGAATTTGTGAATGAATCCGCCGCCAGGGTCGGCGAAATACAATTTGCCCTGCGTGTCCGTGGCGAATGCAACGGGAGCATTGAGTTTCCCTGGGCCTTCTCCTTTGTCTCCCCACACACTCAGGAATTCGAATGGCGGCTGCTGTGGTTTCGGGGCAGGGTCGGCTCGTTTCGTGCAGGAGACGGTGAGCGTAGCGACAAGGGTTATCAGGAGCAGGCAGTTCCATTGACGGGTAAATGAGTGGGTAGTGGGCAAGCGTGACTTATAACTACAGATCTCCCACGGCAGGAGATCCTGTGGTAGCCATAACCCTTTCTTCTTCAGAAGATTCTGCCAGTTGGGTGCGGAAACAGATCAGGCCATATGAAAAGAAAATGACGATCACTGGATCAATAAGGTGGCGGAAACGGATGTCGGGATGAGTCATGTAGTAAACCAAGGGAAAAACAATTATAAGAATTACCAAGGGAATTACATTATCGCGGTGGTTCTGAATTGCCCAGGTAATTCCAGCGAGCGAAAAAAGTGACAGCAAAGTATAAACTAGAATATTCGGCATGCCCGAGCTGTCGAAGTTCCAAACCGGATGAAAATTCCATATGCAGGTCCAAGTGTACAGGATTCGCCGCACAGTCTGGCCCGCGAACTGAAGCGGATGCCCGATGATGTACTCGACCGCCTCGTGCTGCTTCTCCGCCATGTACTTTGATTCTCCAACCGTCCGAAGTTTCTTCAATTCGAGGTCGTTCTCCGAGGGAAGCACGCTCCAGTTAGCGTAGTTGCTCGTATCCAGACTGTTCCCGACGAGGAGTTCCAACCCCAAACCGCTTCTAATAGGAACAAACCTGCCATAAGTTCGCGAGCAGCGCCAGATCCAGGGCGTCACGACGAGGAGCAGAACGATACAGGCAGCGATCATTCCTTCCGCCGCAATTCTACGCCCGTCCCGCCAACGCCGGAAACAAATCCATCCCAACAGAAACGGAACCGTGGATACGGTTGCCGGGTTGCTGAGCGTGGCAACACCCCACAGCAAGCCGTAACCCGTCCACGCGATAAGACTCGTTGATCGTTCGAGGTGCAGTGTCCATAGTAGAAGCAAGCTAAATAGCAGCGTGGACAAGACTGTTTCCCAAACGATCGTGTTTGATAAGACCGCCGCGTACGGAAAAAAAGCCCACGTCCAACCAGCCAATCTAGCCACGCGAAGCCCAAAGACCCTCCGGGCGATCAGGAAAACAGGAGCACAGGTCAAAGACGAAAATAAATTGTTAAGAGTCAGGATTACCAACGCCGATGCGGCTGTGAAAATCCCGAACAATTTGAAAACGCCGGCAACCAAATACGTATAGACGGGGGGAATGAGGGCCGTTGGCCCACTCGGTTGGCTATAAGGCGAACTGAATCCTTGGCCCATGACAATCGATCGCGCAACTTTTCCCGTTTCCCATCCGAAGTTCCAATGGTCCCGAGCCGGATCGAGCAGGTCCACGTAAACGAATCTCATGATTACCAGTCGAACCGCCAGCGCTATCGGAACCATCGCCCACGGCGAACCCAATAAGGCATGGACCTTGACACGGAGGTCGAGGCTGGAATTTCCAATTTCAATCTTATCCTTGCCCAGAAGCATGCGGCAGCCACTCCTTTTTACTGTCAATCTTAGATCGCGACAACTGAGGTTGAGTTGCATTCACGGCCCTAGTTTTTCGTTCTACAGAGAACATGGTTCTAGATCACTAGGGGCCCCGATGACCCCCAATTGCAGTCACCTAACGTGGACACTTCCCGGTCTTGCGAAACCAATAAGGCGCCGCGCGCCCGATGTTGCTCGTGAACGTGCACTGGGCCCGCGAAATCTCAATCGCGTAGCGATCGGATCGACTTGTTTATTTCTTGTGAGAAGGAGGCCGGAGAGTGTCGTTCTTTACGCGGCGAACAGATGTCTGTTGCATCACGTAGATTCTCTCCGCGGTACTTTCCCCGGCAACCGGGAAACGAAATTCCGGACCTTTGGAGGAATGAGAAACACGAATCGGCAGGTTTCCGCAGAGATTGCTTTCGACGTAGGCGGTCTCATAGCGCTTGCGGGCGGCGCCCCAAGTATAAACACGCAGCATTGTAAAATCACAAGACCCGTCTTCGCTTCCCCGGGACACTGCAGCCAAATATTGCGGGGCTTCTCCGCCGGAACCGTCCGGTACACGATTAAGCTCAAACGAGGCAACCACATGCTGATTTGCAGAACTGGCATAATCGCGTACCGGGCCTGGCAAATCAGGCTCGATGAACCTTGACAAGACCCAACCGGCGATCCCAGGGGCCGAAGAATCCGTGGCGGAAAATGTGGGCTGCGACGCACGAGGTCCGCCGCTGACTGGATCTCCAGAAGCCAAATTGACTGTAGCCGGAGAATGGGTATTGGATTCACTGATGCCGGGAACGGGAAGGGTAGTATCGGCGCGCATGACCAGGAGCCAGTCCTCCTGTTTAGGCTTCTGTGTTTCCGCGCCTGCGTCTTTATCCTCGGTTGAATTCTCTTCGGCCGTGGGCGCCGCGTCTCTGACGGCTCGCTCCAGCACCACAACCGGGGTGCCGCGAGAGAATTGATAAATACGCGCTGCTGTGCGGCCTGGCTCGATGCGGACATTGCTGAGGGCCTTGGTATGACCGTGAGCCTGAATCGGCAGCGTCCCAGCGTGTGTCGACAGCTCTGTACTTCGCTGCCAAAGTATTGAATCTATCAACTGGCGCGAATCCAGCAGCCAGCCAATTGTGTTTGCTGCAGTCCGCACCTGCGCCGCAGCGCCTTCCTGGGCTATAACTTCTACGCGGTCGCCATAATGCAAATCAATGATCGGCTGTCGGACCTGGGCGAGCGTACTCCACAACGTCACAGTGCGGTCACCGACGTATGCAGTCATCAGCAACTTGGGAGAATGGGAGTGCAACGCCCAATAGCCGAGTCCCGCGATAATCAGAACCAGCGGTAGAACGCCCCACCGACGCAGAAAAGGCCACGGCATTTAGGGGTGATCTCCGAACGTGATTCCGACCGCCCTTGCAGCACGAACAATCCCGCTGGTCGGGTCAACCCGGCGTAACTCACCTACGGCATCGTCAAGCGGGACAGACTCAATCTCACCGGCCCGCAGACAAACCATCCGCCCGAACTCGCCGCGAGCTATCAATTCGACGGCTTCCACACCGAATCGCGTGGCCAGAATGCGGTCCGATGGGCTCGGTGAACCTCCACGCTGAATGTGCCCAAGTACCGTTACGCGCACATCCTTTTTCAAAGCCGTATGCAGCGCATCGCCAATCAGAAATCCAACCTGTCCGGGGCGGGGTTTTGGAAACGGTTTACCATCCGGCCCATGAGCCGGAAGTTTCGCCCCTTCCGCCACAACGACGAGAGAAAATTTCTTGCCCGTTGCTTCCCGTTCGCGAATTTTTTCGCAAACTGTTTCGAGCGAGAAGGGAATCTCCGGAATCAGAATGACGTCAGCGCCACCGGCAATTCCTGAATGTAACACGATCCAGCCCGCGTCGCGTCCCATGACTTCAATGACCATGACACGGCCATGAGATTCAGCCGTGGTATGCAGACGGTCAATAGCATCCGTAGCGACATGCAGGGCGGTGTCAAAGCCGAACGTGACTTCGGTGGCGGAGAGGTCGTTGTCGATCGTTTTTGGAACGCCTATGACAGGAATGCCCAGGCGGCCTAAGTCGCGCGCAATGGTCAGCGTGCCGTCACCGCCGATCGCGATGAGCGCGTCCAGGCCCAACTGACGCGCGTTCGCGCAGCATTTCTGGGAATAATCACGGGTGACCGTCTCCCCATTCTCCTCGGATGAATAGTGGAATGGGTTGCCGCGGTTGGTGGTACCGAGGATGGTGCCACCGCGAGGAAGTATGCCCGCCACAGCTTGCATGGTGAGGGACATCGTTCGCTCTGGCCAGATCAGACCGTCGAATCCATCATTCAAGCCTACCACCTTCCACTCGTGCAGCAGAATAGCGGAGCGTACGACTCCGCGAATGACAGCGTTAAGTCCCGGGCAATCACCGCCTCCATTGGCAACACCGATGGTACGTATGGTAGCGCTCACGAGTCCTCCGTCTCGTTTGAAGGTGGCGCATCATGGCGCGATACAAGCATTCTACACTATTCATTGAATGGGCCTGAGGAGTACGGAAATTTCAAATACTTGGGGTAATTTCATGGATTCATAATGAAATGAGAAGGCACGTTCAGTGCCTGGTGGGCTAAAGCAGTGGACTCTTAGTAGCGCCGCCGGTACTGTGCCGCCGGTCTTTAAGTTCCCGAAAATGCAATGAGTTGGCGGGACGCGAGTGCCACTCGGGTAGAGCGTACCTGAATCGCGCTGTAAACCTAGACTACATTTCGACGAATGCGTTTGAGCAGGGCCGTATGAAGGCGTTCACGCACATCATCGGGAAGGGGAACAGGTTCGGAATTGCAGAAAATTTGAATCGTCTTGCGGGTAGTATCGACGACCAGCCGGCAGTCTTGGCACCGGGAAAGATGCTGTTCGAGATCAGTGCGAATCGAAGAGTCCATTGCCCCATCGAGGTAGCTTGAAATTTCGAAAATAACCTGCTTACAGTTCACTGGACTTCGCTCCGTCGAAAATGCTTATTGAGTTTTTGGCGGAG
>Ga0206815_1160_pt1 | contig 17257 bp, 14 predicted proteins | sample Alteio_BWOrgCont_91_FD_152864 | JGI IMG/M metagenome (GOLD analysis project Ga0206815, IMG submission 152864) | Enriched cells from forest soil in Barre Woods Harvard Forest LTER site, Petersham, Massachusetts, United States -... | ecosystem: Environmental > Terrestrial > Soil > Temperate forest >...
CCAGCAACTCAACCCGGCTGATTTCCGCAAGAATATGCTCGATCGAATTTGTAAAGGGCACAACGTTTCGTTTAGTCGCCGGAACGGCCTTTGTGTAGCGGGCTGGCGTAGCGCTGGCTGTCATAAGGCGTCCGATTCCTGTTCCGATATCTCTTCCTCGATGCCCTGGATCGCGCCGAACTGCTCTTCATGAGAGTGAATGGAGTCGCTCAGCACCCGGAGCAGTTCTTTGGCATAGGAAGGATTCATCACGATTCGACTATGCATTCGTTCGCGCCTGCCGTTGTACATCTCGCCGAAGTCAATAACAAACTCCAACGCGTTATGGCCGATTGAAAAGTAGTTGGTGTACCGGCCTTCCAGCCCGTACCGTGCGATGAGCGGTTCTTCGTCCGAGGGACCCCAGGGATCGGACAACCGATTGGTCATGGAGCACCTCACACTCGACTGAAACCCAATAGCAATCGATCTTCCAATGTGCAAGGCCGTGAACGGAGTCGGCTACGGTTGTATCGAAAGGGGTTACAGATTAGCCGATAAAAATAACGGATTGCGCAAGCATTTTGTGTAACGCTACGGCGTGACAGTGCCGGGCAAGAGAATCCGTTGCGGATTTAAATGGAGGAAGAAGAGAGCGGAGAGTTTTGGTCTGGCCATTTGAAATCAGTCCTTTCGCTCTTCCTGGCCAAAATAAAAAAGTGTAACGCGATGTGTAACAACACTGTCTTGTTGGGGCGCGAGATAAGAGCGAAGAAGCTCAACGAGCGGATCTGAGGCGGAATCATGGAGAAGAATCTTATCTCATGGGGATGATGCGAAACCGCCGGCTCATACGGAAAGCGCAGAGCCCGATAAGCCCCGGTTGTCCTCGGCCTTTGTCAGTTCGTTTGCAATCGTGGCCTGGAGGTACCAATCTTGTATTGGGCCATCTTTCGATAGAGCTTCATGCGAGACCAATCAAGGCGATTGGCGGCCTTGCTCTTGTTCCAATTCGTTACCAGCAGCGCACTCACCAGTTTCTCCCGCTCAGACGGCGAAGCGGATGTGAATGCCATGCACCGCGCGAGAAACGATGCCGGTAGTTCGACAATCAAGGTGTCGTCTGGCGAAAGCTCGGCAAATGTCGCTTCCACCAGGTTCTTGAGTTCGCGCACATTGCCGGGCCAATCGTAGGCCAGCAAAAAGGCCATCGCCTCGTCGGTAAAGCGCTCTACCGACATGCCAAGCCGCTCGTTGAAGTACTGGATGTAGTAGTCGAGCAGGGCGATTAGATCCTCTTTCCTCGATCGCAAGGGAGGCAGATGAATCGACGTCACGGCGAGCCTGAAGAAGAGATCTCTTCGAAATGAATTTTCTTCCACCAGCTTCTCCAGGTTGCGATTGGTCGCTGCGATGATCCTAACGTCGATGCTAAGTCCGTTGACTCGGCCCAGCCTCTGAATCTCTCGGTTCTCCATCATGCGCAGCATGCTGGATTGGCCGTAAGGACTCATGTCTCCGATCTCATCGAGGAAGACTGTACCTCCATGCGCCGCACGCAGCTTGCCCTCTCTCGATTGGTGTGCGCCGGTAAACGCGCCTCGCTCATGGCCGAACAATTCGCTTTCGAAGAGGGTATCGGGAATGGCGGCACAGTTGATCGTGATGAATGGCTTGTCGCGTCTGCGGCTGTTCAGATACAACATCTCGGCGGCTAGCTCTTTGCCGGTCCCGGTTTCACCGGTGATCAGAATATTGCTGTCCGTCGACGCCACCCGGCACAACCGGGTTCGCACGGTCTGTAGTGCGGCGCTATCGCCGATCATGCGGCCTGGTCCTTCCAGCGTGGTAGTCGGAGATGTCTTGTGTTGTTTAAACTTGCTGTTGTCGAGACAGCGCCGGATGGTGGCCGTGAATTCCTCCTTGGCTGAGGAGACTGTCACGTATTCATTGATCCCGGCTCGCAGTGCGTTGATCGCCAGTTGCTCGGAACTGACTTCGGCCACAAGTACGATGGGCGTCCGGCCGGCAACCCGGCGAATTTCCAGGGCGCAGTTTACGTCGCAGCCTCGATCGATAGTGGAGGGCCCCAGCACAACTACGTCAGGCCGAATCCGCTCGAAGAGCCTGGGAAGAGCATCCTGGTTCGCAATCTGCGTTACGCGGAAACCACCGCGGCGAAGCTGGGCGCCAAGCTCTGCGCTCAGCGCGTCGCTTCGCTCGATCAGCAATATCGTCGAACAGCTCATAGTGTCCCTTTCCGCATTGCTAGCTGGTGATTCGGGCGGAGTCTTGCCGGGAAGCTAGGGCCTTCCTAAGGTGAAGTGAAAGAAACGTGCGAATCGTTTCAAGGCTAGTGCGCAATGATCTGCCAGTCGATGGAGATTGTCGTCTGTTTCTTCTGGGTTACAACCTGGATCGACTTCCAGCCGTTCAACCCCGACGGCAGCATTTGGACTGTGCAATCCGTCGTCCGAAGGGTGACGGTAATTGGGACTCCTGGAAACATCCCATCAAGTTTGCCTGAGTTGGGTACGTTGTCGACAATTGTGAGAACGTGATTCTTATCGATGTGGCCTTTCCAGGTCACTGTTCCGGACTTTGGGCCCAAATTCGGGGAGCGGGGCAGTACCGTGATCTCGGTGTTGGCTTGTACCTCGGAATCTGCATTGCTGGTGGCTATGATGTGGACAGTGAGGCCATTCCCGTGAACAACCGCGGGAGCTTCGTACAAGCCGCCGGGCATCATGATTCCTCCGCCTGAAGCGGACCATGTGACGCTTCTAGTGTTGGTGCCTTCGACGGTTGCGGCAAATTGCAAGTTCTGGCCGGCCTCCAGCGTCGCCGGGTGCGGCTTGATTGCCACGGTCACTTGCGGGGTGGCAGCTAGCTGAAGAGTGAGTTTGTTTGTCTGCGTAGGGTCTGCCTGGCTGGCAGCGGTTATAGTGACGGTTTCCCCGTCCTTGACGTGCGATGGCGCCGTATAAACACCTTGCGGCGTTATGCTGCCAATTTCCGGACTTCTAGACCACAGCACGGCCGTGTTTGGGGTATTCGTGGCTGTCGCTTGGCAAGTGTATTTGTGGCGGCCGTCCGGCGTGCAGGTGACAGCGCCGACCACCACCGGCAGCAGATTGACAGTTGCATAAGCAGCAGGCCCGTTCCCCGAGGCTCCCGTCACGTTTAAGGTCCCGGTCACATGAACTCTGGTTGCCGTGGGAACCAGTGCGGGAGCTGAATAGAGACCGCCGGCGGACATGCTGCCGACCGCGGGATGGATAGACCACTGCACTGTCCCCCCGGTATTCGGCTGGAGCGTGAATTGTCTGGTTTGCGATGCAGTCAGATTCGCAGACGCGGGTGTCAAACGGAGCGGTGCACCGGGAGTCAACGAGATGGTGGCCGTCGCCGTAAATTGTGGATTTTTCTGGCTGGTCGCAGTCACCGTCACCGGCTGCGGAGCAGATACATAGGCCGGAGCGCTGTAAAGGCCCTCGGCAGTGATGGTCCCGGCGTTCTGGATGTTCGGGTCGAGTGACCAGGTAATGTTCGGACCGGCATCGGACCGCGGGTTGGCGAGGAACTGCTGGGTTCCGGAAGGTCCCAGACTCACAGCCTCAGGGCTTATCGTAATGGCGGCCGGCAGCAGCGTGATTTCCGCTTTGTCGGATTTCGTTGCGTCATCCACGTTGGTCGCGATGATCGTGACCAATTGTTCCTTTTCGATCGACGGAGGCGCAGTGTAGAGACCATCTTGGGTCAAGGTTCCGAGTAGTTGCGGCTGCATCGACCAGTTCACCTTTGCTGCATCGCCACTAGTCGGCTTGTTCTCGAATTGCATCGTTTGACCGGCCGATAGAGTTGCATCCCTGGGATTGATTTGTACGATGGTCGCAGTGTGTTTGTGCGATTGGAAGTATTGGACCGCCTTCGGAAATATCTGGACTCCGGCCAGTCCCAGGAGCACGACTCCAACCATTCCAACGAGGACCAAAAGCAAGATCTTGCCGTTCTTCTTGAACCACCCCGCGATATCGAGACCAGGCGCCTTGCTGTGGATCACGAGCCGGTCGCCATCGGCCAGCCCGTTCCCGATCAGGTTCTTCTTGAGATCGATCAGCTTGCCTGTACTGTTGCGCCGGAGTTCCCAATGAATTGCCTTGCCTCGGGCGTCAGTCGGGGATAGCGGAATGCGCTGAATCAACTCCGTCAGCAGAACCTCGCAGGATGTGTCTCCAGGCTCTGTAATCGGGATGACCGCACCGTTCGGTGCAACCACTTCAAGTCCCAACTCGGCGATCTCGAGGACCAGCCAAAGCTGGTCGCCCGAATTGATCCCGTTCTCCAAAAGATTCTTCTTGGGGTCCAGGGGACGTTTTGTTCTCGTATCAACCAGAAGCCATGTATTCGGTCTTCCGCGCTTGTTAAACCGGTCCAACCGCATGGACCCGACTACCGAATTCAGGAAGTCTCCCGCGAGTGCCTCGGCGAGAGGCTCGAAACTGGAAACCTTTCCGCCGGCCAGTTGTATGGACAGTGCAAGAGGCGGCTCGCTGACTCGGTCGATCAGCAACTGATCTCCCGAAGCCAGGCCGTTCTCCGCCAGGTTCTTGGTGGGTTCGAGCCTCATTCCAGTGTCTTTACGGAGCAAAAACCAAACGATCGGCTTTCCTGTGCCGCTGAGAAGCGGCAATGAAAAATGGGTGATCGCACTTGTCAGGAGTTCGCCGGCCAGAATCTCCTCCAGAACCTCCGGCTGATAGGAACCGCCACTCGGAGAAGCAATAGTGACGCTGATGGTCTTGTACGGAGTGGCCTCGATCGACAATCGGTCTCCTGTGGCAACCCCGTTGTCCGACAGTATCTTCTTTGGATCGAGCGTAGTATTGGTCTTTGCCTGGACAAGGTTCCACCGATTGGGCCGTCCATGCTCGTCAAGTTCGGACAAGTGGAAATGTCCCACTAGCTGAGCGAGAAAGGCGCTCCCAGTTATCGAAGAAGACGCCTCGCATCTGAGCGTTGCTCCTTTCGGCGCAAGGATCTCCAATTCAAGAGTGTGCGCTCTCACCTGCACCGTGGATACAAGATAGAGCTCATGGCCATTGCCGACTCCGTTCTCTTCCAGCGTCCGATGGGGATCCAGATTACCTCCGGCCGGACCATCCCTCAGAGCCCAATCCTGGCGCTTGTGACCGGTACCCCGCAATATATCGGCGAGGAAATCCCCAGTGTTGTAGCTCTCCGGGACTTCCGGCACTTGGAATTCGTTGCTATCTCTGTGGATTTTGAGACCAGTGAGCATCGGAGTCCTGCTGGAAAGGAGGGTTTGGAGGAGTAGCCTGAACCGATAGCAAAGAAGTGTAACAGGAATATCGCCAGAATTCGCGAAAGAAATTTCACATAACAATGACCTTTCGGTCTAGTTGCACGGTCACCAATCGATTGCGCACAATCCCATCGCATACTCTCAGTACAAATTCGCGGGAGGCAATTGGTGCATAGTGCAAGAAATTGAGGAATCGTTTCATTGACTAAAATTTATTTTTAGAAATTCGAATTGCGCGAGCTTGAGGAATCGCAAGCGGTCGCTGTCAAGACCGCTCATGCGCGATTCAATGTCTCTGCACTATGTTGGAAAGTAGGCATAAGACGCTTCTAAATCCCAAACCGCGAGGTCACCGGTTTAATTCGTGCCGCAGTGGTTCTGACTCGATTAACTTCACCGGCCCAAGCATGCCCGATGGTAACGGATGAAGATTCTGCATGTCCTGCGGCTCGAACAGCTTCCCATACCGGTCCCAAAGCAGCCGGTAATCGGGCTGCGGCTCTCCGGCCAGCGCATTGATCGCAGTGTTGCCCACAATGATGCGCAGCTCGTTCGCTCCTGGGTGAACAAACTGGGTCACATCCACACGATAAGGCGGATGCCAGACCACCCCAGCCAGCTTGCCATTCACAAAGACCTGCGCAGCTTCGCGAACCGGCGCTTCAAGATAGGCCTTCATATTATGTTCTCCAGGAGGAGATGGAAGCACCTCCGATGTTCCTGCTCCAAAATCTAGAAACAGTTTTGCCGATGGCTCTAACTCGCCCTGTGGCAACTCGAAGCTCTTCTGGTAAGTCGCAAGCCCTGAGTAGAACTGCGTCTGCAGGGCGTCGCTCCACGAACTCAGTCTGTCCATTGCGACGGAAATGCCTGTCTCTCCAAAAACCACATTCCACTGCCGCGACAGATCTGCAACCACGCGCTCTCGCGGATGTACCGGCGGAGCCGCCGCCATGGCCTCATCGGAAAAGAAGATCAGCTGCGATTCGTAAGGCGCAAGATCGAACTCAACATCTTTGGAATCGGGAAGGCCCGAAACCTCGCCGGAGAAAGCATCCCAGACCTCCGCATGGCCGGCGGCATCGCGGAACCGCGCCTGCACATGCCTGCTCAGGTTCGACGTATTGGCTACAAAGTACAAGTCGCCCTCAGCCAGCTTGCGGTGGATAAAGCCAATCTCCGGCGTGCGCGGAGACAGCGCCAAATCCGGGTGCGCCCAGCTTGCTAGCTCGTCTCTCAAAGCGGTTTCGTCCAAAACAAAATGCGCCGTGGCAATGCCGCCGTGAAACAGCGTCTGTGACAGCTCTCGCAATCGCGCCGAATCTGCTTCCGCGTGCATCAGCCCCGGCGCAGTTGCAGGCAGTCTCCGCGTGGCAATCACAATCCCGCCGCGCCGGGCAAAATCAAGGATCTTCTCATACGTCGCCACCGGCAGCCGGTCCACTCCCGGAAGAATCAACACTCGATACGGAATACCCACGCTGTCAATAGCGTCAGCGTCGATGAAGTCGGGATTAAAGCCCGCATCGAGCACCTGTGCAATCACCTGCTTGCCAAGAAATCTGTCCATCGATTCATCGATGCTCACATTCGATCCAGATTCATCGAAGCCGCCGGCCGACGTCGGCGACGCACGTTTCTGAAGACCCACAGAGAACGAAGCCCACACATCGTCATTCGGCAAAAGCAGCGCCACGTCGTTCACAGGCTGCCCTTGCCGCAGCGCGAAGCTCACCCGCTGCAAATAGCGGGTCAGATCTGGCATGACCGGGAACCATGGATTGTGCGCATTCAGCGCCGCGGCCGCGTACATGCGCCAGCCCGGCTCGCCAGCCTGCGGCGGAGAATACGGCCACCCATGCCCCACCAGCTGATTGATCCCCTGCAGGAAATGCAGGTCAGCCTCGGCTTTCATATCCAGCGGCGTAGCCCGGAAAGCCGGCGAATGCAGCCATGTCCAAGTCTCGGACGAAATCACAGGCCGGTGAAACAAATGTCCCGCGGACGCCGCCCAGCGCGTGTCGGAGAACTCGCGCCACATCTCAAAGGTGGCCTTGCCTTCACCCTCCGGCAAATCGGCCAGCCGGTTGCTCGACAGCGTCACCGGAGGAAAACCATAAGTCTGCGAGCGCAGCAGCGTGTGATGCTCCGCCGCCCAGGCGTGCATCGGCGCCAGAAAGCGATCGTCGGCCATTTCCGTCAGCGTCTGACCCCAATCATGCCGGACCGCTTCGGTTTCCGGCCCAACATCCTTCATCAACGCCATCAGATGTGGACGCAGATCGTAGCCCCTGCGGCGCTGAAACTCCGCCAGCAGTTCCGGGCTCCAATTCGATCCGTAATCCTCCAGGCTGTCGCTGAAAACAGCATACGGAGGCTGATCGCCAAAAGCCGAGAGCAGCCGGTCGCCGACCGCGTGCAAGTGCGCTTCAGTCGCTGCACGGTCATAGTGGTCCAGTACAAACCCGGCGGCTCCTATCGATGGCCGCTTCACCATCATGCCGCTGCGGCTGGATAGGAAGCAGATCAGAGTGCGCACATCAGGGCTGGCATGAATTTTGAACCAATCCGTTTTAGGCAGAGCAATCTGCTCTGCCTCCGTCGCATCCCGCGCAAGACCCGCTCCCGGCACCAGGAATGCCGCCAGCATCCGCTCGCCCGCATCCACAAACGGAGCCTGCACCTCAGTCGCGCCCGGCGACACCGTAAGGGCTTCCACACGCAGTTTGCCTGCCGCCTCCGAAACTGGGATCTCCGGGCCGCCAAAAGGCCAGCCGCTGCCCAAGGTCACGTCGACGCGCAGACCCAGCCGCCGCGCCTCCTGCGCCGCAAAGCGCAGCGCCTCCAGGTGCTCCGGAGACAGGAACGGCGTATTAAGAAAGCCAGTGGAAGGATCGTCCAGAGCCAGAGCGTAAAGATTGGCGATCTCCACACCGCCAATTCCCGCTGCCTTCATCTCTTCCAGTTCGCGTGTGATCTCGTGCTTCGTCACTGCAGGCCCAAACCACCACCAACGCATCATGATCCGGCTGTCATCCGGCGGATTTTCGAAACGGGAATGGAGCTTGGCAATCTCCGCGGCAGACTGGGCAAGCGCGATCCGGACAGCCACTCCTCCCAACGCTATCGCAACCAGCGCCAACTGGAGACAGACCGTGCAAGAAACCGTCTTTCGTTGGGGAAGTCGGGCGCGCAGCACCAGAGAATCATACCTCCACCGGTTGCGTGCCTCTTTCCCAGATCACCGCCGGCCAGAGGTCGAGGCGGCGCAGCCCTCGAATTCTTCGGCAAAACTCTAGAGCAAAATCCCCGATATCGCCGTGCAACGCCTGTCCGAACCAGATTAGGTACCATTTATCCACGATTTTTTTATTGCGGCGGTTGTTAGTGCGGCGATATCCACGGATAATCGCGGCATAATCGCCTCAGTCCTCTTGCGGCTGGAGCAATTGAAATCCCGGCCGAAGGGTGGACACCCAATCGTGACCCGCTATAGTCGCCAGGATGTATTGAGAATTCTCAAGATCAGCTCCCGCCAACTCCTAGGCTGGGAGCGAGCCGGTCTGATTTCCTCAACCGAACGCTACGGATTTCCCGAACTCACCCAATTGCGCACCCTGCGCGAATTGCAACACCTGCGTATCAGCCCGCGCTCCATCCGCAACTCCGTCCAGGCCATGAAAGCCGTCTCCGGTCTCGGCAATCCGTTGCAGGAGTCGGCTGTCGTTCGCACCGGTACTCGTCTCGCATTTCGCTACTCCGGCACCATGGTCGATCCCATCCGCCGCCAGCTCCTCTTCGACTTTGAATCGACCGGCAGCCTAGCCTCCGGCGGCCGCACCGTCACAGTTTCCATGCTTCCACCAGCCCGCACGGCGGGCGGGCGCAATCCCGAGTTGCAAAGTCTCTTCTTGAGTGCCGTCCAGGCCGAAGAGCAAGGCCGCAAGCAGGCCGCCATGGAAATCTACGCCAAGATTCTCAATGCCGATTCCGCCTACACCGCCGCGCTCATCAACCTCGGAACCCTCCACTACCACCAGAAGCAGTACCGCCGCGCCGAAGAGCTCTACCGCCGCGCCACCGAGGCCGATCCTTCGTACGTCCTGGCCTTCTTCGACCTGGGCAATGTCCTGGATGAGCTTCAGCGCCCGGACGAATCGATCGCCGCTTACGCCCGAGCCATCGCGCTCGCTCCCGGCTACGCGGACGCCCACTACAACCTGGCCTTGGCCTGCGAGCGCAAAGGCGAACGCCGCCGCGCCCTCACCCACTGGCAGGTCTACGTGCGGCTCGACAAGAGCGGTCCCTGGGCCGATCACGCCCGCGGCCAGATTCGCAAACTGCTCAGCCGCGAAAAGCTGGCCATCGCCCACCGCACCCCCAGCTTCCGGCCCCAGCCGCGCAAGTCAGTTTCCACCCTTGAACTGGTCAAACTCATTAAGCCGGAAACCCTACGGCCCGCATCCGCCTGAGCCAGACCGCATCAGGTTGTCCCATGAACGAACCTGAGATCATCGCCCGCCAATATCACTCCGCTCTCAAGATGCTGGAGCATGCAATCCAGCTCTGCCCCGAACCGCTCTGGCTAGCCACCTCGGCCGGCTCACCCAACCGGTACTGGCATATCGCCTTCCACGCGCTCTTCTACACGCACTTCTACCTCTCGCCCACCGAAGCGCAGTTCGAAGCCTGGCCCAGCCATCGCCTCGGCTATCAGTTCCTTGGCGCCATCCCATCAAAGCCCGACGAGCCCCACGTAGTCGACGAGCCGTACTCACAAATTGAGCTATTGCAGTACGCGCAATTCTGCCACCGCGAAATCGATACTAAGACGGGCACGCTCGATCTAGAAGCCCCGTCCGGCTTCTACTGGCTTCCCTTCGACAAGCTGGAACTGCAGTTCTACAATATTCGCCATCTTGCCCATCACACCGGCCAACTCTCAGACCGTCTGCGTTCGCAGGCCAGCCTGGGCGTGCCCTGGGTTCGCTGAATTGCCCGCTGAATTCGGCTAAGCTGGTATCTGTTTCAGCCCCATTTCTGAGAGGATCAGCGATGCCCGAAGCTCCAGGCCCGGCCCTCAGCCATTTCGACCCCACCGGCCGCGCCCGCATGGTCGACGTAAGCCAGAAGCCCTCAACCCGCCGCGAAGCCACCGCCTCCGCCTTCGTCGAACTCTCCGCCGAAGTCCTCGCAGCTTTGCCCGCCAATCCCAAGGGCAATCCCCTCGAAGTCGCCCGCTTCGCCGGCATCCAGGCCGCCAAGCAAACCTCGGCGCTCATACCCATGTGCCATCCGCTTCCCCTCAGCTTCGTCGACGTTATCGCTGAGATCATCCCCACCGGCGTGCAAATTCTCGCCACAGTAGCCACCACTGGGCCCACGGGTGTAGAAATGGAGGCGCTGACGGCAGCCTCCATCGCCGCCCTGACTCTCTACGACATGACCAAAGCGCTGGATAAATCGATCGTCATCCGCTCCATCCAACTGGAATCCAAATCCGGCGGCAAAAGCGGCGATTACCTCCGTGCCAAGCTCTGAACCAGTTCCACAAATCACAAATGTAGGTAAGCAGCAAAATCGGATCCATTTGTAAACATTCTCAAAACGAGGTCCCAATCGATGCACACCACTTCGCGCCTCCGCTTTTCCTTGCTGCTTGTTGCCCTTGCCGCCCTGCCCGCAACCGCTGCGCTCGCCCAGACCTCCGCAGCCCAGACCCCGCCCATGGGTTGGAACAGTTGGAATTACTTCGCCGGCAAGGTCGACGACAAAGGCATCCGCGCCGCCGCCGACCAGATCGTAGCCACCGGCATGAAAGACGCCGGCTACACCTACGTCAACATCGACGACACATGGGAAGGCCAACGCGACTCGAACGGAGTCATCCACACCAACTCCAAATTCCCCGACATGAAGGCTCTCGCCGACTACATCCACTCCAAGGGCCTCAAGATCGGCATCTACTCCGGTCCCGGGACCAAGACCTGCGCCGGATACCCTGCCTCTCTTGGCCATGAAGAGCAGGACGCCAAGACCTACGCCGAGTGGGGCATCGACTACCTCAAGTACGATCTGTGCAGCTTCATCCCCGACGTCATGCAAAAGCAGGAGCCTAACGACAAAGCCGCGCAAATGAAGATCATGCTCGCCGCCTACGTGAAAATGGGCAACGCGCTCAAGGCAACCGGCCGTCCCATCGTCTTCTCGCTCTGCCAGTACGGCTGGGACTCGCCATGGGAATGGGCTCCGGCTCTCGGCGGCAATTCATGGCGGACCACAGGCGACATCGAGGCGCGCTGGCAAAGCATTTACGACATCGCCAGCCAGCAATCGGGCCTGGAAAAGTATGCCGGTCCCGGCCATTGGAACGACCCCGATATGCTCGAAGTCGGCAACGGCAAGCTCTCGCTGGCTGAAAATCGCACTCACTTCAGTTGGTGGGCCATGCTCGCCGCGCCGCTCCTCGCCGGCAACGACCTGCCCAACATGAAGCCGGAGATTCACGCCATCCTCACTAACAAAGATGTCATCGCCATAGATCAGGACCCGCTCGGCAAGCAGGGCAAGCACGCCTACTCCGACGGCGAAGTCGAAGTCTGGACCCGCGAGCTGCAAGGCGGGGCGATGGCCGTTGCCGTCATCAACGTAGGCAGCGACCGCTACTCCACCCATCCATTCCATCTGGATTTAGAGAAAATTGGCCTGCACGGTCAGCAGACCGGCAAGGATCTCTGGACCGGCAAAACTGTGACCCTCACGAACCATGATTCGATCGAGCTTCCGAGCCACGACATCTTCCTCGTCCGGCTCGATCATCCCAAATCGTAAGAATTAGGCCATGCGGAGACCGCCATCCTTGCCTCATTCCAAGTGGCAAGGATGGCAGCGATAGGGCCTTCAGGCTCGCGTAGCCAGGTACACAGCGAACCATCCGTTCTCATCCCGCCAGCGCTGCGGATTCACAAAGCCCGCGGCGTTGAGCAGTTTTTCCACCTCGCCCAGCCGGTACTTGTAGCTATTCTCGGTATGGATGGTCTCGCCAGCGGCAAATTCGACCTCCAGATCGAGGGAGGGAATTCTCACCTTCTGCTCCCGAAGGCTCTCCAGGTGCATCTCGATGCGCGACTCCTCCCGGTTCCATCGAATCCGGTGTTGAAACGCGTCCAGATCGAACTCCGCACCCAACTCCCGGTTCAGCCGCACCAGCATGTTCTTGTTGAAGCCGGCTGTGACCCCCGCCGCGTCGTCATACGCGGCAATCAGTGCCTCTTCGGTCTTGTCACCACTCGCCGGCTCAGAGGTCGGAGCCAGATCGACCCCCAGAAGCAAGCCGTCGCCCGGCTCCAGTGCATCACGTAGCCGCGAAAGCAAGTCCAGCGCTTCTTCGGGCAGAAAATTACCGATGCTCGAACCGATGAACAACGCCAGACGCTTCTCCCCATCGGAGCAGGGCTCCAGCCGCAGCTCCCGGGTGTAGTCGGCCGCATGCGGCTCCACAGTCACCTCGGGCAACTCCTGCTCCAGCCGCACCCGGGCCGCATCTAGCGCCGTCTCGGAAACATCCACCGGCTGATAGTAGACCTGGCCCTGAAACTCGGTCGCTGCCGCCAGCAGCAGGCGTGTTTTATCGGCTGAGCCAGCCCCTAGTTCCATCAGGCGCAGCCGGCAGTCTCCAGCCGCCAGCGCAATCATCTCTGCGGAGTCGCTCAAAAAAATCTCTCGCTCGATCCGCGTCAGGTAATACTCCGGCAACGCCGTAATCTGTTCAAAAAGGAGCGATCCCGCCTCGTCGTAAAACAGCCATGGAGGTAGCCGCTTAGGAGTCTTTCCCATCCCTTCACGAACGATTTCGCCGATTTCAGACTCGGCCAGCGAGCCGTATCTTTCACAAATGGTTGAGGATGCATCCATAAAACTCGGAGTCTTGGGCATCGGCGCCAAGCAAGACGGGGAAGGGGAGAGTTCCAACGAAGCAGTAACCATAAGCTCCTTCGATGCAGGGTTTTGAGCAGCCGTTACGACGAAGCCAGCCGAATTCCGGAAAATTGCCAGCGTGTCTCCGGCGGAAAGAAATTTCGGTAACTGGCGCGAATGTGTGTAGCAGGCGTGACGCAGGAGCCACCTCGCAGCACCATCTGCCCGCTCATGAATTTGCCGTTATATTCCCCCAGTGCTCCGGCCAGCGGAGCAAAGCCCGGATAGCCGAGGTAAGCGCTAGACGTCCACTCCCAGCAGTCGCCGAAAAGCTGTACAGGATTCCCCGAATTCGCTCCCGTTCCAGTCGCAACCGGCTCCAGTCGGCCGCTTTCCAGAAGATTTCCCTCGATCGGAACCTGTTCAGCCGCAGTCTCCCATTCGGCCTCCGTAGCCAGCCGCAAGCCTCTCCAGCGCGCGTAGGCATCCGCCTCAAACAAGCTCACATGCGCCACCGGACAATTCGCAACCTCCTGCAACCGCCGCTTGCCTCGCAGAGACCCGACCATCCATTCTCCCTCAGCCTTGCGCCAGTAAAGCGGCGCCTGCCAGCCCTGCTCCCGCACCGTATCCCAGCCTGCGGAAAGCCAAAGCTCAGGCCGCCGGTATCCATCGTCAGCCATAAACTCGGCAAACTCCACGCAAGTAACCAGACGCGAGGCCAGCCGAAATGGTTCGAGCCAGATCCTGTGCCTGGGACGCTCATTGTCAAAGCCAAATCCCTCGCTGTCAGATTGCCCAATCTCCACCAGCCCGCCCCCGTAGCCGATCAGCTCGACCGGGTCAATCCCAACGTCCTCAATAAGATCCCCGGCTAGATAGGCCGGTTGCAGCGGATTGGTAGACAAAGCGTGCTTGATGTCGGTCAGCAGCAGTTCCTGGTGCTGCTCCTCATGGTGCAGTCCCAATTCAATCCGCCGCAACGCCTCTTCCGGAGCGTCGCCTTCCAGCAGACGGTCCACCGCGTCGTCCACATGCTCCCGGAACTTCCAGACCTCCGCCAGGCCGGGGCGTGAAAACGAGGCCCGCAGCCGCTTGTCGGGAAATTCGGCAAATGTCTGGTAATAGCTGTTGAAGAGCCACGGAAAATCGCGGTCGAACAGCCGATATCCGGCCAGAAACTCCCGCAAAACAAAGGATTCGAAGAACCAGGCGGTATGCGCCATGTGCCACTTGGCCGGAGAAGCCTCCGGACACGACTGCACCATCATGTCTTCCGGCGTCAGCGGTTTACAGAGCGTCATGCTCCTTTGCCGCACCAGCCGATACCGCTCGCGCAAACCCGCCGCGCCTGAAACCACTGAAGTTGCCATAGTCTTACCCTCTTTGGAAATCTCACCACAAAGATACCCTGGGAACTTCCGGCTTCACGCCGATCTTGCCAGGAGTGTATTCGACTCGCCGGTTCCGGCAATGTAGCTTTGGATGCAGATTCATCGTCTACTTGAGATGAGAGTGCGGGAGGATGTCGATGCGCCTCAATTTATTTGGAATGATCGTCGCGGGATCAGCTTTGGCGCTCGCCGGCGCAGTTGCGGCTGCAGCTCAACAGGCTGGCTCAGCGCCGGCATCTAATCCAGCCCAGGACCAGAGTCAGAGTCAAGGGCAGGGCCGTCGCGGTCGCGGCATGGGCGGTTTTCCCGGCGGTGCTCGCGGCGTTCTCGGAGCCGTGACCGAAGTTGCCGCCGACCACTACACCATCAAGACCAATAGCGGCGAAATCTACATCGTTCACTTCAGCGCCAATACCCGCATTGTGAAACAAGGCTCAGGCCGACGCCAGGGAGGCGGCGCAAATGGTGCCGGAGAAAGCGACGGCGGCGAACGGGCAGCCCCTCAAGTCCTCAAGCCCACCGACATCAAAGTCGGCGATTTCATCACCGCCGGCGGCGAATTGGACGCAGCCGCCAAGTCGGTCGGAGCGGTCTTCATCGCCCAGGTTGACCCCGAGCGCGCCAAGCAGATGCGCGAGATGCAGGCCAACTACGGTAAGACCTGGCTGGCTGGCCGCATCACTGCCATTGACGGCACCACCATTACCATCGACGGCATCGTAGACCACATGCCGCATTCGATCGTCGTGGATGAAAACACATCGTTCCACCAGCGCCGCGACGCCATCACCCTCGCCGACATCAAACCGGGCGAGCAGTTGCGCGCCGAGGGAGCCGTCAAAGCCGGCGCCTTCCTGGCCACCACCGTCACCGCCATGGAGCCTCAAAATCGAGGCGAAGGGCGCGACCAAAATCGTGACTTACCCGCAGGCTCCCCGCCAAAACCTCAGTAAACGCCGGCCTCGGCGATTCTCATGCGCCAACCGCGCTCATGGTTGTCTCCGCCCACTGCACAGACTCGCTGTAGAGTTGCGGCAGGCTCTCGACCTGGAGGCCTGCCGCGCCCGCCAGGTCATCGCAGCGCCCCCAGTTGGCGCTCTCATGGCTGATCAGCAGCTCCAGAACCGCCCGCTCCACGTTATGGCGTCCCAGCAGCGCCTCGCGAACGTCATTGCGCAGCGGCAGCGCCTTGGCCACGCTTTCCATCGGCACGCCCAGCATAGCGGGCAGCAAGCTCAGAATGCCGATCAAATACTGCTCCGTCGCATCCTGCCCGGTAATCGCCGCTGCCAACTCGCAAAACCTTCCCCGCACAAACGCCATGCGCAGCAACTCCGATGGCTGATTGCCCTTGAGTTCGCACGCGGTCGCCAGCATCGTGAGCCGGCGAAACATCTCATCGCCAACCAACAGCAGCGCCTCGCGGATCGAAGTGACCACGCTGCGGGTCGCGTACAACGGCGAATTCACCATACGCAGCAGCCGGTAGGTCAGGGAGGGGTCGCGTTTTACCAGCCCGCTGATGCGTTGGATATCAAGGGGAAATTCGAGGGTGGCGGCCAGTATCTCCAGTTGAACCAGGCGATTGGCTGGAATGTCCCGGTTCTCCATCAGCACCGGGCGGCAAAAGAAGTAGCCTTGAAACAGGGCGAACCCTTCCTTCTTGGCAAGTTCCAAATCGGCCGGAGACTCCACACGCTCCATCAGCAGCTTGATTGGGCGTCTGCCGATTCTCTGCTTGAGATCCGCCCCGCTGCTCCGGGGTGGTCAGCGTCAGATCCACCTTGATGTAGTCCGCCAGATCCAACAACGGCTGCCAGGCGGGGCTCCAGACAAAGTCGTCGAGCGCCAGCTGGTATCCTCGCCGTTTTAAGTCTCTGCACGCTTTCACCAGCTCAGCGTCTGGTCTCAGTGTCTCCAGCAGTTCGAGCACAGTTTGCTCGGGTGGCAGCACCTTGACCAGCCCACCCATCAGGGCTTCCAAAGTGCAGTTCACAAACATGGGCAGGCCGCCAGTCAGCCGCTCCAGGCCAAAGACGACGCTCGAGTCCAGCACGGTGCGTGTCGCTGCGTCGCCATCGTCGCTAAAGGCGAGGGAAGCCGGTCCAGCGCGAAACAGCAGCTCGTACCCATGCACATGGCCGCGAAGATCGAGGATCGGCTGCCGGGCGACATACCGGAAACCGTCCAGCAGACCCTGGTCCACGGGAGCATCCCCGCCCTCGGTCGTCCGGAGCTCAGGACCCTCCTCATTCGTCAAACCAGCAATTGTCATCGAAACCCGCTCTGTAGGACTATCGGCTCCTAGCCCACAATCCGTCAACGAATTGCACCTCAAGTTGTAGGAGACTGACTCGTCGGTTACCCCAGAACTGATTCAGGACGAATCGGCCTAGCCACCCATAAACATTCCGCCATTCACATCCAGCACGTGCCCGGTCACGTACCCCGCGCCCTCCGAGGCCAGATAGACCACCCCCTGCGCAACATCCGCATCCGTCCCAGCTCGGCCTAAAGGGATTTGAGACATCATAGCCGCAGTTTGCTTTTCATCCAAGACCGCCGTCATTGGCGTTTCGATATAGCCCGGTGCGACCGCATTCACCGTAACCCCGCGCGAAGCCACCTCGCGCGCAAGCGA
>Ga0206815_1161_pt1 | contig 17251 bp, 16 predicted proteins | sample Alteio_BWOrgCont_91_FD_152864 | JGI IMG/M metagenome (GOLD analysis project Ga0206815, IMG submission 152864) | Enriched cells from forest soil in Barre Woods Harvard Forest LTER site, Petersham, Massachusetts, United States -... | ecosystem: Environmental > Terrestrial > Soil > Temperate forest >...
TTCTGGCGTTAGCCCAAGATCGGCGGAAAGGAAAGCGCTCGCCAGCTCGGCAACCAGCTCCTCGCGGGCATAGCCTTCATCGCCCCAGGTCTTGCGGCCAAAGCTGCGGTCAAGGCGCGAAGGGTGTTTCGTCCAGTGGGTAGACTCATGCGCCAGCGTTGCATAGAAACTTTCAGCATCGAGGAATGCTTCGATTGCGGGCATCTGGATATAGTCGCCGTCATTGCTGTAGAAGGCGCGGTCGCCACGGTAACGGATGTCGGCCTTGGTTGCGGCAAAGAACGCCTCTGCGTGGGAAATACGCTCGACCGGCGTGGCAGGTGCTTCAGGCTTGCCGTAGTAGTATTCGGGCAGGCCGTCAATCTGCTCGACGTTGAAGACGGTGTAACCCTTCATGTAGTGGATCTCGCGCTCGGTCTCTTCACCCTTGTCATCTTCCTCAGTGCGGGTGATGGAATTGGCGTAAACGACGAGGGAACCTTTTTCGCCCTTGCGGACGTTGGCCTTCAGCTCAAGCGCCTGTTTGAACGTCATCCAGATGGGAGCGGCGAAGCCCTTGTCCATCGCTTCTGCCCAGAGCATCAGGATGTTGATGCCGGAGTAAGCAACGCCGTTATGACGCAGTGGCCTGGTGATACGCCCCGCCGTGTTTCCCGCATTCCAGGGTTTCATCCAGGTGCGGACGCCTTGCTCCAAGTCCGCGATAATCTTGTCGGTGATGCGTGTGTAAACATCCTGCCTCTCGTTGCTCATGACCCTGTTCTCCTTGTCGGGTCCGGTTAATTCCGAACCGCCGAGAACAGAAAAAGACGGGCGCAATGAGGCGGACTGTCACCGTGAGGGGAACGGCCAACACGGGAGCGCAAGCGAATGGAGCGGGCAGCGCCGTTGACGGGACGCCGCGCACGGCTCAAGGTCTCGGTGGATTGGTTCGGATGACCGGAGCCAGGAGGGCAGGTAAAAAGAGAGGCGACGGGATGGCTGCCGCTCACCGTTTAGAGCGGACTCTCAGGCTTGCCGTCGCACTTAACCGACCATTGCGGGAAGCATGTCGCCTGTCGCGCGTCGGCATTACGCGGCTGTCCTATTTATGCGGGCCAGGTTAGCGGGAGGCTTTGGAGCGGGGAGGGGTGACGGGCTGCAGACGAACACCGGGACTTCCGTCGTTCAGGAACAGAATTCCCGCCTTCTCCAGGGTTTCCTGGACCTGTGACAGCGTGGATGTACGGGAGCCTATTGGACCGCTGAAGGATTCCATGCGGCGTATGGTGCCGATGGCAACGCCCGAGCGCGATGCGAGTTGAATCTGCTCCCATCCGATGAGAGCGCGTGCCGCCCGTAGCTGTCTTCCGGTAATCAACGCTAGAAGCTAGCATGGGGTGCTCCGTAACTGCAATTAATTGAACACTATATCCAAGTAGTTGATTATTATAATCAAATTGTGAGACTCTTCTGACAACACACTGAGGTGTGTCAAGGCCTGGCTTCTCGGAGGTGCAACATGCATTTTCCCCGGCTCCCTCTTTTTCTTCTCTGTGGGATTATTGCTCTGGATCTCGCGCTCACGGAAACCGGCCTGGCAGCATCCCAGACGCCAGATTCCGCCTCCGGGCTTCACAACCCGGCGATCACGGCATCGCTCCCCTTGGCGATGCGCCTTCAGGGCGGAAATTCGTTCCTGCTCGTCCTCAGCGGCGACCACTACGACGCCTATCGTGAAGGGGATTGGCACTCCATGTTTTCAACGTACACGGTCGAGGAGTTCAACCCGAAATCCATCAGACTGGCTCGAACCGACATCGGTGGCCCAGGCACGGCGATCTTAACGGGCAAGATTTCGAGCCAAGGCAACAGCGTCGAGGGCGGCGTATTCACCTGGACGGCGGGCCCGATAAAGGGCTCGGGTCCCTACAAGCTGACGTGGGGCGACGCGCTTGGATCGCCGCTTCAGCCTGCGTCAACCGTGCGTATACCTCAGTTGAAAACAGCCCTTTCGGAAGACGGGCAATCGGGACAAACAAATTTCACATTGCCGGAGACGCTTAGATTTTGCGGTGGAAATTGCTTCAAGTTGCGACTCGTCGATGGGCACTATGAAGGATATAGGGAGGACGGCGATACAAGCGTCATTCACGCAATCTATGTCATCAATCGCTTTTCGCCGCAGGAAGTCAGGTTGATTCGCATCGACCTGAATGACGGGGGGAGAGGGATTCTGGACGGCAAAATGTCCGCTCAGCAGAACAGCATGATCGATGGTGTTTTTACATGGATTAGTGGAATGAGCGGTGCCGGGCCACTCCAGCTTACGTGGGACAAAGCGCTTCCGATGGCAGCCAAGACCACTGGCACGCATGGCCCGGATTGCGATTTGTCGGACCCGTTGAATGTCTCTGCAGAAACGGCATATCAATACGGCATTGATGCCTACCATGCGAAAGACTATGGTCGCTTTCACTGCTGGTCCACCAAGAGTTCCGAACATGGGTTCTCTCGCGCCACGACCATGTTGGGCGTGGCGTATGCCAGCGGGAAGGGTGTGGACTCCAATCCGGTTAAGGCATTCGATCTTCTTCAAACGTCAGCCAACAAAGGCGATCCTTACGGGGAATATCTCCTTTCCCTTTGCTACCGGGACGGAATCGGAACGGTCAGGGATGAAGAAGAAGCAACGCGTTGGATGGCAAAGGCAATGGCGACGGACGAAGGCAGAGCCATAGACGCAGGGGTGAAGCAGCAGGCCGCTGAGGCCCGTGCTCAGCAGCAGGCTGGTAATTTTCTGTGGAGATTTCTTTTCGGGATGTTCGTGGGCGGCGATGGTGACGCTCCCAGCTCAGAAGCATGTCAGCGAATGAGGGGACAGGGAAACCCGGCCGGTCAAGCGCTGGCCTATAACGAAGGTTGTAGATAGTCGCGGAAGCAGTGAGTCATTAGAAGGGTTAGAACGCGAAGCCGCCCCGGGGGACGGCTTTTCGTTTGTCCATTTTTGAGGCCATCAGGCGGGCATCGGACGGGTCGCTGCTCTCAGCGGGGCCGATGGAATTGCATGTCCCTCACGGGTGTCATCGGCACAAAATCTCTATCGACCAATCGGGCATCGGTCCCGTGCATCCTTCACGATGCTGCGAGGCGCAAAGATATACGCGGGCGGGCCGCTTACGGCAATACTTGCACCTGATCCTGGCGAGCACTTCGGCGAAGGTGTGATCACCGTACCAGCGTATGAGGCCTTTAACGGCACATTGGGAGCTGCGGTCGTTACATAGATGACAGCGAATTTCCAGGACGCAGTCAGGCCAGTCGGATAAGAGATGGCTGGTAAGGAATCTCGGAGGATGCATGGCTGGATGCGTACAAATTGGAGAGCGCAATAGTCTTGAATACTGTTACAGATTTCAAGCGGCATTATTCCCGCGATTGGTGCGCTACGGATCTGCCTTGACTTCCTAACTCGATAAAATACATTATCGCGTTTGAAACTGGCCGCCAGAGGCCCTAGTCGCAGTAATCGAAATGCTGTGGCGTTCCGTCCCAAAGCGAATACAAACGACCACCTCCCCAAAAATGAACGGGGCCGTCATCCCATCGCCTTTTGAACGCTGTGAAGCGTAAACCTGCAGGGCTGTTCATGTCCGCTCCGACAGTACCTCGCTGTCCGTCGCCGCTGGTCTCTTCGGACCTTAGGACTTCCAACACGACTTCATGCGGAAAGTCCGCGACGATTCTCGCGAAGTAGTTGATGACCATGTCGTAGCCGCCACTTGCCACGACGATGCGCCCCGTGAAACCGCTGAGATGCTCAGCTGTGATGATAGGTGGGGCGGGCGTCTCACCATTGCTGAAATAGCGATCCAGTTCTGCCGCGATATCCGCGCACCACCCTCCAACCCGCTTCGAGTCAACTAAGTCGATCTCAGGAAAACTCACATCAGAGGAGACGCTGAGTGCAAATTTCTTAGCAGCTGGTTGAAATCGCGATGTGGTCGCTAGGATTCCCCGGTTTGCCTTGTTCGCTACAGCATTTCCGAAGAGCGCGGCAACTGTGTCCAGGTTGATAGGACGGGAACGATACTTCTTCGCTTGTACCACGGTGACCATCTGCGGTAGCGATTGGCTCTGATAGAGCCTAATATCGATGCCGCCGTCATTAGCTCCGGTGCCAAGCTCAGTCCGAAAACCTTGGTTCCTAAAAACCGCATCGAGGAACTCCTCGTATTGTCGCCATCCCAGACGTGACAAATGGTCCGGGTTTTTGGCGAAGTGCTCGAAGATCTCGGAATGGATGTCGAAAAGTCTTTGCGTTGCGAGATGCTGTATCCATTGCCAACGATGAAGCGCAAGATAGTCGTCTGCTCGTTGGTCATCTGTTGGCATGATGTTCAACGTGTAGTGGTTTTGCAACTCGGACCAGAAACCGTGCTTCTCCAGCAAAGCGTGAAATTCTTCGTAAAGCTTGTAAGTTTCTTCGTGGGTGGAGTTGAATACGTCAAAAAGGGGACCGTCGAGCGTCAGAAGGAGAGCAATATGGCGCTCGGGTGCTTCGCTTCTGTGAATGAATGGCGTGTGGAAATTCGCATCACCCCAAAGGTCGTGGCCTTCCGCCCACTCGACAACAGCAGCCTTAAGCTTTGTAAGTTCCGTAATGAGTTTGCTTTCATTGACGGTGGCGGCTCCTAGTCTCACAGAAGATTTCTTGGCAGTCATAAATTGCTCTCGAAAAGGTGGCCACAGAGGCCTATTGAACGCATTACAACATTAGTATGTTGCGAAGAATCTTACGGATTGATGCTAGCAAGACTGAGCCCACAAAAAGGTTATGGGCCGCCTCCGCTAGGTCAAGGTCAACCGCACCCCTCAATTTGCCGTCGCCGACCTACCGCAATCCAGGAATGTTTCGTTTTGGACCAACGTCGAGCGGTATATCTCTAGCTTGGCGCAGCCTTCTATGGAATGCAGAACCTTGGTCAGGCTTGGACGTAAAGACAGCGGAAGCCATGGACTCAAAGTGATCCGAGTGATGCATTCCAAGGGGATTGGAATTGGCAGAGATTTCACCTTCTCTGTCGATGACTCGTAGATTATTCGAAACTCATTCTCATCCCTGTATGAGGAACGCTTAAGAAACGGAAGGTCCTCGACATCAAGAGTCTTCTTGCGTTTTTTCATGTCGGACATTGTGAGATAGCTGACGGGTTCACATCGAACAACGACATGCCTTTTAACTGCCTTCAACAGCACAGAGGTATCGAATTTTATGCTTACCCCGGTTGGCGTACCTTTGGTAGACCCCCAATGATGGTGTCTTTCGTCCGCTTGTGTGAAACAAAGAGCCAATACGGATTTGAGTTCTTTCTTTTGTTGATAAATTGCCAACAGCCCTGAATCGTTCTTGTCGTCCCAAGACGACGGGTCTAGTAGGGTGATTTCGCGTTTGCAGAGCAGAGAAATCAGCGCCGAAATGTCCGTGTACCGTCGGAGGTAAGGCTTGATTTTTGCCATTGTCGAAGATCCTCTGAGGGTTGCTTTGCTGAGAGCGTGAACTGTTGCGAGACATTCTCATCAATCGGCTACCCATCGCAGACCGAACCGGTTAGCCGGAATAACCATCGCTTTTCGCATTTCAGGACCGCCTGGCATCGCTGCCATAAAGCCCATAAACATGTTCACCGATGCATGAAGCTTTAATAGGCTGTCTTTGGCCTTGAGCCAATTCTGTGGACTGAAAATCTTACCTTTCTCTTGATATTCGGCCATGCCAGCATCGAGTGCCGAGTTATAACAATTTGCTGCGAATCCGATGAGCGCGTCAGGGTCGGGCAGCGCGACTGTCGCCGAAGGAGAAGGCACTTTATCAATCTGATTACTCGCGGCTGAGAAGAAGAGCTGAATTGTGTAAAAGAGATGGAATTTTGAATAGCTTGGTGAGGCAAGTAGTGCTTCGTGTAACGGCAAACCGTCATTCCACCTGTCCTCAATTCTCCTTGACCAAAAGGTCAGACCAGCAATGTCCGCAGGGAGATAATCAGCCTTGAAAAGTTGCTCAAAATATTTGTCGAATAGCTTGTTCTCGTTGTAGGCGATGTTCGGTCGTTGGCAATGCCAAGCCATCAGGCACTTCGCCAGAAGTGCGATGTCAACGGTGAGTTTCTCATCGCGATCGGCTGGCCGGTCTTCGCCGCGCTTCGTAATCATATATCCGCTAGGGTATGCACCTTCATACGCCTTTTTGAGCGCGAGGACGCGTTTGTCATTGCTCCTCAGGTCGCGCGGCTTCACCGCGCTTTGGGAGTTCGTATAGATGCTGATCTTGTCTGCCAGATCGCGCTGAGGAATTTCGTAAAACCGCACTAAAACCCTTGCGTCTGGGATAGCCTTCACCCGCTCCGAGCATGACAGTATTGTTGTCAGTGACTGGCACCCATTCACGACACCAAGCCCCTCCAGCTTGAGTTGATGGGTTGTGGTATCAAGGGTGAGCTTCTCGCAAAGAGCGGTGAGGCCGTTGTGGTAGAAAAAGAAATACTGCGGGTTGTCGCCATTGAGCGTTTGCTTCATCCCCTTATTGACCTTGTTCGTCAGGCCGAGGGATTGCCGAACATTCGGACGGAAGAGCTTTCCATCAGCGATTCCCGGGAACTTCAAGCAGTCGGAGAGTCGCACTGCAGCAACTACCGTCTTGAAATTGGCGACATCGACGGCGAGATACCGCCCCGGTTCAACGGCGAGCGTGTGAGTGATCTTCGGCAGATCCTTCCCAGCCGCCTCGGTCCATCTTGTCTGAATGGCATTTGATTCGACCAGAGTAAGGCTCGCCTCGGGATGTTCCAAGTCCGCAATCGTTGACTGAAAAGCTGAAAGATCATTTTTTGCGTCGAGTGTCAGCTCTCCGGTTGTGACAAGTTCAAAAACGACTTCATAGCCATCGTCCAGCGCGGTCGAAACAGCCTCCAGCTTGATCTGAAGCTTGCCGTTGCAACTCGCCTGGAGAGCAGGAAGATTTTGAATTTGAAGCCACGTCGCTAAAACTTCCTGAAGCGGCTGGTGGTCCACCGAGCCTGCGTAGAACTTACTTTGGATGACGATGATTTGGCGCTTCTCGTCATCAACGATAACCGCATCAAACTCTTTATCGTTGGGGCCGTCCGTAATGTCGTCTTTGGCCTGGACCGCAGTGCGGAGATAGCAGTTTCTTAGATACCAAGCGAGAAATTGCTGCCCTTCGTTGGAAAAGTTCTGCGCATAGTACGGATCTGCCTTGAGGTCCGTCCGTATTCTTTCAATGAGTGCCATCATCAGAATCCCTCTCGTAAATCCTTATTCCCCACTCAGAATCAATGAATCTCGGCCATTGGCGCGCAGGCTCATCCTCGCGCAGGTCGTGTGACGCATTTAACTTTGATGGCTTACACTGTCGTCGGACGTTTATCCAGCCCTTGCGGTGAGTACCTATCGACGTAGCAGAGGGGTTGAAGACCGCAGGGATAGCCCAGAGTTCAGTACGTCGCAAAAAAGCTGGCTGACTTCTCCGGATTATACCCCCGCCGGTCGTAGAGCTTGGTGGTGCCGGGCTCGCTGTGACCGGCTGCTCGCTGAACGTCTTCAAGCGAGCAGCCATTCTCCAGGGCGGTCGTGATAAACGTCGCCCGCATGGAGTGAGCGGAGTATCCCCGAACGATGCCGATAGCCTTTGCGTATTTGCGCAATACCCGGTCGATAGCGTCTGGGTCCATGTGCCGCCGTTGTTCCTGCTTCTTTCGGTTATGGCTCAATGGCCTAAATAGCGGACCGTCAAGGTCATCGGCGTGGCCTGCAGTCTCCAGATATGCTTTGAGCCTCATCGCTGCATTAGGGTGGACGGCCAGCGCGTCGTGCCGTCCGCCCTTGCGGGTGATACGCAGCGAGTCGTAGCCGCGATTCTGATGGAGATCTTCCACGGTCAGCGACGCGATCTCGGCGCGCCGGAGTCCTACCTGCAACCCCACCGCGAGAATGGCCCGATCCCGGAGGCCCTCCAGTGTCTTCTCGTCGGGCTTGTCGAGAAGTCTCCTGGCATCCGCCTGGGAGAACGCCAGGGTCGATCCTTCCCGGCGGTTGATTGCCGGACGCTCGACTTCCGAGACGGGATTCTTCTCGGCGTAGCCGTACCGGACCAGATGTTTGAACAGGCTCGAAAGTGCCGCAAGCCTGCGCCGGACCGTGGACGCGGCTGCGCCGTCGATCTCGCGCATGATGCGTTCCCAGGCAATCACGGCGCGGTGGTCCACCTTGCGTAACTCTTCATGGGAGCGGATCGTAATCGTCCGCATGAAATGCTGCACGTCCTGCTTATAGGCACGGCGGGTGCGTTTGCTTTTCTGCTTGGCAAGCCAGATGTCTTCTTCGGGGATGTCGGCGAGCGCTGCGACGGTCGAAACGGCCTGGCCCGTGTTCTCCAGAACAGCGGGCGGAAACACGGCGGGGGCTGAGTCTTTTTTAGGCGGCATTGCGAATGACCTTCACTTTGACGGGAAGGGACAAGAGGCCCATCTTGCGTTCGGAAGTGAGGACGAGAGAACTCCGGATGATACCCAATGCCAGGCATGCGCGGTCCGCAAAGGACATGCCATGCGTTTTGGTTTCAGGGTAGAGGGAGGCGCTCACTTCGGCCTGGAGTTCGTCGAAGGGAATAATGGCAATCGAAAGGCTGTGGATGAAAGCGGTCACTGGATCACCCTCGCCGCCGCGCTCAATGGTCTTCTTGAGGATCTCGGAGTAGTTGACGGCGGAGATGACGGCATCCTTGAGCGATTTCGCGACAATGTCGGTTCCAGGTTCGGAGCGAAGCAGCGCCATCAGCGCAGATGCGTCCAGGACAACGCTAGTCACGCTCCGCCTCGCTGCGGCGGTCTTTCAGTATCTCTTCGGAAAGGCTGACGCTGGCGGGTGCCAGCTTGGCAAAGTATGCCTGCGCGTCAGCAAGCACCTTGTCACGGGTCTTGATGTGAAGCCCCTCGGCGTCTTCGGTGATGATGACCGTGTCGCCCCCGGCGATGTGGTTACGCTGGCGCGCTTCTGCCGGAAGGACGATGCGTCCCGATGCATCCACTTTGAGGTGGTAGACCTGTTGCTCGCCCTGCATGGGGATAATGCCCTGAATGTTGTTTGTGGGGTTCTCAGGGCACTATGGCAGAAAAGGCGGGTTCGGGCAAGTTATACGTTATATCCCGCTTTATAGCTTGTACGGGGCTTGCAACTCCTGCCCCGTTTGGGCACTATCCCCTACGTGATAAACCGGATTATCACGCGCTGAGAATTGAGGCAAGCGGCCTACCAGCCGAGGAGCGACGACGAGGCAGAAGGGGCTAAACCCGATATGACCGAGATTCTTACGTGCTCGATCCCAAAGCGTGTTCTACATCCCGAATCACCTCTGCATCTGACCTCCCGCGCGCGTCTATCCACATCCGATCTCTCAGGATGTCAGGTAGTTGCTCCTCAAGGTGTTCCCCCGAAACTATTACAGGGACAATTTTTTTCCCCAGTGCTTCAGCGGCTCCGATCTCGAACTGAACCCATTGGCTATGGAGTGCGCGAGGTGACAATAGCACTATGACGGCTGTGGATTGTTTCAGCGCGCTACGAACATCAGATGAAATAACGTCGCCAGCGACAATGTCCGCCCTATCCAAAAATCCTGTAACATTTTGCGCCCGCAACGATTCAACTAGGCGCTGTGCTTCATCGCTATCGGAATGCGCGTATGAGATGAAGACGTTATACATGATCTGTTCCGTCCCTTCGATCCGCCAACTCAGTGAAATACCGCTCGATGTCATTCAACTGCAGAACATTGATGTCCTCAAGCATCCCTTTGCCCTGACCGCCTTTGACTAAATCATCGACCTCCATACCGTAGAAAACCGCCACAATCGGCTTGTCTTGAGCCCATGCCGCACCAATCTCAATCCAAACCCAAGACCGCTTGGCTGACCACGGAGTAAAGAGGGCGATAACCTCATTACTTAATGCAATCTCCCGATGAATGATCTGTTTGAAATTCGCTCCCTTAGGAATACTGGTCTCATCCAGAAACGTGTCAGGGCCAAGGTCGTGGACACGCCTAGCAATTTGCGCTGCGATCCAACTGTCGTCACTTCCGTGCGAAATGAAAACCTTGTAGCTATTGTGGTCCATAGAGGGTGAACCTTAGTTTACTCCTTGCAGAGACACAACGGTTTCTCTCAAACAAATCCTGCTAAGGAATATGCGCCCGACGCAATCGGCCTTATCGGACTAAGGATCGACATCGAGCCACTTGTCGAGCGCCTCCGGGTCCCATGCCAGCCATTGAGTAGAGCGGCCATTGTATAACGCACTCGGTATATTGGCCTGCTCAGAACTCTTAAGTGTCATGCCGCGAATACGCTTCCATGTGAGCGGCCCAGAAACCTTTTCCTTCATGTTATAAAACGTATTGATCTCCCAGTTAACCCAATCGCTTCCGTGCGTGTTGTCGCCGATTAATACAACGAGTCTGGATGCCCGGTCGAATTTTCTTATGATCTCATCGCGGACAGGCTTTGACCTCGGGTCCGTTGGGCTACAAATAATCGGCATTCCACTTCTATCGCGCACCGCCTCTTTTAGGGAGTGATCCTGGAAGTCCAGAGGATGATGAGGGTTGTGTCTCAGCAGCTTGAAACCGGCAATCTGCTGATGATCGCTGTGATCGAAACTTATAAATACATTAGCGGCCATTTCTTACCCTTCCCTCTCGATATTTTCGGGATGGACAGGCCCCCGATTCGATAAACCAGTCAATACAAGCTCTACAACTGCGTCGATGACCGGAGTATGAAAAAGCTGTTGGTTTTCCTCAACTGTCAACCCGTTCGTCCTAGCTAGCCGAGTGATGCCGGCTTCCGCGAATTCATTCCAAACGCCTTCTCGGTCAATAACACGATCAGAAATAAAGCCGATCTCCGCTTCTCTGGCAGAAAACCTTCGGTAAAGATCTTCGGGCGGTTTGGGGCAGAAATCATCCGGCATGCGCTTTCCCTCCATTGCGTCGATGATTTGCTCAGTGGCACCGCCAAGGAAGCCTGCAAGAAAGAGTGGTTTATCGCTTCTGATCGCCAGAAGTGCCTCTTCGACTATGCCCGGATACCGTCCGGCGAATCCGCCGCGACGGCCGCCGAGGCAAAACCGAACATCGCAAGCGGCGGTGAGCCGATGCCGTAAGTAAGTGAGCCCCCGCGCACGAACATAACTATAAAGGTCGGTGTTTGGTTCTGCTCGGGAAGCCTCTTCAGCTAGTGTTCCTAAGTCATCGGGTAATCCTGCGGGCTCCACATGCAGGGTGGAACTTAGCCGCTCCCGGTCCTCCTCCGACAAAAACGGACGGTCCGGCCAAGGTAGCAAATTCCAGAGCAAGGGCTGAATCTCAGCGGCAACATCATCCTCCGATAATGGAATTGGCGGTTGCACTTGGCGGGCAAACCCGCATATAGCTTCCATGACACCATCCTCACGCCAGTCGTGCCCGAAGGCAATGCTAGCGCCCTGACCAAACAGCGCGGCAACAAGTTGAAGCGTCACTCGGTTAATCTGCCACGCAGGATAACCACGGCTCGCGCTGTCGTTGCTCTCGGAAATTGAGAGGTTTACCAAGCGACCCGCAAGTGGGCGGAGGGCGGGGATCATGGCGTTGCTCCTTTCGTCGCGGCTAGCGTGTTCGGCGTGACTAGACGAGTGCCCTTCGGCCCGTGCGCGGCTACGAGGGCTTCCGCGGCCTCATATGTGCCAGCCCGCAAGGTCGGATCAGGATAGAGGATGATGCGCGGAGTGGTGGCAGGTTCCTTTGATTGAGACAGAGCATGGCAAGCGCGCAGCAATGCGGACATGCTTGGCTGGAAGGAAAACACACGAAGCTCGACTGGCGTAGGCAGACTTCCGCTTCGTTTCATTTCCTCAACTCTGCGCGTGAAGTGGAGAAATCTCAACCCTTCTCTTAGCGCAAGAAATAGAACGCGTACCAAATTTCCGTCCGGAATCCGAACGGTTGGAACGCGGTCAAATGGGAGTAGTCCGGCAGGGTGATTCAAACCCGTGCGCGCGTCCACCAGAACGGCAGGCGTTGCGTATTCATCGGCCCAAAGCACTTCCTGCCGACACCAGTGGCGATTGTCGTATTCCTCCGTGCGGAGCATAACGATAAGCGAAGATCCTACGCCTAGCTCCAGTTCCTTCTGCCAGTCTTTACCGGGGGGTAAATCATCGGCGTCGTAAAACTTTGACAACCATTTCAGCTCGCTGATCTGGTGCCTTAGCGCAAGGGCTAAAGGCAATCCGTCCATCTTTGCATGACTGATGAAAATGCGGAGGTGGCCTGTCACCCCGCCAGCTACTTTAGGCAGTGCTTCAGCGAGCAAAATCCGAGATTCGTGCAACAGGCGAAGAGAGAGCATAGCGGGACGGATTGCCCGTTCACCTAGATTGTGAACTTGCAAAAGCTGTAGCGTTTGCAATTGCGGTCTCTTGTCCGAAAACAAGTTTCCGATTCGCTCGTCCATCGGGATGGCCAGCATTGCGTGGCGGCCATTCGAAGCGTCGGTGATCCGCCAGCACTCGGCTAGCCAATCCCAAAGAGAGTCTCCGCCTTTAGTAAGTAGCAAACGATCTACAAGGACGATTGTCATCGTGTGGCAAAAGCTGTCAAGCATCGCTGCCGGGGAAAGTGCGGGTACGCTGTCGAAAATCTCTGATTGAATTCCAAGATCTTCGCCGGTTGCCAGGTAGTTGCGAACATCTTTCCCACCCTGGAAGGCTCTCAGAATTGCCTCCTGATAGGGTGCAACATCCTCGTCTTCCGTATGCCGGAATAACACGAGCTGAAGTGGCGAAAGAGTTGGCATGATGCTCCGGTAAATTGCTGAGCGTCTGAAGTTGTGCTGAAATTAGGCCACAAGCAGCAACAAAGCAAGTGGTTGGAACCAAGCTGTCCGCTACAAAAAAGACAGTTGCTCCGCCTCCAGCCTCAAATCATACAAGTCTCGGACCTGCCTGACGAAGTCACGCTGGCCGCCGTAGCTGGGGTGCCTGACTTGGGCTACGTCGGTTCTGCCAGCCAGGCGCGCCGCCGTCTTGGCCGCGTCATTTCCTATTGCGATAAGGCGTTTCGGGCGCAACATGACAATCAATTCCGCAAGGATCTCTTCTCCCACGACTCTTTCGTGCGGCTTATGGGATCGGTTGCTGAATGGGTCTCCGGCTTGATGGGGATGTAATGGAAAGACGTTCCAAAGGAATATGGGCACGGGAACCTGCGCAAGCATACTCCAGATGACGGCTGCCGTTCTCTCAGCGACGAATGTCCCCGTTGTAGCTCTTTCAACGGATAAATTCCAGCGGGTCGCGTGTATCGCTAAGTGCACATCATCGGTCAATGCGAGGCCGGTCCGCCGACCTCCTCGGTACCCCAGATCGCGGCCTATCCATAACGCATCAATCTCTGCCTTCATCGCCGCATCCAAAAATTTGAACAACACCTTCGAGCGGCGGGCAGGAGCATCACTCACATCGTGTACCGAGCATCTATCCGCATAAGGATTGAAAGCGTTGTCGAATCTCAGCTCTTTGAGTGAGCCTACAAATTCCTTTGGCTTCACGGTTTCGCTCCTCCCAAATGTTTGTATTCAATCGTGCGGGCAGTCCTATTACCCACGACAGTCCCGCCATTGTTGGCGAGGACCTGACGGAACACGTCGTAACCTCTGAGTATAGCGATCTCCCACAGCCGCAGAGGGCATGCCGTCACTTCATAGCCCACGACAAACTGCTGAACAGTCTTTAACAGGTCGAAAGAGACGCTCTGCTGGCCTTCGAAGTAATTTAATTCTTTGGCTCGCGCAAAGATCCATGCTGTAAGCCCCTCTTCAACGACAATGGCGCGGCCTCCGTCTTGCGCATCATCCACCTTCGGATTGCTCTTCCGTTTCTGTTTGAGGAGCGAGCGGAATGTCGGCGACCAGTGCAACACGGCGGCATGGGCGAAATGAAATACATCATGGAAACGATATCCATCAGAATCGTGGATGTTGTCTGTCAGCGGATCTCCAACAAACACGCCATTCAGGCGCATGTAGCTGCGACCACTTCCGCGTTGATCCATCGTAATCTCAAAACGGTCAGGCAACTGCTCTTCCAACGGAAAGTCGTGATCAAAGGTTGGAAGCGTTGAATAATCTGGATCGAGAAAACGGCCCGTTGTCTTGGCAATGTTCTTGCGAACTACCTCGGCGAAGGTAACTCGGGCCGCCTTTAGGGCCCTCAAATACCAGTCCGAAAACATAACAAGGACGGATCGCGCATCCTCGGCGGAGTTCCGCAACTTAAAGAGGCTGGCCGCCGCCTCCCCCAGCTGCAGGAGCGCGGGATCGAGTTCGGGAACCGCCAGGGGGGTCGCTACATGCGAGATCGGGCTGTCAACGAGATCGTTGGCTGCCACTGAAGCTTCGTATGCAGCCCCGCCCGCCGCCTCCGAAAGGATTTCGTCCACGCGAATGTTCAGCCTGCGACACAATGCGGTGAGATACCACAGCGCATCCCCAAACTCCTCCTCTACAGCATGGCGATAGCCAGCATATGCTTCTTTCTCCCGATGGAATTTCTTGGCGGTCGCCATGATGCTCCCCACTTCGCCGAACAACCCGAGTAGGATTGGCTGCAAATCTTCCGTCGGCATTTTGTCGGTGGGTTCGACCTGACTCATATAGTCGGTAAGAAGAATGGACCGATGCTGGTGTTTCACAATCATGGTTCTCCGTATGCGGTTATTGCGTCCTATACCAATCCCCTGGTTCGCCAGCATATCCTTGCTCACCGCACGAACGGACCCAGGCAATGAAGTCCTGAACGAACTCAGGCGGGAATTTATTCTTGTGGTTGCGGCCAACACCTAAGGTCACGTGCTTAGCATTTTGCCCAAGAAAACGCTTGGGCAACTGCGGGCCGGAACCTCCCCAGTAGACAAAATCATCGCTCAGGAGTATCCGATTGGTGCCTGTATCGGCCACGATATTAGCTGGGTTGGGACTTCCATCCGTCAGGCTGTGATGCGAGTTCGCCTGGCACCATCGGCCCGTGCCTGGATTTCTGGAATAGATATTGTCACCGAACGCTTGCTTTTTGCTTCCTCGGAGATTGGGTTTCTTCAATTGAAATCGCGGACTGGCCCAATACGCCTCGAACGTCATATCTCCAGTCACACGCATCGCATAAACGACATGCTGTTCGCGTCCGCCTGCTTTTGATCCCATGCCTACGATCCAGTCGTCGATACGTGCAACGCTTCTGAGACGCGGTTTACAAGTGGCAAGCGTACACACCCCATAGAACGGATTCGGCGCGAATCCGTAATCGCGAGCGACCACATAGGAATGTAACTTCATGAGGCACAGCCGAAGCGCTTGATGGGACGTGGATCGCGGAGTTCACCCGACGGGCTGTGCCACTCATTTGTCTTCCCCAAAATCGCGTCAACCACACCTTCGCTATCCCAGCTCCGGACATCATCCGCATACTTCTCAAGGGCCTCGGGTACATCACATTCATTCGCACCCTGGGCGTAAACACCAACAATTCGCTTTCCTATCTTCTCTGCGTACTCGATCTCCCAGTTGACCCACTCGCTGTCTTTGGTATCGGGCGTAATATACACGACGAGAGTGCTCGCCCACTGAATCTGAGGAGCCAGGATCTGTGACTTGATGTAGTCAGGATGGTTCGCATCATTGGGGTTAGTAGAGTTGATCGAGGCGTCGCGGATAGTTAACCCGCCTTTTGCAACCAATTCCTTGAGTTTGACGAGCCCGTCGTCATCCTCATGAATGTGGCTGATAAAGACGTTTTTTATTTCGTCAGCCATTAACAGAACTCCTCTTATCAAGCAACCAAAGCACAGCCGGTGCCAGATTTGGAAGTCGATCAACGGCACCGTGCGTATTAGGGTGAATTCTGTCCATATCTTACGCGCTCGGACAAGGTAAAACCCATGCAGCGTATTAGCAAACTATGATCGTTGCAAGCTCAGGATTCGCCCGGTGGTGTGAAAAGACACAGACCAACCGATTGTGATCCGCACAGAGGTCGTTATTCAACGATCTGGTATGCGGAGATCTGCGGCGAGTTACCCCATTAATCTCAGCGGTGTCTTAGAGTAAGAACAACGGGCTTGGACTATTACGTGAGACAACCAGCATCAACCGACTCTTGGCGCGGCTGAGAGCCACATAGAGGAGACATCGAACTTCGGGCTTGTCAGGAAAGTTCCGCGCGTCACAAGGCATCAGAATTACGCTGTCGCATTCCAGACCCTTCGCTTTATGGATGATGCTGATCGCTTTTTCCGGTGGCTTCGGTCGCGTATAGGTCCGCCGATGAGTGATCTCGGCGAGGCCAGTATCCACCGATTCAAAATCGCCAAGACGAATCGCATCCCAAAATTCTTTATGGCAATCCAACTCGACACTGGAAAAATTGCTGTCCGTCTCCCTGAGTTCGGAGAGTCGGCGAAGCAATTTGGCGACGCCGCGATGGTCGCATTCTGCTACCAGAAACTTAGCAAGTTCCTGGATTACGGCAGGCTTGCCACGGCAGGGTGTTGCGCAGCCCTCGCGTGTCTCCCGAATGAGTCTGTCACCAAATGCTGACGGGCTGAATCCTTTGCCGACACGCCCCATAAACGCGACGATAGCTTCGGCAAGTACCGCTCTGTCCGTCGGCCTCGCAATAATGGCATTCACCAATTGCTCGAGACCGGATCGAGTGTGTCCTTCCCAGAGTTGAATTCTGCGATTGAAAAACCCTCGCAATGATCGCGCAGTATCGTTGAAATGCGTCAGGATTAGCAACGAAGATTGACCCCTCTCGAATGTGTCAATATCCTTTCGACTGGCGCTGGTGAGCTGGTAGTCGAGCACTCTCTGAGCTTGGTTTTCCGCGAAGACGACAGTAACACTGGGCGGCAGTCGATTACGCAAATCGATCCTGCCTCCTGCTTTGAGCGTGGCGCGTGCGGCCAAGGTCCATTTCCCAAGTTCTGGGCATCCGTTTGACCATCTGTGAGGATTATCCAACTGCTCGAATGCCTGGGCCTGACCGATAAATTGAGGCCAATCGCATGGTGGATTTACCCCGAGGACAAACCTTTCCCTGAATATTTTTTGCATCGGATCAGCGAATATTCGAAGCCGAGCACCTTGATTGAGCAATG
>Ga0206815_1162_pt1 | contig 17058 bp, 17 predicted proteins | sample Alteio_BWOrgCont_91_FD_152864 | JGI IMG/M metagenome (GOLD analysis project Ga0206815, IMG submission 152864) | Enriched cells from forest soil in Barre Woods Harvard Forest LTER site, Petersham, Massachusetts, United States -... | ecosystem: Environmental > Terrestrial > Soil > Temperate forest >...
AGCGGAGAATCAGCGTTACCACTGCGACCAGTTGCCGCTGGCTAGAACCCAGATCGCGAGGAGGAGATTGGTGGTTGCGTGGGCTACTATGGCGTCGCTTAAACGGCCTTTCCACTTCATGACGGCTGCGTAGGCCAGGCCGGCGAGGATGCCTACGATCCATTGCTGGCCGTGCATCAGGCCGAAGGCTACGGAAGACAGGCCGATGGACAAGGCTGTTACCGCGGAGAAGGGAACTGAGTCGAATTCGCGATCGACGAGGCGGCGGGTGAGAAATCCGCGGAAGGCCAGTTCCTCGGCTATGGGGACGGTGAGGACGGCGGCGGCGATGCGGAAGGCTATCCAGGTCCAGCGTGCGGTGGGAGACAGAGTTGCCAGGGCTGCGCCTAGAGGGTTGGCTTGCTGATGATGCGTCCAGAGAGTTGGCGCTAGCCAGATCAGGAAGACTCCCGCGCCGGCGAGTGGGGCGAGCCGACTGCAACGCCATTCGATCTGCTTCAGTTCGGGCCAGTAGTGCCAGATGGCGACGGCTGCTGCGACAAAGCGCAGAGGATACAGCCATTCGAAGTATCCGGAAGCGGCTTTGGAGAGGAAGGACGCGGCGAGGATGGCGAGGAAGGGTACAAGATAGGCGGCGGTTGCCGGCGATTCGCCGGATTGCTCGTATTCATCGTCCAGGAATACGGGTTCAGCAGGCACGTTGCCTGAGGTGGCGGGGATGTAGTAGTAGCGGCGTACCCAGGGAAGCTTGCGGGTGGCCATGGAAAAGCTGAAGGCGACGGTGGTGAAGGCTATCCAGCCGGCCTGGGAATGAAAGCCGACCATGGCGGCTTCGCCGTAGCCTGCGTTGCCGATGAGCACCAGGGCGGAGATGCGCAGGATATTCAGCATCCAGACGCTGGCGAGGGCGCAGGGAATGAGCAGAAGCGCCTGGGGAAAGCGGCTTTCGCGGCGGAAATACATGAGCCAAAGCACGGTGAAGACGAGGACAAGGCCAAGACCTTCCAGTCCCGAGCAAGCCTCAGCGACGATGATGGAGAAGCGCGGCGTGCCGATGGTGAAGGTGTCGGCGTTGACAGAGATGTTGGGCAGGAAGAAACGCAGGACTGCTTGTACGGAATGGAAAGTGAGGACCTGGAGGACGCGGCCGGGGGCGGTGGTCGCGGAATCCCAAAAGGACTGCATGGGAACGCGCAGGCACCAGGCCAAGGCGCCCGTGACTATGGAATAGAGCCAGAGGCGTTTGGTTCCGCGAACGGCGTCGATCCAGGTTCGAAACGGAATGCAGGCCAGGGCTAACAGGGCAATTCCAAGGAGCAGAATGGCGCTCAGGATGAGGCGCACGCCGTTCGACAGAAGCCAGGAGTTCGATCCGTGCATGGCTGCGATGTTGGCGAGCGAGACTGACAGGATGCAGGTCAGATGGCAGAGGAAAAATTGAACGCGGAAAGGCAGCGGCTGTTTTTGCCTTTTGAAGTGGGAGTAGCCGAGGCCCAGGAAGACCGCGTACGAGACAATGCCGATCGGAGCGAGTGGGCCGAGCAGAGAAGCCGCGCGTGGAGTGGCGGCGATCAGCAGAATGTCCGGGATGAGAAGTGCGGACAGCAGAAAAAGCCGTCCGAGAAGAGGACGGAGCAAATTGGCGGGCGACGATGGCCGCCCACCCAAAGGCTTACTCAGTTCGTTGCCGGACGCTTGGAACGCCGGCCACGCAGGACCGTAAGAGTTCCCCCAAGGAGCATGAATCCGCTCAATGCCAAACTGGGATCAACTTCGGGCGCTACGTTGTTGGTTGGAGTGCCCCCGGTTGGGTTGTTACCCGGGTTGTTGTGGTGGTCGGAGTGTCCAAAGAGCCAGTCAATGATCTCCTGGATGAAACCGCTAAATCCGCCGTTTGCCAAGGCAATGCTTTCAGCATGGGCATAGGTGCTGGAGCCTATCACCAGCGCCAGGGCCAGGACCGAATGTTTCAGTAGCTTTGTCATGCTGCGTCCTCTGCGAGGGGTTGCAGCAGATCCCGAATTCCATACGTTCGAACGAATAGACGTCTATTGATTCTCTTATTTAACGTCGTTTCGATCTAGCTGTATTCGTCTTCCCGTATGGAAGTTGCTTCGAGCCTGCGGTTAGGTTATCCGGCTCTAGCGCCGGGTTGGCCATTCGGATTACGGCCCGCTTCAAAGGCGAAGTTGGCTGAGGCGTGCCCGACTCCAGGAGCGGATACCGAATGAGACCGTTCTGTCTTTTGCCTCGCTTGCAGGATCGCTCAGATCCGGGGGTTGCGAAATTCCATTTCCGGGGCAGCAGCAGACCGTTATGGGCCATAGACAGACCGTTCGGTGTTATATGGCGTGCCCCCTATGTAACGCGTTCAAATGCCCGTAAGTAATTTATTTGTGAATGACTTCCGTTTCATCAAGTGGGACGTGATGGGAGTAGGAGCGGGAATCGTCATCGTTGGATAGCGATGAAGAGGCCGGTGGCATGGGCAAGAATGACGCCGTCGGCGTCTTGGATCAGGGCTTCTGTCCAGTGTTTACGGCCTTCGCTGTGGGTTACCCGGCCCTCAATACGGATGGCGGCACCGGATGGGACTGGGCGCAGGTATTCCACTTGCATCTGGCGGGTCATGGCGGTTACGCCCTGGGCGCGGTTGGCTTTGCTCATGGCTTCGTCGAGCAGGGTGGCGATGATGCCGCCGTGGAGGTAGCCGGGAGGGCCTTCGTATTGATCGGAAACGATGGCGTTCGAGACGACGGCTCCTTCAGCGGATTTTGAGAATTCCAATTTGAGGCCGGCGAGGTTGGCCTGGCCGCAGCCGAAGCAGTGATTCTGCGTGCCGTGGTAGAGCGGGGTTTCGTTGTTAGCGGCGGGGGCGTCGTTCATGCGGAAACTCCCACAGCGTCTGGCTGCATGAGAGCAGTGGTGAAAATCTCGCGGTCAACATTGCTGCCGGTAAGAATGACGGCAACGCGCTGATAGCCAGCATGCGGGTGCTCTTTGTAGGCTGCGGCGAAGGCGGCGGCCGCGGCGCCTTCAGCGATATTGTGGGTATCTTCGTAGATAGCGCGCATAGCGTGAGCGATCTCCGTTTCGGAGACTTCGACGACACGGGCAACGTTGTCCCAAAGAATCCGCATGGCGTCAGGATTGGGCTGGCGGCAGGCGAGGCCGTCAGCGAGCAAGGTACGTGCAGGGGCCGGGACGATGCGGCGCTCGCGGAAGGAGAGCGCAGAGGCGGGCGCATCGGCGGCTACCACGCCGACGATTTCGGTATGGAGGCCGAGTAAATTACGAACTGCGGCCATACCGCAGATAGAAGAGGCCATGCCGATGGGGACGTAGACGGCGTCGAGTGGCGGTGCATTGCGGAAGAGCTCGAGCGCGTAGGTGGCAGTTCCTTCGACGAGCTTGGGGTGAAAGGATTCGACGAAGATGGCCCCTGGCTGCTGGGCGAGCTCGCGTGCATGTTCGACGGAGGCCTGGAAGTCTTCGCCATGCTCGACGAGAGTAACGCCCTGGGCAAGCATGGCGCGGTTCTTCTCACGGCTGTTGCCGTAGGGAACGACAATGACAGCTTGGAGACCGAGACGCCGGGCGGCGAGTCCTACGCCCTGTCCGTGATTGCCGCGCGTGGCTGCGACCAGGGTTTGGATGGTGGGGTTGGTTTCTTTGAGCCAGGTGCAATAGACGAGGGTGCTGCGAAGCTTGAAGGCGCCGAGTGGCGAATGATTTTCATGTTTGAGCCAGACCTCGACGGGGTGGCCCTTGGCAGCGAATCGTTGGTTGACGAGCGCCCAACTATACTGTGGCGTTGGGGGCATGGCTCCGTAAACGATGGCCTGAGCAGCTTCGATTTCCTTGAGAGTGGGCAATTGCATATTTTCAGCTTACGATAAGGTGCGAGAATTTCCTGCGTCGCGATTGCGCCCATGGCGCATCCGATCTGCTGTCACCGGTTCGACCTTAGAGGCGCTTTCCATCCCTCCACGACAACCCTAACCATGCTTTGAAGGAGAGATTTTCGTATGAATCGCAGAATGGCTATCAAACAAATGACGGGGGTAGCGAGCGCGGTGCTGCTGAGTGCAGCGAGCGCCAAGGCAAGCAGCGTGGCGGAGAATGGTCAGGCCGCTCCGGCAGCGGCGCCTGCGCCAACTGGGCCATATACGCTGCCGGCGCTGCCCTATGCCTACGACGCGCTGGAGCCTTATTTCGATGCCGAGACGATGCATCTGCACCATGACAAGCATCACCAGGCTTATGTGGACAAGCTGAATGCGGCGGTGGTTGGGCATCCTGAGGTTGCTGGAAAACCGGTTGACGAGCTTGTGGCGAATTTGAGCGCCGTTCCTGAGGCGATTCGCAAGGCGGTGCGCAACCAGGGTGGCGGCCACGCCAACCACTCTTTCTGGTGGGGGACACTGGGCAAGGGTAGCGCGGCTCCGACGGGTGAACTGGCCAAGGCGATCGATGCCAAGTTTGGAAGCCTGTCAGGTTTTCAGGAGAAGCTGACGGCCGAGGCGGTTGGAGTTTTTGGCAGCGGCTGGGCATGGCTGGTTTCGACGCCGTCCGGGCTCGATATCGAGTCGACTCCGAACCAGGATAGTCCACTTGCGGCGGGACACAAGCCGGTGCTGGGGATCGATGTGTGGGAGCATGCGTATTACCTGAAGTACAAGAACAAGCGGCCGGATTATGTGAAGGCCTACTTCTCGGTGGTGAACTGGGACGCGGTGAGCGCCAAGTTTGCGGATAGCAAGAAGGCGTAACCGGTTTGTCGAGATGGAAGGGAACTGGACGTTGGAGTATGAGGGGCCGGGCGGCTGGCATGGCGATGTTCTTGCCCGCTGCACTGGCCCTGATTTTAGCTGGCTGTCATGGACAGCCGGAGCTTACTTCGCAGCAGGCTGAGGGGCAGCATCTTTACGCGGGGCGCTGCGCGCACTGTCATGAGGAGAACGATCTGGCGCTGAAGCCGCCTCCGCCGAATATTCGCGGGGCGATGGGCAAGGCGAAGTTGCCGAGCGGGGCTGCGGCGACGGATGCCGAGGTGCGGCGGCTGATTTTGACAGGTAAAGGGAAGATGCCCAGCTTTTCAGGGCGGTTTACCGAGGAGCAGATGGCGGCGCTGCTCGCTTTTCTGCATACCGATATGCCGCTGCCGCAATAAGGGCTGCTCCCCAGCAAAACTTATGGGGCGAAGTAGCTTGAGATGTCGAGAATGAGGTTGGTGGAGTCGGAGGCGAATGCGTCGACGCTTCCGTTGGTGGTGGGGACGATGGCCATGTTGGATGTGACGGTTCCATCGCCGGCGTTCAAGGTGGAGACGACCGGTTGCGCCTTGCCGGCGGCCCAGAGGCTCAGGAAGCTGAGCGAAGCAGTGGGCACAACGGTCGCGTTGAGCACATAGGCCTGTGCCGTTGCTGGCGGCGCGCAACTGCTGCCGTGGGTAGGCACGGTGAGCGTTCCATCGAAGGCTCCTGCGCCAGCGCGCGTATCGATGGCGCGGCAGGGAGTTACCGTGTAGAGCGAGAGTCCTCCGGCGGCCGGCGGCGCGAAGTAGCCATTCACATCCAGGATCACATCGGAGGTGTCGGAGACGAAGATGGAGACCTCTCCACCTGTGCCTGCTGGCACGATGGCCGCATTGGCAGTGACCGCTCCAGTGGATGCGTTGAGCGTGGAGACTACAGGCTGGTTTTCTCCGCTGGGCCAGGCGGTGAGGAAGCCGAGCGAGCCATGCGGCACCGCGGTGACGTTCAACGAATACACTTTGGCGGTTGATGGAATGCCGCAACTACTGGATTGGACAGGGAAGGCACGGCTGGTGGCGGCGCCGAGCGATGGGCCTCCGAGCGCGCCGCTGGGGTTGCGTGTGTCGGCGATGCGGCAGGGTGCGAGCGGGAAGAATTGAAGGCCCGCGGTACTGGTTCCAGCGGGCACGAAGTAGCCGTCGATATCCAGAATGAACTGCGTTGCGTCGCTGGCGAAGACGCTTACGCCGCCATTGGTCCCTGCGGGAGTGATGGTGGCGTTGGCTTTGACGCGGCCGTCGGAGTTGAGCGTGGAGACGGCAGGCTGCGTCTGCCCAGCCGGCCAGACAGTCAAGTAGCCGAGCGAAGCGACCGGCGCCACGGTCGCGTTGAGTGCGTAGGCCACCGCCGTCGATGGAATACCGCAGGCGCTTTGCGGGATGTTAAAGGTGCGCGTACTTGCGGCGGCCAGCTCAGGCCCGCCAAAGGCGCCGGTTGCATTCCGCGTGTCTGCGATACGGCACGGGTTGATGGAGATGAATTGAAGTTCGGAGGTAGTTGAAGCTGGAGTTGCCGTGCCGGTAAGGATTACTGCTTGCGGCGAGCCGGTGGCGTTGTCGGTGATGTTCAGGTCGCCGGTGATGTTGCCGGCAACGGTGGGAACGAAGGTCACGCTGAGGAGGCAGTTGGCCCCAACGGCGAGACTGCTGCCGCAAGCGCTGGAGACGGCGAAGTTTGCAGAGGCTTTGACCGAGGCGATGCTGAGTGCTGCCTGGCCGGTGTTGGTCAACTTGACGGTCTGGGCAGTGCTGGTGGCGCCGACCTTTAGCGCAGAGAAGGTGAGGCTGGCGGGAGCGATACTGACGGTAGTGGACGTCGTCAGACCACTAAGGCTGGTGGTAGTGGAGACGCTGGCCGCATAGTTACCGTCACCCGGATAGCTTGCGTCGACCAGATGGGTTCCGGCGGCTGGCGCAATGCCGCTAGCGGTGGCAGTAGCGGTCTGGGTGAGCTGCGCCAGAAGGATGGTTGCCGTGCCGCTGCTGCCATTGGACGCGGGAAATTCGTTGGCCGCGGCAATATCCGAAGTGTCGGCGCTGTTGAATGCTCCTATGGCCAGAGCTACGGGCGTGTTGCTGGTCTCGAGGACTGGCTCTACAGTGAATGTCCCATCTCCTTTTCCCAGGAGGACGGTTACGGTGTCCGCGCCGCTGTTGGCGACGGCCAGGTCGGCGATGCCGTCTCCATTGAAGTCTCCGATAGCGATGGCTTTGGGTGTTGCTCCCGTAGCCGGACTGGCGGCAGCGGTGAAGCCGCCACTGCCGTTGCCGAGCAGGATGGAGACGCTGTCCGCGGCGCTATTAGTGATGGCGAGATCGGCTTTACCGTCGCCATTGAAGTCGCCTACGGCGATCGCGGTGGGAGATGAGCCAGCCTGAGTTCCGGCGGTCGGGAAGAAATCACCCAAACCATCTTGCAGGAAGATATCTACCGAGCCGTCGCTGTGCACAACTGCGATATCCAGCGCACCCTGTCCGGTAAAGTCTCCAGTGCCGAGCGCGGCGATCGGGACGCTCGTGGTCGCACTGATAGTTCCTGAGATGAAGGTTCCGCTCCCATTTCCGAGGAATACTTCGAAAGCGGGCACACCAAAAGCCAGTCCGGCCACAACGAAATCCTGCTTGCCATCGCCATTGAAGTCGCCGGTGATGAGCGCGGTGACAGAGGCTACGCCTAGCGAGAAAGGAGTGCCGGCAGTGAGTCCACCTTTGCCGTCACCGAGGAAGATGAGGGCATTGTTGGTGGTGCTGGTGGAGTTGCTGACAGCGAGAATATCTTCAGGACCGACGGTGACGAAGGGTGCGGCGACGATGAGCTGGTTTCCGGTAAGCCCGGCGTAAGTCTTTGCGGCCTGGAAAGTTCCATCGCCGTTGCCGAGCAGAATGTTAATCGAACCAATATTGTTGCTCGCGGCCGTGCCATTGGTTCCGACAGCGATGTCGGGGATTCCGTCGCCGTTGAAGTCTGTGACAACAATGGAGTGTGGTTGAGCCGCGGTGAGCGGGGGTAACGGATTGGTCCAGGTGAAGGCATCGCTGGCGGTTCCCAATACGGCGGTCGCGAGCACGGCATTTTGATTGCTGGTGTCGAGGAATGAAACTTTACCGGTTGGCTCGGCCACGTTGCCTTTTCCGGTGACGGTGGCTTTGAGCGTGTAGTTGCCGGCGCTGCCGCTTTGGGTAATGGCAGTCGCGGTCGCCGAGATCACGGCCAATGATGCGCTCGAGGAGGAGCTGGCGGCGTCCGCAGTCGTGCCATGGTACTCCGCTTTGTAGCTATGGATTCCGGGCGGAGGAATGAGGGTGAGCTGGGCAGTGCCACCGCTGCCGAGCGCGGCGAAGCCCAGCAAGTGAATGTCTGTGCAAGCGATCGCGGTGGCATCGCAAAAATTGACTGTGCCGGCGGTGACGTGATCTGCTCCGGCCAAAACTGTGGCTGTGAAAATAACGGCCTGGCCTGCTGCCACTTTTGTTGCGGCCTTACTGCCGGAGGTGATGGCGAGAGTCGTAGTGGTTGTTGCCGGGGCTGCAAAGGCCAGAGAAACAGCGCAGCAGAGCGACCCGATAACGAACCACATCCGCAGGAATGAGAGACGGAAACTCAGAAAATTACCAGCGGACATGATTGGTCCTCGAAGAGCCGGCGATGGGCGTGCTTCCAGCATGGAATCGGCGCTACGCTCGCTTGATACTGCGCAGGCCAGAGTGGAAAGGCCTCACGTAGTGATGGAATACCCAAAATTTGCGGTGGAATAGTAAGGGCCCGGCGGGATCGGGTACGGGATATACTCAGTTGTATGGCGACCGGAAAGACATTTTATATCGAGACCTTCGGCTGCCAGATGAATGCCCATGACTCGGAAAAGGTCATCGGCACGCTGGAGCACGAGGGCTACTCGCAGGTGCAGGTGGAGGAAGATGCCGACCTGCTGCTGTACAACACCTGCTCGATTCGCGACAAGGCTGAGCAGAAGGTTTTCAACCGGCTGAACGACTACAAGAAGCTGCACAAGCTGGGGAAACGCTTTGCGGTGATTGGTTGCGTGGCGCAGCAGGAGGGCGAAAAGATCTTCGAGCGCGCGCCTTATGTTTCGCTCGTGGCTGGGTCGGCTTCGTACCGGAAACTGCCTGAGATGTTGGCGCGGCTGGAGGCTGGGGAGACTCGGATCACGGGTCTGGATGACCGGCAAACCGATCTGACTTTTGAGACGGAGTTCACCTCGCGCACCAATCCTTATCGCGCTTACATCACCATTATTGAGGGATGTGACAAGTTTTGCGCCTACTGCGTGGTGCCGTATACGCGCGGCAAGGAACGGAGCCGCGGGTCGGACTCGGTGCTGGAAGAGGCGCAGCGAATTGCCGACCTTGGGTATACCGAGATTCAACTGCTGGGACAGAATGTAAACAGCTTTCGCGACCCGCAAGGGAAGCGTAGCTTTGCCGAACTGCTGGGCGCGATCGGGGAGATTCCAGGGATACGGCGGGTGCGGTTTACCACCAGCCATCCGCGGGACTTTACCAGGGACATCGTCGAGGTGATCGATGCGGTGCCGACGCTTTGCGACCATGTTCACTTGCCGGTGCAGTCGGGATCTTCGCGGATCTTGAGGATGATGGCGCGGGAGTACACGCGGGATTGGTATCTGGAGCGGATCAGCTGGATCAAGGCGGCGAAGCGCCAGATTGCGCTGACCACGGATATTATTGTGGGGTTTCCTGGGGAGACGCCGGAGGATTTTGAACAGACTGTCGATCTGCTGAATGAAGTACAGTATGACGCGGTCTTCGGGTTCAAGTACTCTCCGCGGCCGAATACGCCGGCGCTGGTAATGATCGATTCGATTCCCGATGTGGAAAAGTCGACACGCCTTCAAGTATTGCTTGACCGCCAACGTGAGATTCAAAGAGTGAATTATGACAATCACTTAGGCGAGATTATGGAAGTGATGGTTGAAGGCGCAAATCCGGCGCGGGGCCAGATTACTGGGAGGAGTTCGCAAAACAAACCGGTGAACTTTACCTGGGGCGGGCTGATTGCGCCTGCGCCGGGAAGCTATCACCAGGTACGGATCACCAAAACTTTTCCCAATAGCCTTGTGGGCGAAGCTGTTTAGCTGGCGGTGAGGAGGAGCGACATGGACGTAGAAATGCGGATTCGCGGTTTGATGATGGACCCCAGTACAAACATGCCCATTGTGGTGTTGAAGGACGTGGCCTCGGATGCGCTGCTGCCGATCTGGGTGGGAATTCCTGAGTTCAATGCAATTGCAAGTGAGATCGAGAAGATTTCATGGCCTCGGCCGACGACTCATGACCTTGCCAAGAATCTCATCCAAAACATGAATGGTAGGCTGGATCGTATAGTAATTACAGAACTTAGAGATGATACATTCTTTGCTGTTCTGTGGCTGACACAGGGCGGTGAGCCGGTGACCATGGATGCACGGCCTTCCGACGCGATTGCACTGGCGTTGCGGGCGGATTGTCCTATTTATGTGGCCGAACCAGTGCTTGCGGCAGCCAGACTGAACCCGGCGGGGCAGCCGGATAACCCGAGCACCGAAGACCTGCGTAAGTGGCTGGAGGGTTTGAATGATGAAGATCTGGGCCGGTATAAGATGTAAAAGATTATATTTAACTTTATAATAGATTGATTTTAAAATAGATACTTAAATTCCAGTAAATAATCCAGCAGCGGGTTGAGATTCGAATTCCATCGAAAGAGGGAAGTAAACGCAGACCTTTGTGACGAAGACAAGGGTAACCATGCCCGTTAAGGTTCTCCCGTACCACCAAAACAAAAGGAGAACTGAATGGCATTTAAGAGGCATGTTGTTCGATTCGGACTATCGGCCAGTTTGGGTTTGCTCGCGGCCGTGGGCTGCATCCAGCGAATCGACGCGCAAGGATGCGTTGTGGCGCACTCGGTTGGAGAGGTTGGAGGACCGGACAGCTCTGGTGGCTATCTCGCGCCCAAGCACTGGCAGTTTACGCTCGACTATCGTCATCTTTATTCTTTCCGGCATTATGTGGGCTCAGTGGAGCAGGTATACAGGCTGCAAGGGAGGTCAGAGGTCCGGAATCGCATCAATCTGGTGGATGTTGGCCTGACCTACCAGATCACACCGCGATTCAGCGTAGAAGGGACCATCCCGGTAGAATGGGCGAGCCGCCGTTACTATATCGCTGCGGGAAGCCTTGGCGGAGGGGCTCCGGGGAGCACGATCATAGGAGATTTTGGGCTTTCCGGGCTGGGCGACATCAGTTTTCAGGGACAGGGATGGCTCTGGGATCCAAGCAAGAATCCCAGCCACAATATTCAGATTGGGCTGGGCGTGCAGATGCCGACAGGCCGGGACAATATCCAGAACAATTTGGTGGAGATACCGGGAACGCCGGCAGTGAATGCTACGGCCGACTACTCGATCCAGCCGGGAATTGGGGTTTGGGCGATTCCAGTGAGCGTGGCGTCGTTCCAGGCGATCAGCAAATCGACACAGGCGTATTTCAACGGCAGCTACCTGGTGACGCCTTCAGAAACGAACGGCGTTGCGAATGCGTCGCCTCCAGGATTTCCTGCACCGGCACCGCAGAACGCACAGGTTTCCGCAGCGGACGAGTATCTGCTGCAACTGGGCGTGGCATATTCAGTCGCCAAGGTGCATGGACTGACGGTGACCGGCGGACTGCGAAAAGAGGGAGTGCCGGCGCATGACCTGATCGGTGGAGATGAGGGGTTCCGGAGACCAGGGTACGCGGTTTCTCTGGAGCCGGGCGTACTGTACTCGATGCACAGTGGCCACGATCTGATCACAGCCAATATCGACCGCGCGGTATACCGGAACCGGATTGCCAGCGTGCCGGATATGGAACTGCATACGCATGGCGACGCCGCCTTTGCAGACTGGCTGTGGCTGGCAAGTTTCCAGCATCGGTTCTAGACATCTGAAACTGGATTCTGAGAGCAAGGACGGCGGGAATATTGGGATACTTCCGCCGTCTTCGCATTCCGAGGAAGAGCTTTGAAGAGAATCTTTACTGGATTGATACTGGGTCTGGCTTTGGGTACGTTCGCGCGGGCAGCGGAGAAACCGGCCGCGCTATCACTTCGGGATATGCACGGGAGCAAGGTCAAGCTCAGCGACCTTAGGGGCAAGATCGTTGTGCTGAATTTCTGGGCGACCTGGTGTGGACCATGTAATGCCGAGATGCCGATGCTGGTCAAGGCGGCTGCCACGTATTCAGGGAAAAATGTGACCTTTATCGGAGTCTCCGTAGACGCGGCTGAGACCCAGAGCAAGGTGGCAGGTTACACGGAGAAGCTTCAAATCGCATATCCAATCTGGATGGGCGCGACGGACGTGGATATGAAGCGGTTGGAGATGGGTGAGATGGTGCCGGGAACGGCCTTCATCGATGTGGACGGAGTCATTCGCTTGCGTGTGCTGGGTCAGATGAGGCCAGGGGAGATCGAGGAGCGTTTGAATTGGCTATTGGGTGATCGGCAGGGGACGGCTCCGGCGACAATAGTGAAGCACTTAGAAGAGAAGTAGTGTTATTTCAATATGTTTGGTACGTATTTGGTGAATCGACTTGAATGTTACAGAATATCTGTTATCGGACATTCTAGAATTTCAACTTTTGTCTCCTTTTTACATCTGGATGCTCCCTGGGAGGATTCTTCGGGCCTGAAATCTACTAAACCCTCCTCCTTGGCATCCCAATGTGCAGACGGTTGGGAGATGGAATGTGATCGGGGCTAAATGTCTGATTCACTTGCTGATTCTTTCGGGGCCCGGGTGTGCGCTGGCGTGCGCCCAGGATGCAAGACAGGATGATCCGAAACAGATTGTGCAACAGGCGGTCCAGACCGAGTTGGCCGCGGATCGCGATGATCATTCGCGGTGGCTCTATTTCGAAGTGGATCGCAAACCGAAAAACAGCGTGACGCAGTGGGTGGCTGAGACTCCGCATGGCGATCTGGATCGGGTTCTGGAAGAAAATTCTCAAAAGCTCTCCGTCACCGATCAACAGAAGAAGATGGATGGTTTTATCCGGGACTCGGACGAGCAGGCAAAACGGCGGAAGGCTGGGCAGCACGATGACGATCAGGCTACCGAGCTTCTGAAGTTGTTGCCGGACGCTTTCGTCTGGACAGATGTAGGAAGTCAGGGAGGAAAGGCTTCCCTTCACTTCAAACCTAATTCAAAATTTCACCCTCCCGACCGGGAGGCGCGCGTCTTCGCTTCCATGGAGGGCGATATGACGGTGGACGATGCGCAGCACCGGATCATGAGCCTGAAGGGGCGGCTGATCCATGACGTGAAGTTTGGCGGCGGACTGTTTGCGACACTCAAAGCCGGGGGCACGTTTGACGTGGAGAGGCGCGAGACCGGCAAGGCTGTCTGGCAGATTACGGAAACGCATGTTCATATCGAGGGCCATGCCCTGCTCTTCAAGAGCATCTCGGAGCAGGAGGATGATGTGAAGACGAAGTTTAAAGCGCTCCCGGATGGTCTCTCTTTCCAGCAGGCCGAGAAAGAGCTGCTTGCGGAACGGGATTAGGAAACGCTGTTTCAGCGAACCATTTCCTCATCGAATAGCATCTACCGAATCATGAAAACTGTTGCGAAAACATTCAGGTTGGGCGGTGATCTTGAGGTCAACCGTCTTGGATTTGGCGCCATGCGCATTGTTGGCGACGGCGTATGGGGCGAACCGAAGGATGCCGGGAATTCGAAGCGCGTGCTGAAGCGGGCGGTGGAATTAGGTGTCAACTTCATCGACACCTCCGATGCTTACGGGCCAGCGGTGAGCGAGCGGCTGATCGGCGAGGCCCTGGCGCCTTATCCGAAGGGCGTTGTGATCGCCACCAAGGGCGGGTTGACGCGGCAAGGCCCCGCTACGTGGGCGCCGGTGGGGCGGCCTGAGTATTTGATTCAGCAACTGGAACTCAGCTTGCGCTATTTGAAGCAAGAGACAATCCAGCTCTGGCAGTTGCACCGGATCGATCCGAAGACGCCTGTGGAAGAATCGCTGGGCGCGATGAAGAAGATGCAGGAGCAAGGCAAGATCCGGCACATTGGATTGAGCGAAGTGAAGGTTCCCGAGATCGAGCAGGCGCGCAAGGTGGTGGAGATTGTGAGCGTGCAGAACAAGTACAACTTGAGCGACCGTGCGCACGAGGATGTGCTTCAGTATTGCGAAAAGCATAGCATCGCGTTTATCCCCTGGTACCCTGTTGCCGCCGGCAAGCTGGCGAAGCCTGGTGGCGTACTGGATGCGGCGGCGAAGAGGCATGGCGCGACGGTGAGCCAGCTTTCGCTGGCCTGGCTGTTGCAGCATTCGCCGGTGATTTTGCCGATTCCCGGAACTTCGTCGGTTGCGCACCTGGAGGAGAATGTGAAGGCTGCGGAGATCAGTTTGAGCGATGCGGAGTGGGCAGAGATTGAGGCGGCGAAAGCTGGCTGAAGCCGTGAAGGCTGCATTGTTCCACGTAGAACAATTTGAAAAGCGTATGAGGGGTTGGCCTATGCTGGTCGACCCTTTTTCGCTGTGAGCGTAAGTCGCTTTATTTCAGTTGCATATGCTTATTGAGATGTTTTTCGCGGCTGAGCCTTACTTTTTATCTGGCATAGGCCGCGGCATATGCCAGGTAAAATCAGCATATGCTTTGGCATGCTAGTTCCCTTCCCAAGACAGCGGGGTGGTATCGCTTCGCGATGTAGGAAGTGGGCAAGTTAGTGAAGAGGCTGCGGATCAGTTTTGCGGGCGCGGCATGTGAGCTTCCAGCTCGGCGAGAAATTGGGGATTGAGCTGGTTCTTATACGGCGTGGCCTCGGCGAGCTTGATCTTGGACCAGGCTTCGGAGTATCGCTCTTTCTGGTAGAGGGTCCTGGCCCAGTTCTGCAGGTTTCTGACATTTTGCGGGTCTTTGTCATAGATGCGCTGGTAGCGATCGAGCGCGTCTTTAAGTAAGGCGTCATCGTTTCGCGCGATGGCGGCTACGCCGACGGTTCGGGCGTAATCGACGGTAAAGTTGATCTCGCTGCCGACGTAATTTTCGGCTTCGGCGAAGAGCTTGAGGGCGTCGTCGAGCTTTTCCTTGTCAGCTTGGACGGCTGCCATGCCCCAGAGAGCCGCGCCGTTTTTGCTGTCGAGGAGCCAGGCCTGATTGAAGCGGCGCATGGCGTCGTCAGGGTCGCCTTGTTTCAGGTATTGCCAACCTCGCATGGCCGTATCGTTGGCGGCCTTTTTAAGGTCGCCGTGGTAAACGTGGTCCATGCCGGTGATGAATACTTTGTCCGCTGCTTTTTGCCCTTCCGTTTCCGGCAAAAGCCCGTACTTGGGCAAGAGGTTGTCGGCGCTCTGCGCATCGGCGAGACTCGCAATAAGGGCGAAGATCGCGGCGAGCATAAGACAGGAAATCTGTTTTCTAAAGATCAAGTGATGTACCTCTAAGCCAACCAGACGGGTAGTGTCCTAATTTGGCTTTTCACGCCGGCGGAACATTGTTTGTCTGAGCTTCGCCCGCAATCTCAGAAACGACAAAATCCATATGACCGATAGGGTTAAGGCCGATACACTGAATAGCAAGAGTGCATGAGTTGATGCCAAAAACCTTAGAATCCATGCCATGCCTACGAAAAGCAGAGGGACAATAGGTACTGTCGGAAAGATTGCGGCCCCTGCGTTCGGCTTCCGCCCATGTCTTATGTGACGAATATTTCCTGCTGTGGTTTCGGATGCAAAACTGGCGATGCAAGCAAGCAGGCCAAATAAGGTCGCTAGTACATAGATCACGATTTTAAGTATGTCATGCAGGGTAAAGATTTCAAATTGGGACACTACCACTCGACGTGAGTATACCGCTTATGCAGGCTGCAGCGCCTACAATGGTGAGTTCATGGGAGGATGAGATGGCACTAAAATTTACGACTTCGTATTTAGAGGATGCGCTGGAGGTTTTCCGGCATTACAAGCGGCTGGCAGAGGGCGCGATGGCGCAGGTTTCCGATGAGCAGCTTTATGTTGCGCTGGATTTGGAGATGAATTCGATTGCGATCATCGTCAAGCACATGGTGGGCAATATGTGTTCGCGATGGCGTGACTTTTTGACTACTGACGGAGAGAAGCCTGACCGAGATCGCGATTGTGAATTTGAACTTCCACCCGAAGGACGCGAGGCTCTGATGGAGCTTTGGGAGAAGGGTTGGGCAATGATGTTCGCTGCGTTGGAGCCGTTGACCGAGGCTGATCTTGGCCGGACTGTCACTATCCGCGGCGAGCCGCACTCGGTACTGCAGGCGATCAACCGGCAACTGGCCCATTATCCGTATCATTGCGGGCAGATCGTCTTTCTGGCCAAGCATTTTGCGAATGAAAGCTGGCGGAGTTTGAGCGTGCCGCGGCATCAATCGGCGGAGTTCAACCGGAGAGTTGCTGCGGGCGAGGCCAGCCAACGATAAGACTTTCGCTCCCGCCAGGCTGATACCAGGATCGAACGATGAACGATCTGAATCGAAGAGCGTTTGGCGGACTGTTGCGCATGGCGCTCTTTCTGGCCGTATTGGTGTTTCTGCCGGCCTGGACAGTTAGCTATTGGCAGGGATGGATTTGCCTGGCGCTGTTTTTGGCCTGTGCGACGGGTATTACTCTCGATCTCATACAACACGATCCCAAACTACTTGAGCGCAGGATGTCGGCGGGCGCAGGCGCCGAAAAAGAGAAAAGCCAAAAGATCATTCAGACTTTAGCGGCCATGGCATTTGTGGCTACGTTTGTTGTGCCTGCGCTCGATCACCGCTTCGCATGGTCCGTGGTTCCAATCTATGCCGTGATCGCGGGAGACGCACTTGTTGTATTGGGATTTCTATTCGTATTTTGGGTGTTCCGGGTCAACAGCTTCACCTCGGGAATTATCGAAGTTGCCGCTGAACAGAGGGTGATATCAACTGGGCCATACGGGCTAGTACGCCATCCGATGTACTTTGGAGCTCTCATCATGCTTCTCGGCGTACCCATCGCACTGGGCTCGTGGTGGGGAGTGCTTACGCTTATCCCGATGACCGTGATCCTCATATTGAGACTCGTGGACGAGGAGATATTCCTTGCAAGAAGCCTGCCTGGTTATGCCGAATATAGACAAAAGATAAAGTACCGTCTGGTGCCATTCGCCTGGTAGCCGTCAGCTAACGGCCTAGGTCGTTTCTGCGCAGTACTGCTGCGAAGCCAGATGC
>Ga0206815_1163_pt1 | contig 17023 bp, 20 predicted proteins | sample Alteio_BWOrgCont_91_FD_152864 | JGI IMG/M metagenome (GOLD analysis project Ga0206815, IMG submission 152864) | Enriched cells from forest soil in Barre Woods Harvard Forest LTER site, Petersham, Massachusetts, United States -... | ecosystem: Environmental > Terrestrial > Soil > Temperate forest >...
TGGTTTCCACGGGAATAGCGCAAATATATTTTAAGTTTTTATCAAACTTATAAGTCTTAAAACTTTCGGTCCAACTCTCCCCGGGTCCTTTTTGGTTTTTGTAATCCATCGTCACGTTTTTAATCGTTACATAAACATTCCCTTCAACATCGCGGACAATATTCGTGGGATTTTCATAATTCGCGCCCTTATCCTTCAGTTGATCGCCATCCAAAACCGCATCAGAACCTTTTAATGTCAAACCATAAACTGTGTAGAGATTGCGTTTGAGCGTTGTAAAGTCATTCCAGCCCTGTTCTCGTGGGTCTGGCGGGCAATCCACCGGTGAGCCCGAAACCACTACCACCCCATCGGGTTTGGAATAAATATTCCCATTAAAAAACCGAACATCCTCAAACCTTTCCATCTTCAAAGTGCCGGTTTTTACCCATTTTCCCGATCGATCAAACTCCATCACTTTCGTCGGAAAGACGTCGGTGAAAATAATAAAATTACCGCATTCGTCCACCCGCAAATGAAAATTTTTGGAATTTCCATCCTGATAATCGCCGTGTCTATCGAGAATAAATTGAAGAGTGTCTTGGGTGGGGACCGCAAAGGAATGGATCTTTTTGGAGCCTTGAAACACTTTCACCAAACCATGATCCGCATCAAGAAGCCAAACATGGCCGTCATTGTCAAAGTCGAATGTGTCGGCGTATTTGTAAAACTGCGCCGTGGTCATTTTTAAAAGAATCTGTTTTTCATATTTTTCCCCGCAAAACGCGCTGGATGCGGCCAATAACAAAATAAAGATAGCGATTACTCTCACAATCATTAATAACTCCCCATTCCTTACGATTTGCGAACCATTAAATTTCAGTAATTCTATAAATAAGCCCATAACCATTAAATGAGTCAATTAGGCTCTATACCCCTAGACTCTTCGCTTCTTAACCAGCTACCAAAACCCGCAACATAAACAGGTTTCATTGCCCATCTACTCGAATCCCCTTTTTTGTCATAAATGGAAACCGTGTGAGAAAGATAAGCATCTGCTGGTTTATCACTGAAAACTTGCACTGATAACTTGGCGCTTTTTTTGTCGTTTAAAATAAAAGTCATCATACATTCATATATTGGCAGGACATGCCCACCCACCGCAGGTTGTTTATCAGCGATTTTTAAAAAGTCAGTAATCTTTTTGATCTCGTCTGATTTTTTAATTTCTTTTCGAAATTTCTTTGTGGAAAATTCATAGGGCTCCACAACAACGGACTTTAACGACTTTTCGGTCAATTCTTTTATTTCACTCAACAACATGCCTTGTTCTATATTTTGATATTTATCAAAAGTTGTTGTCTGTGCTATGAATTTTGGCGCGAGGTAGCACCAAACACAAAGAACGATCAATAAAACTAAGAGTAGGCTTAATTTATTCCTCAGAAATATAAAAATGTTTCCCTCCCCATTCCTTACGATTTGCGAACCATTAAATTCTATATATTCCTGTTCTATTTGGTTTTTTACGAATTATGGGCTTTCACTCTCCACCCATTCCAAATGCAAATCCAATAGCCAGATAAAGTGAAATTAAAAACATTAATACTGATATTCCGACAATTGAAATATATAGAATTTTGTGTTTCCTAAAACAAAATAGTAAAAATGCTCCAATCAGAAGATTTAAAAAAGCAAGTGCGAAAATAACGTCACACTCTAAACCTATATTCTTGGTAAGCAACCCTATGTTGTTTCCAATAACCAAAATCAATAGCGGCATTACTGCCGGAGTAAATATCCAGAGAAACCTTAGTTCGAAAGGTGTTTTTTTAAATCGAAATGTCCAAAAACCCGCGATGGTCAAAAGCGTCACCAGGATCAGTAATCCCGACCATCCGCCTTTTAACATGTCAGATATTTCGTAAATCGTTCTCGCGTCAAGAAATGAAATTCCTAAAATAATGAGAGCAATGACTAATACTATTTTTAATACTCTATCTAGCATATAGCTCCCATTCGCATGGCAGGCCAGGCCACGCCGAACATGCTGTCGGGTATGCCGAGGGCGACGAAACCCGCGTAGATCAGAAAAAGAATTAAGAGCCCGGTTCTGGAGGCCTGAGTCCTTGTGGATTTTTGTGCGGGCATAGCCATGATCAAAGTTCTTTCAGGACGAATGAATTGGAATGATCCAGCGAAGAGTCCCATTCCTACGATTCACGAACTATTAAATTCATTTTTTTAAAGAGTCGAATTTAAGTTCCTCATTGTAAACCCCATTGTTGACGTAAGTGCCATTGGCCACTCGCCCTTTGTTGTTGAAGTCGTAATGAATTTTTAAGCTTTTCTCGGTGGTTTCTGTAAGCGTTAAGTTTTCATAGTCGTTTAAATCAAAATTCCCATTTTCCTTATTTTCATCAATAAAATTTTTAAGTTCGGCTATGTTTTTTGGCCACCGGGAATATTTTTTTTCGAAAGCCAAACACCAAGTGTCAACTCGATCAGGATGCTCCAAAATATTAGTGATCGTTTTTGCGAAGCCTTCTTCAAAATCTTTTTTGAATTTCAAATATCCGATGTAATAGATGGTTGCCAAAACAACGACAATCGCGCTCATCCAAATAAACATTTTTCTATTTTTCAAATTTAACCGCCTCCATTCCTTACGTTTTGCGAACTATCAATTCACAACAAAACGATACAGACCCTTTTCCTCAAAAAACTTAAAGAATCCCTTCAAAACAATCCAAGATGGGGGCTTTGATGGGCATGAAATAAGCATTACTGTTCGCTGAAGTAATTCGGCTTAAAACACTTTTCACGAAATCACGATTCCAATTTAATGTCGGAGTGAAGTTTTTTGGGAAAACCGCTTTATTTCTTGTCTCCCAATAATTTTTGGAGTTCGTCGTTAAAACCGGGGAAACGCCCCAAAAGACTTCGTAGGGTTGGAGCAACTCAAAATAGATGTCAAAAAGCCGAATATCGAAAAAGGGTTGAGTGAAAAAACCATCCGCGCCCGCTTCCCGTTTGGCATGGGCGTACTCCAGTTCTTTGTGAATGCCTTGTCGGTAGGGGTCAAAAGCCGCGTAAATCTTAATTCCCGGAATTTCCTTCTTAAATTTCCTGATCACATCCAAAACATCCGACAGATACATCTTTCGGGACATATCCTGGGGAATATCTCCACTAATCAAAATAATTTCCTTCAAATTATTTTCAATCAGAAAGGCGGCCATGGGCAGTGGTTCATTCAAATTAATGTCAACCGCCCTGATGTGGGGTATCGCGTTTTCAAAAAAAGGTTTCACATAGCCGCAAGCCACCCAACTTCTCAAATCAAACCGCAATAAATCGGGAATGTTTATCGTGGTTACTTTCTTTAGATTTTTTGAGATCTTTTCGACTTCGTCCAATATGGACTCTTTATTTCTTGGCACTAATTCCAATGAAATTCTCATTCAACAACTCCTCATTCCTTACGATTTGCGAATATTGGACTTATTGCAACTTATCACTTCAGAACCTGCAATTAGATCGTGAAGACATCTACGGTCCTTACGAAAAATAAAAAGGCTATCGATTAAAACAAGCGAAATGGGGATAAGTGCATATTGCGGCTGGCCACAACGACCCAGCAGGTAGATAAAACCGCAACAAATTAAAAACAGAAGAGGTCTCAAAAACAAAATGATTGCCCATTCCAAATTCTCACCCGTTTTAGCGTTAACAATTCGAATCGATCGGAGATATTTCCCCACGGTTTGCCCCCGGGTTCCCAGCAGGAAGAAGTTATATAAAGTTACCAGGTTGGATAAAATCCCAAATAAGGTTTTGAGATAGCTACGGATAAACTCATCGTTAGAAATTGTCATCAATGCCCCGCCAATCAACGCGGGAGAATAATCTATTAACTTCGCAGAAAAGCGGTCCGAGCGTTTGGCTAATTCCCTATCCATAGAAGTTGGGTTGTTTTTGCCCAATTGTTCAATTTCTTTATCAGAAACATAAAAGGTGATTCCGTTTTTCTTCTTTTTTCCTGACAAAATCGCCTCCCCATTCCTTACGATTTGCGAACCATTAAATTCGAGGTAATTCGATAAAATCTTTAATTGCCTAATTTAAGCATTTTTAAAGAATTGCACCCAATAACTGAAAAAATAAACAAACCGGGACTATTAACAAAGCTATACCGATGACAGCCGGCATCGCTTCTTGGAAGGTAGCCCCTGAGTCAGCTTCAGCCGACCTCGATAGCGAAGGGATAGACCACTCCACTAAATTTAAAATAACCCCCGAAAGGCAGATGGAGGAAAACATTCCAGGTATGATCAGTAGGAAAACATTCAATATCCGATGAGCATCCCTCTCTTGCCAAAATTTCGACAGTGAATAAGACAGATCATCGGGATAAATGGTCGTGTGGATAAACCAAATTATTTTAAATTGAATAAAAAAAACTAAAAAACCTATTAACATCATCATCAGTCTTTCAAATCTGTGAAACCAACTGCGGTTTATCCTTAAACCTGTCTGTTTAATTCTGTTCACATCTTTTGATAAAAGCTTTTTAGAAAATCCAGAACAAACTTCCCAAATTAAACCACCCAACAACAGGACCATGACCCCGACGATAAATGTTTTCATAGTTTTCTCCTAAATTAGCCTGCGTGTTTGGCTCCCCATTCCTTACGATTTGCGAACCATCAAATTCGAGGTAATTCGAGAAAAACCATCATCCCCGCAAGCCTAAATTTTAGTCAGTTTCGGATTGACCAAACCTTTCAGAAAACTTCGACAAAGAAAAGCATTTATGACTAAATTGAAAACGAAATAAACACTAAGAAGCAACGGCGCAATCGACTCGAACAACCAAGTAATCGGCGTCACTTTATTCGTGGCAAGCATAGCCATAATGCCAAAAATGATAGCAAACAATACAAACGTAAAAAGAATCACTCTCAAAATTCTTTTCCCTTCACCTTCCTTGGTTTGAAGAACAAATAAAGGTTCGCTTCGTGCGCCTTCCACTTTGGCAATCATTTCAATTCCTGGCATATAAGCCGAGGAAGAAAATCGCCGCGAAACAAATCTCCAACGCGTCAGTCTAAAACGATTTTCTCCTTTCCAGCAAATACCGTACATGGGCCGCAAACCTGTTATTTGATCTCTGAAAGAGGGACTGATGGGAAAAGCAAGTTTCTCGTGGGGTTTGAAGAGTTCTCGACAACTCGCCAAATCAAGTTTTGAAGAAACTCTGAATGAAATTAAAGACATTTTTACCCCTCCCCATTCCTTACGATTTGCGAACCATTAAATTCGAGATAATCCGGGTCTGGGCCCGTTTTGTCCTTAATTTCCAATTCGACTATGTAGTTTTTCCAAAGCTTCTACTGCATCAAGTTTCACAAAATCCTTCTCATCAAGTGATAATTTTTTGAGAGTTTCAATTGCATCCTTATCACCGATTTCACCCAACGAATAAGCGCTCCACATTCTTACCCATGGATCAGTGTCATTTGCGGTTGTTATCAATGTCCGTTGAACGTCTTTGCCCGGAAAATCCATAAGAAAATGCGCCGCACAGGCACGCACATTAGGATTGCTGTTTAAACAAGCGCGAAGAAAAGGACCCTTTCCTTTTTGTTCCAATTTATGCGCGGCGTTAAAACTAACATCCATATCATTGTTGCCCATCCTCTCAATAAGAGTATTTTCATCTTCGGGAATTCTATTATTTAAATTCACCCCAACCAATGTTGCCCCTATCGTTAGCACCGCCATTAACAAAACCAGGTTTTTTTCACGCCTATCTATTGTTCCGATAATTGGTTTGGGTGGGATTTGCCCAATAAAAACTAAACCAAATAGGGTTACTAAAACACCAACGAAAATAAAAAGATTGTTATTGTGGAATGAAGGCGCCAAAAGCATATAGCAGGCAAGAAAAACCCAAAAATAAGAGCCGTACAAAATTAAATTTCGGGTTCCAGTTCTTAGAGCCCTTGCGGCAAAAGGCGTTGCTAAAACAGCCGCAAACGTGCTGACTATTAGCCCCATTGGCGGGATAAACATAATCATAGCTACGTATTGAAGAAGAGTTATTAAATTCCAGCCCGAAAAATTGTCTCCAGCCCAGACAATGCCAACCGCAAGAACGCAACCTAGAGAAATAGCAAAACACCAACTTATTGCGAACCCTGAAAGTAAAGATGGTTTTTTAACCGATGCCCGATCTGACGGCTTTAGTTTTTCAACGTATTTTTCATCAAGAAATCTCAGAAAAAATATCACAACAATCGAGGAAACGATTACACCTATTAATATAAAAAATCCAAAAACATATGGGTTTGTAGTCGTCATTTTAAATTCCTATTGAAAATTTAAGGCTCCCCATTCCTTACGATTTGCGAACCATCAAATTCGAATTTGGACGCCTTGTATAAAAATTATATCTAGCCATCCAATTGTCGAAATAATTAAAGAAATGAGTAAATACCATGCTGTTGCTTTAACCTGCGGAATAGCATTCGGGTTAAACATTCCAACAAAATAGATAAGTAAAGCTGGAAATAAAATAATCGCTAATGGAAAAAGATAAGAACCTAACAAACAAAAAAACACAGGCACGTTGAAGAACGTCGCAATGAAACAAACCATTCGAGAAATGATGGGACGCTTGGGACTAAAAAGGTTTTGAAAGGAATCAATTTGAAACTTCAATATTTCTCCCCGTTTTGAACTAATTAGTACTTATCGCCAATTTCGTCATCTGTCAAATCGGATAATTGGGTTAACAAAATCGCGGCATCTTTAAACGCATTATTTTCGGGTGACCAACGATCAACCAAATGATACTTTTGGTTTTTAACGCCCTCGATTATCCATTGGGCGCCATCATTTCCACTCTTCCCGCCTTTAGAAGGCATATTCCAGAAATCAGCTTTATCAAGCGCCTTTAAGAATAAGGAAACCTGTGATGGGCTTAATGAGGTCGTTCTATTAATAACGAGTCCACCTGGCTCATACCCGCCAGCACCGCTGGTGACCTTACTGATCAATTCACCCGTTCCATCATTTTTGACATTCAAGCGAATGGCAACGGGATGGTGAAAAGTTCTTAACCATAAGAATCGATAACTTTGCCATTCTGGCTTATTCGAATCCGCCAAAAGCGAAGGTTCTTTCATTGCCTTTAAATGCTTGGCGTACCAACTAATTATAAAATTTGAATAAATTCCGCCAGGGAAATAAAAAGTGGATTCGTCGTTAATTTGAAATTGCTTATCGTTTTCTTGGGCCAAAAGAATTAATGGAATAGAAAACAGAAGCAAAAACAATACGTATTTTTTAATCATTTAGATACCTCCCCATTCCGTACGATTTGCGAACCATCAAATTCGAGGTAAAACGAGCTTAAAACACCACAGACTTTTTGTTTTATGCATTTTTTAATTTAATTCCCAGAACTTTAGCATGACCGATAATATGTGGGCCTTCTTGCATAACCAGTTCCATGCCAACCGTCACACGAGTCCAAACTTTAGGAACGAATGGATAAATCCTAATCAGTCCTGACTTACCCGGGGAAATCGATTCCTCGTTTTCGATATAAATTTTCGCATCACTATGATCTACCTTCCCGTCGGCGTATTTATTTCCAATATCCCAATTCGGAAAATAATCAGTAAAGACTGGCTTGGAACGTCCACCTTGCTCGGGCAAAACCATGGTTAATTGTGCTTCGATATATCCCGATCCATGTTTCTCCATTAGTTTTAAAAACTCATCTTTTGTCACTTCTTTCGCTCCCCATTCCTTACGATTTGCGAACCATCGAATTTAGTATAAACAGGGCATAAAGGTTAAAAACCCTTATTTCAAACTACGCTGTAACCGCACTTAGAACATTTAAAAGAGGTATCGGGATTAGTTTTGCCACATTTGGGGCACTTCCACTCGCCGCTTGTATCCTCTGGGGGCTCGCCAAAATAAAGTCCTCTGCGTTGAAATGATTCCTTCATCTTGTCCATTATTTTGTAGGTGAGTAGCATCAGTGGAACCCCAATACCCACGCCCAAAACCATAAAAATGGTTTTACCAATAAGTTTCCATGTCTCAACACCCCATAACGGAACCAACAAAGTTCCCAAATACCGAGTGAAAAAATAATCAATGAAAAAAAGGCAGATCAAAACAACAAGACCCGCTGCTCTCTTGGGAGTAGTCTTACCCGTGACCTCTTTACCGGTTATCCAATTTTTATGTCCTCGCATTAACGCCCCTTCAGTTTTACGACTCCCCATTCCTTACGATTTGCGAACCATTAAATTCCTTATAAAACGATAAAAAGGGTTCCCCACAAAAACACAAGAATTCGATTCAATACTTCGAAGGCCCTCTTTTCACATATTTATCCCCAATAATAAATCCTGTTACTGGAAAAGCCGTTATTCCCAAAAGGAATAATACAGCACCCCAAATGATTAAGTTTTCAGGTCCCTCTTGGGCGCCATGGATCGCAATAAACATTCCTAAAACACTAAATAAAAAACCCACCGAAGAGAAACCAGCGTTAATGACCCATACTTTAACACCAGATTTTGGGTGACTTTTTCCGTCAGTTCTCTTGAAGAATAATCGAGTCAAAAATGGAATCCCAAAAGCTATTGGAACTAGCACACTAGAATTTCTGAATATCCCTATAAAGATTCCACAGCACGCAACCAGCAGAGCGGTGTCTAAAAGTATCTTTTTTCGGAAAGAATTATTTATTTTCATAATTTTAACCGCTCCCCATTCCTTACGATTTGCGAACTATTAAATTCCTTATAAAACGATAAAATGGTCCCTGCCATCTTGACCTCAAAAAATATAAAATTTCGGTGGTTTTTCTAATTGTTTTATTAATTTTGGGGGGATATAGGCATATGGGTTGTTTTTCTGGACATGCTTAACAACATCCGCCAAAACCTTGAAATATCGGCGGGTAGAAAGAGGGCTTAAAATAAGCGGGAAGTTATCTTTTGCCACGACTACAACAAAATTTGAAAAGGTTAATGAATTTATTTGTCTCACTTCACTCCAATTACACTCATAGCGTCTTACAAATTTGATTTTAAAACCCTTCGAGTTATAAGACCAAAAAGAGAAAAAATAAGAAAATAAGGACCACAAAAAAACTAAACATAAAACGACGCACATCCACAGGGAGGTTGTATGGTCCACATATCCGTAGAGTAAAATAATTGACCACAATCCAAAAACCCAAATGGCTCTAATGTCACCATAAACTTTTTTCATTGTTTAATTTCCACCCCAAAATGTTGTTCTCTCAGGCTCCCCGTGTTGGACTCGAACCGATCTATCGTCTTTTGCCTAACCCTGCCCAATTCTACCTTTCGTTTATAAGCCTCCCCGCTTTAAATTCTATAAAAATGCCCTATTTACAGATGAGGGCAAATAACCGCCCTACCGCGACCTCTATATATACCGCCCTGGATAAACCCTTTAGCCGACGGGTTGGCCTAGGGTATTTGCCATCCGAGGTGAGGAGGCATGACCAGCATCAAGGCACTGAGCCAAACCTATCTACTCCCGAGTAGGCTCCCTTTGCGCTATCCACTTCACAACCGATGGGCTTCGAGGACATGCCGCTTCGGGACAGGTCGGCACAGAACGGACCTAATGTGCCTTCGTGAGGCTTGTAACGGGTGTCCAAAACCCACTTGACAGGCATTTGACGAGATATTACGATTTCCTCGATTTTTGTCGGTAATTGTCGGAATTCCTGTAGACCAAGCCGGATTTCCTGTAGACCAGAAACCGAAATCCTGTAGACCAAATCGGTGTTCCTGTAGACCAAATGCCGGACAGCTGTAGACCAAAATGGTTTTCCTGTAGACCAAATACAGAAAACCTGTAGACCAAAAGCTGAATTCCTGTAGACCAAAAAGGGGAGCCTTTGAGCAATATCAACGACCAATCGCTGAAATGGATTGATGACCTGGCCCTTGTCATCGCCCAGGCGGAGAAAACCCCGGATGCCTCCCATGCCGAACTGGCCAAAACCCTCAATATCCCCACCCGGTCTTCGGTTACCTATCTTTTGGCCATTGGAGCTTGTTTCGACCAAACCGCCCTTGAAAAGGTTCGAAAAGCTGGTTCCCCTCAAATACCGGGGATTTCATCCCCTTCGGGGACTCAACAAGCGCCTTACATTTTTTCGTTTAGAAACGCCCAAGCCCTATCCCGCCTAAAAGGGAGGGTTTCGGACCCCTTTGGGGCGGTAAATGCCGCTTTAGACGTCATTTTGCCCCAAAAACTGGCCACTGGTAAGATCACGGCCCTGGTGGAATGGATAAAAGCCGGTAAACCCGCGGCGGACTTTGACCCTAAACAAAAACCTATTAACCACCAAGACACCAAGGGCACCAAGGAAAACAGGGCAGATACCCTAGATTTGGAAGAACCTGAAAGCAAAACCAAAGAAACGAAGCGCTATAAACCTCAAACCCTTGGCCAGCGCATTGACGCTTGGTTGGGTTCGTTTCAGGGACAAGGTGGTGGTTCAAAACAAGCCACGGGCAAAGGTCATAAAAACAAAACTAAAAAGACCTCTCAAAACAGTGTCAAAACCTTCGGGAAAATAGTTCATTGGGTGTTCGTCAAATTTTTCTGGCACTTGTTCATCAAACAGGTTCACAAAGCCTGCAAAGCCGTGGCCCATTACATGGTGCCCATTAAATCATTCGAGAATTCGGGTCACCGCCGCTCAAGTGGAAGCAGTTCGGGGCCAGGACCGCTGATACCAACCCTTTTACATTGGGCGGTCTACTGCCTTTGCCAATTATTTTTTTGGTGGGTGCTGGCGACCTATTTGGCCTCCCGTTTTGTTCCGGCACTCAAACCCTGGGTGGATTTACCCTTCCGCTGGCTGGCTCATTGGCTGTTTGTCGATTTGCTGGGTTTAGTCTGGCCCTGGGCGGTGAGTAATGTGGTTCTCGCCATCGTGTTGGGTGTTTTGTTGTTCCTCGGCCTCGGCACCGCTTTTAAAGCGCAGCCCCAACGCATGTGGGTGATCACCGCTTTGTTTGTGGCGCTTTGGATTTATGGAAGAAACATAAACCTACAGACTCTTGAACCATCCACTAAAACGACTGGGACTTCGACTCCTATGGAGTCTCTGCCAACTTCATCTATTGTTGTTAAAGAGACTCCTGCCAAAAAGAAAACTAACTCGTCACCGATGGTGACTCAACGCGCATGGAATTCCTCTGATCTCGATAAAACCTATCTCGAAGATGAACTGGCGCCTATTCCCAAAGACTCGGTCATCAAACCCTATGCCTTTGAGCCCGACACCGCCATAGGATCGGACATGGCCTATCACCTGGTCATGGATCTGCAATCGTCCGATAAATACACAGTGTTTTACGGCAGGGACAAAGCAACGGTGAAAAATATTATTACCGGCGCGTCCCAGATCACCCTGACAATGGAAAGCGGATTACCATTCCCGCTGGGCGGTTCTTCAACATTTAATTTTTACTGGGCGGATTTGAAGCAATTACACTGCAACTTGATTGAGTCTGGTTTGATAAAGAAATTTCAGTGCTCTTTAATCATCGCCGAATCCAAAAAACCCCTCATCATTCAATCCGACAACGCCGTGGATTTAGAGCGCCTCGTTTCAGCTTTGGAATTTTACATCAAGCTTTCGGGTCACAATGCCGCTCCCATCACGGCCATGCCGTATTTGAATCAAGGCTTGCGGTTGGATAAAGGCGGAATGGTGACCACGGTCTGGGCCCAAAGCCCCATGGACAAAGCGGGCTTGGTGCCAGGCGACATTGTGTGGAGTGTGGAAAACTATACAAAGCTCCAACAATCAAAAACCGATTTGGAAACCGCGTTACAAAATTTAACGCCCGGCCCCCACACCCTCTTTAAAGTCACCGCCGACGGATGGAAAAAGGCCTGGGCGGTTCGGGTGCAGGACGATCCGGATAGCTTTAGGCCGTTAAGGCGCACGGTGCGCCTGACCATTCCTTGAGAGGTTTTAAATAATAAAATCTTTGAATTAGTAGGGTATGGGCGTAACGGTCGGCGTCGTAAAACCAAAACCGGTTCCCGCGGCGCAGAAGGTCACCCCTGAATTACCATCACCCTGCGGATACAACGTTAAATGGGTATGGCCCAAAATAGTCCCCACCCAATTGGTATTGGTGTTAATCGCCGAAGCGCCCGTGGGACAATTGACGCCCACCATGGCGGAAATATTATTGCCGCTATTTCCATTCCCGTTCACGGCAGTCGCCCAGGGCGTGGGCATGACGGTGGCCATGTTCATGTACAACCCGCTCAAATCCACCGCGTTGACCCCCACGGTTAAACCGGACGGCAAAGCGGAATCATAATAATTGGCCGGTGAACCGGCGGTGAAAGAGTCCGGACCGAAAATGAGCCCGGCCGTAAACACGCTGCCCGCCGGAAGGTAGGCGTTGCCCGCCGACGGCGAGGTGCCCACCGGAACCGTGTAGGCGAAAATATGGCACCCATTGGCGTACTGTCCGTTGAGAAAATTAAGGGCGGAAGCGGCGGTCACCGGACTACCCAACTCGCTGGCGCTGGTGGTTAAGGCGATTCCGCTGGGACTGGTGTTGGCGAACAAAGCCACATTGGATACGGTGCCACCCAGCAGGTTATCCGCGATGGTGCTCGGTTCCGAACGCCCGATAATCACCGCGCTGTTGGCCGGCAATCCGCCGGGCCCCACCACATAGCGGATCACTTCCTCGACTTCCGTAATGGGGCCCGAAGGAAGGGCTCCCCCGGTGACATTCGCCGCCTGGCTCTGGTCGGAAAACTGGTTGTTGGCTGAGTCCCAGGCCAAATTGGTGAAGTAAATGGTCACGCCCGCGGCTATCGCCGAATTGGCCACAAACCCGGTTTGATTGGACGCGTTTCGGGCCATACCGATAAAAGAAATGGACCCGACCGCCAGCGGAGTGACGCTTAAATTGGCGGTCGCCGTAACCGTTGGAATAGCCGTGGGAGCGGGCGTCGGAGTAGCCGGAACCGGGGATAAGGGCTGGCTGCCGCAGGAGGTGATCAAGGCGGTCATCCAGATAACCGAGCCGACATACAACAAGGCCAGAAGGGTAAGTTTTGCTTTACGACCGATCATTTTGAAACCTTTTTTATGGGATGAATGCCGCCGCCAGTGATGCCCGGCGCTGAGCAAATCTACCATAAAAAGACGGCGCGCAAAGGAGGTTGACCTAAATTTTACACTTTAGCAACAACTTCAAATTTATCCTGAAGCCTCAAGTATTTTGAAATAGTCTTTCAGCCGGAGTTCGATTTCGTCCCGAACCTCACGGAAACTTTTGAGTTTTTCTTCATCCGTAACCGCGCCCTTCCCCGGGTCGGGTAATGGCCAATGAAGCCGTTCGGCCTTTCCTAAAAATACGGGACATTCTTCCTCCGCGCAAAGGGTGATGACCGTATCAACCGTGGAAGGGTCAATATCCGCCACTGACTTAGAATATTGGCCTGAAATATCAATGCCGATTTCGGCCAGAACCTTAATGGAATAGGGATTCACCGAGGACGGTTTCGATCCGGCGCTTTGAATGAGGCCCTCGCTGCCCCAAAGATGTTTGGCGATACCCTCAGCCATTTGGCTTCGGCCCGAGTTGGCGACGCAAAGAAAAAGAATTTTTTTCATGGCCTATCCTTTCCATTTTTTCCGTTAGCCGGTGTCATTCGAATGGCTTCGTAAAATAACGCGGCAAGCACCGCGCCAACGCAAGGCCCCACGATATAAATCCACATCACCTCTAAACGCCCTTCAAAGAAAGCCGGGGCCAAAGACCTGGCGGGGTTCATGGAAGCGCCCGTCACCGGCCCGCCCACCCAGGCACACAGCATCACCGTGCCGCCAATGGCGGCGCCAGCCATAGTACCCACCGCGCGGGTATCCGTGGCGACCGCCACAATGACAAACATGAGAAAAAAGGTCAGGATAATTTCCCAGGAAAGGGCCTGCGCCAAAGGCACGGCGGGAACCGTGGCCCCGTAGAATTGGCCTTGAGGCAGAATCATCTTGAGTACCGCGATAGCGCCAACGGCTCCGGCGAATTGAGACAGCCAATAAACCAAAACTTCCTCAAAAGGAAAATGTCTCGCGGCGGCGAAGGCCAGCGTGACCGCCGGATTAAAATGAGCGCCCGAAATATGCCCCACCGCGTAAATCATGACCGCTACAGCCAGGCCGAAAACCACTGAGATGCCCGCGTGGGTAAAACTTCCCGGAAACCGCTCGGCTACCATCACACTGCCGCATCCCGCGAAGACCATGGTGAATGTTCCGATAACTTCCGCCAAAGACTTTTTAAGAAGCGTTTTTAGCGGCACGGGGGTTTCCTTTTTTCTTTTTCTTGACGACCCAGCCGCCCAGCACCGTCTTTAACTTTTTCTTCATGCCCTGCAGTTCCTTAATTTTGTCCTCGAACTCGTTGATTTTTGCCGAGAACAAATCCACCGTCAGGTCACAGCAGGGCTCCAGCCCCTTATCCCCGCAGCACATGATTTTTTTTATTTCTTTCAGGGTGAGCCCCATGGCCTGTGCCTTTCGGATGAAAACCAGCTGGTCGACCGCCTCTTGGGAATAAACCCTGAAACCGCCATCGTTTCGGGAGGGCTTTTTCAACAAGCCCTCTTTTTCGTAATAGCGGATGGTGTCAATGGACATTCCGCTCTTTTTTGAGACCTGTCCGATTTGTAAAACCATTTCACGAGTTTTCATGGCCGCTCCCCAGGAAAGTATAGACTCTGGAGTATACTCTAGAGTCAAGAGAGGTTTTAAATGGCGGAAGACGTCTGTTTAGAATGTGGAGCCGAAATTCCTTACGACTGGGCACCCTGCCCCGAATGTGGTTGGAAAGCGCCGGATGCCTGGGATACCGATGAGGATGCCGGCGGAAATAAGGTTGGCTCACCCGGTGTTCTATCCAAACCCAAACCATGGATAGGAATTACGGTTTGGATTCTTTTGGGGCTTTTATTGCTGGGACTGATCATTCGATTTTGGAATCATTTTTCGAGCTAAAAAAATAGGTGTCCAGCGGCGGCCCTACAACTTTACGGCGATCGCCTTTTCATCCAGTATCTGCCGGATTTGTCCCACCAGGAAATCCAGCTCAAAGGGTTTTTGGATCAGGTGGATGCTTGAATCCAGCACACCCTGTTGGGCCAAGACCTCATGGGGATAACCCGACATAAAAATGACTTTAAGCTGGGGCCTCGTTTTTTTGAGTTCCGCCGCCAATTCCTTGCCGTTCATTTTCGGCATCATGGCGTCGGTCAATAAAAGGTCGATGGTGCCGGAATAATCCCGGGCCTTTTGAACGCCTTCCACCCCGTCACCGGCCTGCAAAACCTGATAGCCGTAATTTTCCAGTTTTCGGACCAGCAATTTCCGGACCGGTTCCTCGTCTTCGGCTATCAGGAGCGTTTCCGATCCCTGGGCGACGAGCTCGGGCAAGAGGGGTTTTTTCTCGATTTTTGCCACGTGGTTGAGCGCGGGAAAGAAAAGGCAGAAAGTGGTTCCGCTTCCGATGACGCTATGGACAAAAATAAAACCGTCCGATTTTTTCACAATGGAGTAAACCGAGGCCAGGCCCAATCCCGTGCCTTTCCCCGCCTTGGTGGTAAAGAAAGGCTCGAAGATGCGTTTCTGGACCTCGGGCGTCATGCCTGTGCCCGTATCCGACACATTCAACTGAACATAGGAGCCTGGCGGAAGATAATCATCGCGCCCATCCTCATACTCCCCGATCTCGACATTTTTAGTCTCAATGGTCAGTCGGCCGCCGCCCGGCATGGCGTCCTGGGCGTTTAAAACGAGGTTCAAAATCACCTGTTGGATTTGTCCCGGGTCCGCCCGGATGAATTTCAAGTCGTCCGCCCGGCAAATGGAAAAATCGATCGCCGCTTCCACCACCCGGTTGAACATTTTTTTCATTTCGCCGCTGATCTCATTCAGGTCGACCGTTTGAAGCTGATAAGTTTGTTTTTGGCCGAAGACCAGCAGTTGTTTGGTCAATTCCGCGGCCCGCCCCACCGCTTTCTGAATCTCTTCCAATTCCTCCCGCTGGGAACTGTCTTTTTCCAAATGTTCCAATAAAAACTCCGCGTTGCCGCCGATCACACTCAGGAGATTGTTAAAGTCGTGGGCTACCCCGCCCGCCAACCGGCCGATGGCGTCCATCTTCAGGGACAGGCGGATTTGTTCCTCCTGTTTTTCGTGGGCAGCTTCCGCCAGTTTACGTTCCGTAATATCCCTCAGGATGGCCGAGGCGCCCACCACTTTGCCCTGCGAATCCTTGATCGGGGAGACGCTGGCGGAGACCTCCACAAGGCTGCCGTCTTTGCGTTTTCTGAGCGTTTCATAGATGGCCACGCTCTTGCCCGTGAGCGCGATCTCGCGGATCTTGGTCATTTGTTCTTTTTGATCGTCGGGAGAAATGAGGGTGACCAACTTCCCCTTTATTTCAGCCAGTTCGTACCCGAACATCATTTCCGCGCCATGGTTCCAGCTGGTCACCTTACCTTCCATATCCGTACCCATCACCGCGTCGACCGATTGGGACAAAATGGCCGCCAATTGGGATTGTCCCGCCTCGGACTTTTTACGCTCCAGGGCGTAACGGATGGATCTTTCCAAAATGTCCGAATCCAGTTTGCTTTTATTCAGGAAATCCGCCGCGCCCAGCCGCATGGCCTCCAGGTCCAGGTCGTAGTCCCCGAAACCCGTGAGAAGGATGATCGGCGCGTCGCATTTGCCCGACTCGACGGCCCGGCGCAAAAAATCCATTCCGGATTCAGGCCCCAATTTGTAATCAACCAGGTAGATGTCATGGCTGCAAAGTTCCCAGATTTTTAACCCGTTGAAAAGATTGGTGACGTTGGATAATTCATACTTGCTATGCTTCACCTTTGAGAAAAGAATCCGCAGAATCTCGAAATCTTCCAG
>Ga0206815_1164_pt1 | contig 16957 bp, 19 predicted proteins | sample Alteio_BWOrgCont_91_FD_152864 | JGI IMG/M metagenome (GOLD analysis project Ga0206815, IMG submission 152864) | Enriched cells from forest soil in Barre Woods Harvard Forest LTER site, Petersham, Massachusetts, United States -... | ecosystem: Environmental > Terrestrial > Soil > Temperate forest >...
TCAGGACGCGAAAACCCGTGCAAACCTCGAACGGGCACGCGAGAAAATTTCGGCTCCAACGATCAAGGTCCTGAGGATTGCTGACAAGAACACGACTGGTCTTACGGGGCCGGTGGGTGATCCAGAATCGGTGTTCACAGCATTGGTCAAGGGTGATGGCGTGACCCAAAAATCGGACCCGAGTTCAGCTGGCTCCTACGGAATAGGGAAAAATGCCGCCTATGCCGTTTCAGACCTGCAGACCGTAATCTATTCCACCCAATACAACGAAAAGGGATCCGACAAAAGAAAGTTTGCTGCCCAAGGCCGGCTACGCCTTATCTCCCACACCGACGGCAATATGAAGCTTTCGGCCGAGGGATACTGGGGCAACTCGAATTTTGAGGCGATTGAGAACGAATCGGATGTGCCAGCCTGGATTGCACGGGACGATGTCGGCACCTCGATCTTCTCGGTAGGTTTCCAGGAACACGAACACTGGGTCGATCGAATGACTCTTTCACTGGCCACGAATTTTTTCCTAGCAATTGATCGCTGCGAAATTGAGTTCTCTCTCGACAACGGATCGGTTCACATGAATCAGTCGCAGCTTGATAGCATCCTTGAGTCCGAAAACCTTGAACTGGTGGCTAGGGACGGCGATCAACTGCTTGAGCTGGAGCGAGCACGAAAACTGCTAAGATGCATCCGCTCGGATGTGGCGCAAACTCATACAATTTCGATACCGGAACTCGGTGAATTCAGCCTGCGCCTGCTCGTTGACGACGACCTTCCCAAAGAAGTTCACATACTCCGGAATGGAATATATATATGCGACAACTTTGGCAGATTCGGTCAGCCGATGAAGCGTTTTCCGGGTACTCGTGAATTTATCGCCATTCTTGAGCCTGCACGGAACCCAGCAGGTCAGAATCCGAGTCAGCTTCTGAAGAAACTTGAGAATCCCGCGCACGACGCTTTCGAGCCCGAGCGGATCATTGATGATGCTGAGCAAAGGAAGGCAAGATCCCAGATCAAAACTCTGATCACTCGTGTTCGCGAAATTATCAAGTCAGTCGCAAGTATTGAAGAGATAAATCGGAGCCAGCTTGAGGAACTCTCGCACCTATTCGCTGCAGGCGGTGCCGGTGCGACACCCGATGATCCAAACGCCGAAAAGGATCCCGACAAGTTCAGGTTCGCGACTGCTCGTAGAAAGGTCCGCTCCAAGACACCGTCAGTTGGCGGTAAGGGTGCTGCCCACCGTCGGCGAGGTCCGAATAAAGAACCTAAGGGTGTAATTCGCGTCATCAAGCCGAAACGGAAAACCATTCAAACTGCAGGTTCCAGACAGACAGTAACGTTGCAGGATGTCAGATCCTTGATGTCGAACGGTACCGACAAGCGTGCTCGGACAATTTTCTTCACACCCGAGCGAAGTGGGCATGTTGAAATCGCCATCGCAGCTGCCGGACTTAGCGATGATGTTGACCTGGCACTTAGTGGAGCGTCAGCTGGCAAGATAGATCACGGGAAATTGCTAACCACGATCACCGCCGGGCAACGCACCCGCATCGACGTAACCTTCGCTGATCCATTCGAAGGTCCCATTGAGTTATCAGCAAACGGCGTGCCAACCATCGCTACTAAGGAGAGTGCGTGAGATGAAGATTTCAGAGTCCACCAGCTACCCACATCCGGTACTTGCACCTTGGTCAAATGATATTTCCGATGCGACATTCACAACAGAGATTAGCTATCGCCAGAACGAGACGAGCAATCAGCTTTCCATTCATTGCGGTGTAAAGCTCGATCAAACTGATCTTTTGTCGTTGATTCAGAGTGGCTCGGCGATGTTCGGCTGCTTTATCAAGTGTCAGGAAACTGGATTTCGTCGACTGCAGCGAGTCGGATTCCCCGCTGGCAGCTACGACTTCGCACACGGAGCGCTTCTCGGCCGAGTTCAGATACGACCGATCATCTGGTCTGCAAAGTCCATTCCCTCCTATAAGCCCGCGGGTGCACACCCTGAATTCAGCGAAGCCTCGGATATCGAAAAAGGACAAATACTCGCTCTTGACGATGAGCAGATCATCGAGGTGACACGACCCACACTGCCAGCGATCGAATCTATATTCGAGATCAAGTCTTCAGAGGATATTACTGACGGTAGGTTTGATATCGATACAGACCAGGATCGCATTACGATCACAATGGGAGAAAAAACCTACCAGCTGGTTCAACAACTCCGCCAAACAGATGGTGATACAAAAGCAGTCGTAATGAATGCCCTCTATGCGCCCGTAGTCATGCAGGTTCTGGAGCAGCTTAGTGAACAGGGATACGAGCCTTTTGAACAGTATCGCTGGTTGCATCCATTTCGGGCACGCTGCGAGGTGTCAGATGTCGACATCGATAAAATTGACATACTAAATGATGCTCAAAAACTTCTCGCTTTCCCTTTCGCCTCATTAGAACGACTCATGGAATATGAAGGAGAACAGTCATGACCGACGTGGCGGTGAAAATGTTGTCGGCAACTGTCCTGGAACAGTTGGCTGGAACAGTCGACCAGAATCTCGAACTCTACAAATCGGGATCGTTCACAGACCTTGCCAAAGAAACTGGCTGGGCGATCGAATCTGTGTTGGCTAAATGGGACCCTGAGATAGTTGCAGGCCTTGATCCATCAGGCACCCCGGAAGCGGAAGTGAAGAACTCGTTTCTAATCTACTCTGGCCTAAATGGCATGACACCGGCACTCGCGCGTGAAGAACGGCTGTGGGCGCGCCTGTGCCACATTGAATGTCTCGAATATGCCCGAAGTCGCTGGCTGACGAATACAGAGAATGTGGCAGGAGCAGTCCGAACACACTTTTTTGCAAAGGGACTGGGCGGTTGCAGAGATGACAATGCGATCGGTCGGCTTTGGTGGAACGGCCATCTCGCTTCACTCGCTGAACCCGCGAATCTCGAGTTGGGATTGCAGCGGCTCCTAGCCAGAGCTAATATCCGCCTGCAGATAATGGATCGCTCCGATACCGCCTTCAGGCAGCCCTTGGTCAGCGGCATCTTCAGAATGCTCGGGTACGAGCCTTGGTTTAATACCTACGACGCTGCCATTGCGGATTTTATGTTTGAAGTCAATAAGCGGAGTGGCGGGATTATGTTCGAGGCATTCGACGAAGCGAAGATCGATCTGCACCTGAGTGAGTGTCTTCAGTTCGCAAAGTTGCGAGGTGCGAAACAATCGAAATAATATCGCGTCATTCGCTTCCATTCTCTTTCTCACCTCCTGTGTCTTTCACAGATACACAATGATGAGAAGCGCGCTTATGGTTATTGATCCAAGCGACACACGTTTTTGACTGACGCGAGTCGTATTTGGTCAGTGTGACGCTTCCCCTTGCACTAAAGCACTACTTCATAAATGTGCGCTAAAGGCTTTTTGAACCAGATGTCATCTAGCGTCCGCCTGAACTCTAGCATCTCGGCATAGAACAGATCATTCGACGCTGCTGGAAATAACGCTTCTTTCGAAATGTCACAAACCGGCATACCTGCGCCGAGAATAATGATCGTAAGAAGATCTTCCGCACAAACGTTGCTATGCATATCTGCATGTGCGGACCGGTAATTAGTTTTTTATTTGATTGAACGCTTCAACTTGCCGACGAAGTGGCGACCAGTTCTGTGGATTGCTTGCATCATCATCAACTGATTCTGCTGAGGTATTCATCTGCGCTTGTACATTCGGCGGGAATGTCTGTGGTGACAGCGGTACTTCCTGAGTAGCGGATGGCACATTCACGGAGCCGATAAGAACAAGGTCTGTATTTCTTTGAATGCTCTCGATAGTTGGTTCGAGGACATAGTTCATACCATCCCCAGGCGACGAACCACTGTCCCGGTGAGACACCTACAAAAGTGCCGGATGGCAACAGTGCAGAAAAATCATCCTTCTTGACCGCAACCGATGTTCGCGGCCCACCTGTGCCATGTATGTGCACCGAAATGCCATAGCCTTCGCGGACAGCAGACATTTGTCCGTAGATCGCCGCACCCTGCGATATTACGATTTTTGATCTGCCGATCACGCGCACCCTTGCCTCGGCGCAAGGGGCAGGCATACGATGGGGATAACCAGTCGCACCATCGAATGCCCCGGCCACGCGCCGGGGTTTCGTTTTGAGATGGAAGAATTCTATCTGTTAGCTATGTATCTACTCACGCTACTTTAGCTTGATAGTGCATTGCTGGTATGATGGCCGGCAAATGCCGAAGCGAACGTTGAGATTCCTACAGTATTCGGTTCATGCCCACGTGGAAGGCGGCAACCCTGACTATGCAGCTCTATTCAGGGCCTTGACGGTGCTTAGAGGTAAATACAAACAGAGCGGAAAACATGTGATCGCCGTGGGTACGGCGATGCTTACCACAGGCTCAATTGGCACAGAACGGCTCTTGCTCATCGTCTATACGGGAGACAATGATCGGAACCTGCTTTGGTTTGATCTGAATGAGCAGACGGAATTCACGTCGCTCACTGAAACTGGACGGTTTGTTGCACGTAAGACCCACGTATTGATTGATCCGGTACAAAGAACACTTCTGATCGAAGCTGGAAGGGGGCGTACCTCAGCCGAGGAATTAGCAGACTTCATCGAAGAGAATTCTAGGACTATTGCAGGATTCGAAACGCTTGAGTTGTCTTTTGCGCCCGTTCCGTCCTCTGCATTTGCCAAGAGAATAGACGGCATGCAGCGAATTCAAATGGCAACAGTGACTATTGCGCGACCAAACGTCGATTGGGGAGATCGCTATAACCAGTTAACAAAAACAGCTGAAGATTCAAATGCGAAAGTCATTGAAACCTCAGTCCGTGCGGGGCGCAATGAAAGTCTTTCAAAGGACGCGGGCCTTGTTTCATCCATCAGGCATTGGGCCACAGACACAATGTCATCCCTCGTGAATGCAAAAATCAAAGGGACGTTTGGTTCAGGGTCAACGTTGACCGAGCTCAAGTTGAGCGATCACGTGGAGACGGTCAATCTGTCTTTTGAACTTGATGCAAAGACAAAACAACCCTCGAATTCAGAAATCCAAAAAGGACTGAACTCAATACTTGACGCCAAAGCCTTACCTGGGGAAAACAATGGTTAAGCCTCTCTTCCAATATGTCAGAGATGAAGCCTCGCCCCGCATTCGCTCGATCATCTTTTCACCTGAAAGTATTCTTTCTCTTGCCGTAGGCGTGGGGTTTTTTCATTGGGGCAGGGGATATTTTGCAAAGGTTCCAAAAATTGGAGACCTGACTACCGGGCTAATTGCCTATGCTTCTATTGCGCTCGGATTTTGTATAGCTGGACTCACCATCTCGCTAACTCTTCCTGACCAGGATTTCGTCATCAATCTAGCCCTCCCTAAAAAAAATGACGAGCGCACGAACGCATATTCCGATTTGTTGTTCGTTTTTTCTTGGACGGCATTGTCACATTGGCTTGCTCTGATCGTTTTATTTATCGGCGCTCTCTTTACCGAAAGCCAGAGTTCTTTGCTTCCGACCGATTGTTCCACCCTCAGGCGCTGGATAGTGGGAATCACAGCTTGTATTTGCACCTATTGCCTTTGTCAGTTTTTGATTACGCTAATTACTCTCTCTCAAGTAGGAAATATCTACATCAAACACTTACTTGATTGCCACGCTAAGAAAGCAACGAAGCCAGACTGCACGGATGGTCAGTAGATCCACTGCTAGCCTGTGTCTGTTGGGGAAATCTAAGCTCAAAGCTGTATGCCGCTATCCAACATCAATTCGAGGTGATGCTGGATAGCGAGGCGCTTTAAGAATCCTAGTCCACGCCAATCCCCACTACGAGCCATCTCGCGGTACTCGTCGCACGCATCCGTATCGTTCGGCAGCAGTTCATCCAGTGCCTCTACGAGATGCTTTACCGCTTCGATTGTTTTACCTGCCGGATCAGCAGTAGTTTCTGTGCGATCAGAGATGAAGTGGCTTACATCAAGGGGGCCGGAATCGCCTTTATGGTAGTGGATGTGGTGGACGCATACTGCCATAGCAGCACCCCCGCCTTCACTGTATTGATCCCCGACAATTGAGAAGTCGCCAAAATCTAGCCCGAGTCGGTTGCCTGCGCGGGTATTCATGTCTGTAAAAAATTCTCGTGGCGGATAATCGGCGTTGCGTTCCTGACTATTGAATCGGTCGGATACCATTACACGCTGCTGCTCATTAATACTTTCAATATGATCGGCTGGCGTACCATTGCCGACAAAAACGTGATGCGCGATCCGATTGGATATTTGTTCGTTGCGCAGAGCTTCCAATGTCGCTTGGCGTGTTGGAAAGCCCTGATACACAATTGCGATCTCCTGCTTGTCATATTGGGCTGCAAATTGCCGGACTTCGGCCCCGGTTGTGCCGGAAAACAATTGATAGGCAGGAATCCAATTGTCATATTCGCTCAACTGCGGATTTATCAAGTCGTTGTATAGGGATTGATGGCTGTCAGGTTTCTTAAAATCGCCGTGGCGAGGATTACAGATAAAAAGGAAGGGCATCGCAGCTTCAGTAAATTGGTCCAGGGAAATGCGAGTGCTCGCATTGTTTCTTACGGGTTCAATAATTGGAATTAATTGATTGCTCTCTGCGATAGCGTCCGCGAGATATCTTAGCGCCATCAGCTCATTGAGCTTGCCGCGCAGGAACGGAAAATACTTTTTCATTAGACAATGGCTCCTTTAGGCGAGCGACAATCCGTGTAGCCATTGTGGTGGATTTCGAGAAGTTTAAGCAGACATGCTTGAGGGATACTGGGGCCGACTCGATCAACTCAACAAATGGCCTTTTCTTACCGCGTCGCTTGATGTGACGAACCATTAAATCATGAGCTGAGTGAGGAGGCAATGAACAAAACATTTCTTTAGCGCGGCGGTACAGTTGAGAATTGGGAACCTGAGGAACGTAGCCGAAGACTTCTGCAATAGCCCGGCAGTATTCAACTTGTCGCATCGAATCAAAGATAGAAGCAGGGTCAGTAAAGTCTTTGTGTGATGCGGACTCTCGAATGGTGCGTAGTGTGCCGTCATCGCGTAGAGCTATGATGCCCGTTCCCTGTTCAATCATTCCTGTGAGTTGGAATGCCTTTTTCTCTGTTGTTACAACATAAATGCGGTCGAAAATCTTGCGATAGTCAATCAGCTGGGTGTCCAACCGCTCAAATGAGTCATATTGAGATTTGATTTCGTATACGGTGGAGGTTCCATTTAGGATCGCTACATCTCCTCTGCTTCCCGCGCTCCTGATCTCATCAGTCATGAACGAATTTTGTAGCGAATGACGGGACAAGAAAATCTTCGTTGCAATCGTATTTTTATAAACATATTCGCAACGATAATGATTCACGAGCAAGTTATAAAAGAACTCAAACCAAACGGAGAGCGAAGCCGATTGAGATGGAGGATTAAACCCATAGAGGTAATCGGCGGCTTCGATCATGGGCCCTATGTGTGTTCCATTCGAGACCCTCTCAAGAAAGGGCGACCGAAACAGTGCCGCGATGCTGCCCATTGCTGGGGGCAGCTGGTCTGGCAATAAATTTTGGTTCTCTTGTTGCACTGGCGGACAGCCCCACTGTAAGATCTGGTTGCGCCTCCAGACCGCCGCACAAGGCAAGACATCGGACAGACACTAGACCCGACTGGCATCGGGTCTTTTCACTTTTATATCCCATTTCAGGCAGTGGAAGACCGGAATGGGAGAGCCAGTTCTCACATCTACAACAATGGGTTTACTCCTCTTTCTCGGTATTCTGCTTGCATCCTGAGCGCAGGGCTGAGAGCATGGCTGGCATGAGGTAACCGATGCGCAAACTGACGTTTTTTCTGGTTGTTGTCGGAGTCCTGTATTTCGTCTTTGATCGAGACGACCCCACCCCAAATTCCTCATCCGAGCCTAGTTCGTCAGAATCAGCCGCCGCTCCTGATACCACCCCTGCATCGTCCTATTCAGGAACATCAGGCTGGGGCAGCGGTCATCAAGCCGGATACGATTGGGCGCAGGAAAAGGGCATTGATGATGACAGCGATTGCGAAGCGGCTGGCGACCACTCGAACTCCCCATCGTTCGCTGAGGGCTGCATGGCCTACGTCCACGAAAATCAATAGGCAGGGGTAGGATAATTGGCATGATTGTTTCTTCCCACACTATTTCTGGTGATGGCCCCGTGCCTAGCTTCGAGTGGCGTGCAGAGATGCGCTCCAATTCGGGCGACGAAGAATTGGAGCGCATCCGGCAGCACGCGTTGGGTCGAATGTTCGCCCTATCCCAAGGTAATGGAACCGTACCGCCTGAATATGGTGGGTGGAGTGCCTTCGTGGGGCAGATTGAGGCCGAGCAGCGTCGCCGTGAGCGGTTGGGTTAGTCAGCGTGGCTTGCGCTTATCGTAGGCGCGGAAAGCAAAGACGCACGGCAGCAAGATGAGGACGACAGCGGTAGCGAAGGTGTAGAAGTCGCTATTCATCCGGCTAGCTTACAACCAGCTTCGCTTTCCCGCCAGATTACCGTGGGTTAGCTGCCGGAAGTCCTTGATTTAGCAAGTTCGGCTCACATTGCGTAAATACATACTTCCGAACATTTACTGATCAGCGATCGGTCTTCGTAAGTCGGCATTTCGTCAGTACCCTAGGCCAATAGAATAGTAGGCGGCGAGTTTCGTAACAGCCAGGCTTCCCTTCCTGCGCTTTTCCCGCCATGTCCTGCAGCGTTCTCGCTCATGAGGAGCCTGGCCTCGCTATTTGCCCGGCCAACGCTCACGCCGGTAGCTGTCGAATCGGTTCGTATCCAACTCTTCGAGCAGCTCATCGTCTGCAGTCCGATGTTTGAGCGGTCGATTCGCCCACAGCAAGACAAGGCAGCCTTTGTAGGTTGGCATTCGCACACATCCCTGAAGAAGCGTTACCTCCTTCTCATCGGAGAATGCAGGAATCCACTCCGAGGCTCTCACCTCGACCATCTCCTCTATAGGCGTGTTGCAGTCGAATAGACCAGCATCTAATTCTTCGCCGACTTTGATCCAGTGCGGAAAACTGGGAGATGGAGAAAACCAGCCGACACGCGAGTCTTGTACCCAAACTCCAGCACAGCTTTGTGTCGCAACGTCACAATATTTCCTGATCGTCGCCGTCAGGCTTGTTTCAAACTCCGTGGCAAGATCGCTGACGAGTTTAAGCGAAGGCCATTGCGTTCCAATCAGAACTGTCATCTCCGCGCTCGGAAGCAAGAGCTCCGATGCAAACTCGTCTGCCTCGTGCTCAGGATTGACCTCGACATTAATCCAATTCGCAATGTCCTTCGCACCGCACGATATATTGTCCGAGTCTTTATGGAGGAGGTAATGCCCAATTTCGTGGGCTGTGGTAAATCGCTTTCGGCCCGGCTCTCGGATGCCTCGGTTCACTAGGATTCGACCGCCTACTCCTGAGGATCGACGCACAAGTGCTCCGTCGAAACTATCAGAGCCTACCTCTTTCACGGAGAGACGGAGTGGTTTGATGATGTATTCAAAGCGGAGAGCTCCCTTGATCTGCAATCTGCGCCGCAATTCCATCGCGACCTCTTTGTTCATCGAGTCTCCCTTTATCATTCGTCGGAAGAATCGACGTCCTCTTGCTCGCTTTGCAGGAGAGCCTTGTCCGCCGCCGATAATTCCTTCTTGTTGCGAAAAGCAAACTGAGGCGGCCGCGTCTGGGCAGGCAAGGCATTGTTCAAAAGTTCCGCGGAGTTTGACTTTGCCGTATCAAGAAAACTATCAACCAAATGCTCTGCCGACCTCACTACGGCCTTGGCTTTATCCGCCGTGCTCGGAGGTCGGAGTGCTCGTATCATCTTTTCTAGGTTTCCTGGGACTTCTCTGTCTGACGTTCGGTAATGATGATTCGCGTAATCGAAGAGCTGCTTGTGGATGTTGGTCTGCAGTTCTGCGGCGTCGATCCCACAAGCGTTTAATTCTTTGTCAAGCTCCTCATCGGTAAGGTCCGCCTCTCGTCCAAATAGAGTTTCAAGACTCTCCTCGAACGATTCCGCTTGGTGATTCTCCTCATTATTTTTTTTCTTCATACGTTGCTCCTGCGGCGCGATCCGGTGAAGCCATGCTTCCCAAGGCGCCTAGCTAGCTTTCTCCTGCGTTCGTAGATATTGGTCACCGGAACTCCCAGCAGCGCCGCGATATCGTGAGCTGCCGGGATGATGTCCTCAAACGTTTCGATCGCGAGGACATATTCCTTCAATTCGTCATCGTCTGCGATGCATTGATCCAGCGCCCTGCGAAATGCGTCGTCGCGCAGCAGCGAACGGAGATCGAATAGGCTCTCCGGCTTTGATTGAGGTGCAGCATCCTCGGTGAGTTCGTCTGCCGGCATCGTCTTGCCGCTACGGCTCGTTTTCACTTCTCTCTTTCGCAGGGTACTGTTGATCGCATTCGTCGTCACTTTCGTCAGAAAAGCTTCGAGCGCCTCGGGAGTTCCCGTGAACTTGAGCTTATTTGTGCTCCAGAGGATGAGCGTCTCTGCGGCATAGTCGGCTGGAGACTTGCCTGCCGCGAGAACCCAGTCCTCACCCTTCCACACAGCGACGCTAAAGGCGCGGCAGGCACGCACGGTGAGGATTTTGAGCAGCCTTCGGTACTCCGCTTCGTTCATGAAAGGCCTCGAGCACCCCTATCTAACCATTAAAGCGCCAGCCCTGGATTTTTTTGCCATGCCGTGGCGAAAAAAGAAAGGAGGTGCGCTTTACCCAGTGAGAGCGGCTGCAACCGGCACCAAAAGATACGCAAGCTGCAGAGACGGAGAATCTATGAATTGCGAAGGACTCAACCAAGAACTGGGTGTTGTCGAACAGGCAGTCGCCATCGAGGCGGTGGAATTGGCTGCGATCGAAGTCGAACTTGCGGATGTAGAGCACTGCTGCCAGCATGGAGAGCCAGTGCCGCCTGCCCGCGCTTACCGGATCAAGGTGGACAGCCAGTATCACGAGTGGCCCAAAGCCCACATCACGGGAAATCAGCTGCTCCACCTGGCGGGCCATGACGGTCATCTCGTGTTCGAGGTTTTCGAGAATTTCCGCCACCGAGATCCTGAACTGATCTCCCCCCATGCCGAGGCGAACCTGCGGAAGCATGGAGTCGAGAAGTTCACCACGTCACCCAAGCTTGTCGAGGTGACCATCGACAACAAGCCCAAGACCATCCAGGCGGGGACGTACACCGTGGCTGAGTTGAAGCGGGTTCTTGGGGTCGATCAGTCCCGTGTGTTGGACGAGGTCATTGGCGGCGAATTCAAGGAACTCCCTGACAACGGTACGGTCCATATCAAAGGAGGCGAGATCTTCGTCAGCCATGTGCGTCAGGGGCAGTCGTCCTAATGGTCGCCCGCGAGCAAGTCGACGAGCTGCGGGCTGCCTTTGGCGAGGTGACGGAGAAGGCGGAAGGCGGAGTCGATCTCGTCTTCCTACCTCGCCTCGTGCTTCCCGAAGGCTGCGCACCGCGCGAGATGAGGGCTCTCCTCTGCCTTGGCCAGCACGGAGGCTACACGACACGCCTTTTCCTTCAGCAGGCCGTGGCTGGTAGGGGCGCGAACTGGAGCTCTCACGTTGTGTTGGGCAGCGCTTGGTGGACTTGGTCATGGAATCAGGTACCGGCCAACCTGCGCCCAGCTGAAATCCTTGCCGAGCATCTCCGGGGCCTCCGATGAGAACGGTCCTGAAGCTAACCTCGGCACTCTTCGAAGATCTGGTCCAGCGGCTCCGCGAACCACACGGCTTCGCAGCCGAACGGGTCGCATTCCTGAAGTGCCGGCCAGCGTTGTCCGCCACGTCCCTGCTCTTGCTTGCCGGGGGAATCCATTACGTGGAGGATGAAGATTACTTGGACGATCCCTCTGCGGGAGCGACAGTCGGTCGCTCCGGTCTCCGCAAAGCATTGCAGTCGGCATACATGGAGTCCGTCTCCATGGTTCACGTTCACATCCACGAGCATCGCGGAAGACCTAGCTTCAGCAGAACGGACCTCCGCGAGAACGCCTTGTTCGTGCCGGATTTCTGGAATGTTCAGCCCAGCCTCCCTCATGGAGCGGCGGTGTTCAGTTTTGATTCGGCAGTAGGCCAATGTTGGATTCCCGGCTGCTCCTCGCCGTCCGGCCTCGAGGTTGCCGTTGTCGGAAGCCCAATGCGATGCACATGGAAGGTGTCGAATGGCTAACAAGTTGAATCTGCAGCGTCAGTCGTTCCTTGGGGCAGACTCGGAGACTGCGCTGGGTCACTCCAGAGCTGCTCTCGTGGGTTTAGGCGGTGGCGGCTCCCACGTCGCGCAGCAGTTGGCCCATGTCGGGCTGGGCAATTTCCTGCTCATCGACCCTGACTTCATAGAAGACACAAACCTCAACCGGCTTATTGGTGGCACGGTCAAAGACGTCAGGCTCGGCACTGCCAAAGTAGATATCGCAGAACGCGTCATCAAGGCCGTGAATCCCGCAGCCGGGGTCGTCAAGCGTCTGGAAAATTGGGCCGAGGTAACCGCGGAGCTCCTCGATGTTGATGTCATTTTTGCGTGCGTCGACTCGATTGGCTGCCGCAGCGAACTGGAAAGCTTTGCGCGGCAATTTCTTGTCCCTCTGATCGACATCGGGATGGACGTTCACGAGTCGAACGGTGAATTCTCGATTGGCGGTCAGGTAATGTTGTCGATGCCGGGTAAGCCTTGCATGCGTTGCATGGGCCTGGTCACCGATGACGCGCTGGCGAAGGAGGTCGCGCTGTATGGTGCAGCGGGCGGAAAACCGCAGGTCGTGTGGCCGAACGGAACACTCGCTTCCATCGCAGTTGGATTCTTTATGAAACTCGTTACGCCTTGGGAGACCCATAAGGCAATACCCTTGCTCTTGGAATACGATGGCGATTTGCAAACAGTTGCACCCAGCAACAAGCTTGTTTACCTGCCTGCATACTGTAAGCACTTCGATTCCCTGAATGAACTAGGAGACCCATTTTGGACTGCCGATGCTCTCGCACATGTCGAATAGGTACAAGCGGGGGCAGCATCTCAGATCGCTCTCCAAATCGAAAGTGGAACTCACGCGTCCAAGCACTACATTTCGCGATAAAAGCGGTCCGTTCTCCAAGAACTGCAAATGGAGAACACTTGATTCTCCAGATACTAAAACTCACCCACGAGATTCTCCCAAAAAGCGCATTACGCGAATAAGCCCGCAAGATGCGGGCTTATTGGTGGCTAATAAGTGTTTTTTAAAGAACAGCTGACGATGTGGCGGAGAGTGGGGGATTCGAACCCCCGATAGAACTTTTGGTCCTATAACGGTTTAGCAAACCGCCGCCTTCAGCCTCTCGGCCAACTCTCCTGCGGGTAATTTCTAGATTATACATTCCCTACCATCTCCGTCTCTTGCAAAGAAATCTCCCTGCCTGGCCGCGTTTGCTCTACATTGACAGCAGCATTTTCATCATCCCCTTTCTCTGGAGGGCGTCATCGCCCGTCGCTCGCGCACTCTTTCGCCGGCCCACAAGCTCAGCCTTTTCCCTCTCATCGGAGCCACCTATTTCATGGTGGCCGGTGGTCCCTATGGGCTCGAAGACATCATCGGCAACGCCGGCTATGGCCGCGCGCTTCTTCTGCTCGCCATCATCCCGCTCGTTTGGAGCCTGCCCACCTCGCTCATGGTTGGTGAGCTCGCGAGCGCCATTCCCGATGAAGGTGGCTACTACGTTTGGGTGCGCCGCGCCATGGGCCGCTTCTGGGGATTTCAGGAAGCCTGGCTCTCACTCGCCGCCAGCGTCTTCGATATGGCGCTTTACCCAGTCACCTTCGTTCTCTATCTCAGCCACCTGCCGTACATCGGCCCAGCTCTCACCTCTGGCTACCGAGGCACCGCATGGGCGTTGGCCGTAGTCGTCGGCTGCGCGCTTTGGAACCTGCGCGGCGCGAAAGCAGTCGGACAAAGCTCAGTCGTCTTGTTCTGTATTTTGCTGGCGCCGTTCATCGTGCTCATCATCGTTGCATTTTGGAAGTGGCATGGCCACGGCAGCGGTGCATTGATGCAGCCCGTCACATCGCGCGATATGGCAACGGCAATCTCCGTCTGCTTATGGAACTACATGGGCTGGGACAACGCCTCCACCGTCGCACAGGAAGTCGATGACCCGCAGCGCAATTATCCGCGCGCCATGATCGGCTCTGCCGCACTCGTCGCCTTCACTTACATACTTCCGGTTTTGGCTGTCGGACTGGCTGGCCTCGCTGCTGGGCAATTCAGCTCGGGCGCTAACGGCGGCACCGGCACGTGGGCTGTCGCGGCAGGCACTATCGTCGGTCCAGTCATTGCACTCGGCGTGGTACTCGGCGGCATGATCAATGGCGTTGGCATGTTCAATCCGCTCATGATGAGCTATACGCGTCTGCCCATCGCCATGGCAGAAGACGGTTTGCTGCCAAAGATTTTCCTGCGCGTGAACAAGCGAGCAGTGCCGTGGGTAAGCGTTCTCTTCTGCGCCACTATCTGGGCATTGGCATTAGGTCTCAGCTTCGAGCGACTCATCTCCATCGACCTTGTACTTTACGGCGGGTCGCTGCTGCTTGAGTTCGTCGCGTTGATTGTTCTGCGTCTCCGCGAACCCGAGCTGGCTCGCCCGTTCCGCGTTCCCGGAGGCATGGCAGGAGCCATCGCTGTCGGCGTTGGCCCTGCGCTGCTGATTGCTTATGCCATTTATGCGGCACGCGCGGAACAAGTGGCAGGCATGAATGCTCTGCTCTTCGCCGCGTCAGTCGGCGTTGCTGGTGCACTTGTATACGCCATCGCCAATTTCTTTCAAAGGCGCACAGCAGCCACCAGCTAATTCATGTCCCCGTCAAAACCTACTTCCTTTCGAATGCCTTCTGTGCCTTCACGATAACCTGCTTCGCATACTCGGCATCGCGCCAGCCGCGCACTTCTACGCTCTTGCCTTCCAGATCTTTATAGATGGAAAAGAAATGCGTGATCTCTTTCAGTATGTGCGGATAGATCTCTGAATAATTCGAGACATCGTTGTAACGAGGATTGCCTGCGCCTACGCACAGAATTTTTTCGTCGCCCTGTCCCTGGTCGATCATGTCCAGCACGCCAATAGGACGGACCTCCTGCAAACAACCCGGAAAGCTCGGTGTATCCACCAGCACCAGCACGTCGAGCGGATCGCCGTCGTCGCCCAGCGTGCTTGGAATAAATCCGTAATCGCCCGGGTAGTGCACCGGCGAAAACAGGTTCCGGTCGAGCCGGAAGACGTGCAGCTTCTTGTCGTACTCATACTTCGTAATGCCGTCGGCGGGAATCTCAATGACTGCATTCACCACTTCCGGCACTTCCGGTCCTGCCGGCAACTCTAAGTAATTCACCATGAACGAACATCTCTTCTTTTTCTTGGAATGTGAAGCTAAACCTGACGCGGACTCGATCGCCGCATAAGCCCTCTACCAGTCTACCAATGCAACCGCACCGCTATTCGCACGCATCTTGATATACAGGTCAGCCTTTGCGCTTGTAACCGAGTGGGGCGCAAACATCGTCTTTGAGGAATAACGCAATTCGATCCACACGGCCCTTGTGCCGCGCGGTGGGGGATCCTGCTATGAATCATCACTGGAAGAAATTGACCTGGCTTTCCATCGCCGCAACGCTGATGCTCGCCTGCACCACACACATTGCAGCACAAGCAACTCCCACAGCAACTGCGCCTCTGGATATATCCGTCTTCGCGGGCTATACGCGCACCTTTCCAGACTATGGCCAGGTCACCAACCCTGGAGTCACATTTGGCTTCGACTTCGCTCATTACTTCAAGTTCCCCATCGTGCCATCGCTTGAAGCCCGCGCCAACATATCGAACGGCACTATCGTCAATGAACGCACCTACTTATTCGGTGTGCGGATGGATCCCAAACTTCATGGTCGCTTCCACCCCTACGGCGATTTCCTCATCGGCCCCGGCAATCTTCACTATGTCCAGCCCAACGGTTACCCCGGCTATGTCGGCGACAATTCTGTCGTGAAAAGCATCGGCGGCGGTGTTGACTTCGATGTCTACAAACATTTCCAGGTCAAAGCCGATGTGCAGTATCAGTTCTGGAACTTCGGCTCTAACTACACGCTTACTCCCACCACCTACATGATCGGCATAAACTATCGCCTGCGTACGCGCGATAGCAAGCCTCGTTGAACAACCATTCTTTTGGTACAACTCGATTCTCGCGTGTACTACTTAAGTACCCTCGATTTCTACCTTTTGCATACAGCCTTCCCCATAACTTCGCATGTCTAATTTGCGAAGCCCCGCATCTCATCTGCGGGACGTGGGATTGCTATGCGCAAGAGGCACAGAAAACTCGCGGCTTTTAGTTCATCGTTGCTGCTCGGTTTGCTCCTTGCCGGCACACAAGCAGCCCATGGACAGGCAACAACTACCGCTTCGAAGACTATGGATGTCTCTGGCTTCGGCGGCTATGAGTATGTCTCTCCGGACTTCCACTCATCTCCGCGAGATAACGGCTTCGTCGTCGGCGCGAACATCACGCGCTATTTCCATTTCCCCGTAGCTCCTTCGCTGGAGGGCCGCGTCAACTACGCTTCCGGCCCTTTGGTCAACGAGCGCACCTATCTCGGCGGTGTGCGCGCTCAAGGCAAATTAGGCCGCCGCTTTTACCCCTATGGCGATTTCCTCATTGGCCCCGGCACCATTCACTTCAATCAGATTTTTATCCCCGGATATACGAAGGACACTTCACTGGTGAAAAGCATCGGTGGAGGAGTGGATATCGACTTGGCATCGCATTTTCAGGCCAAGATTGATTACCAGCAGCAGTTCTGGAAAATCGGCACAGAGGTCGCGAACTTTTCGCCCAGCCTGTTTAGCGTC
>Ga0206815_1112_pt1 | contig 16948 bp, 19 predicted proteins | sample Alteio_BWOrgCont_91_FD_152864 | JGI IMG/M metagenome (GOLD analysis project Ga0206815, IMG submission 152864) | Enriched cells from forest soil in Barre Woods Harvard Forest LTER site, Petersham, Massachusetts, United States -... | ecosystem: Environmental > Terrestrial > Soil > Temperate forest >...
GCTCAGGGACGTGACGGCGACTGTGGATAGCTTGCCGCTGATTACAGCCAGTATTCTCTCAAAAAAACTTTCCGAGGGTGCCGAAAGCTTGGTCTTTGATGTCAAAGTGGGCTCGGGCGCATTTCTCAGCGGATATTCGCAAGCCAGGTCTTTGGCCCACTCTCTGGTGTCGGCCAGTCGAAAAGGACATTGCCGGTCAGTGGCTGTACTGACCGACATGGAGCAGCCGCTGGGGCGTGCCATTGGAAACTCCCTGGAGGTGCGCCAGGCTCTTGAGGTTCTTCAGGGCGGCGGCCCGGAAGATTTCATTAAGGTGACTCTGGAATTGGCTTTTTGGATGCTGAAGCTTGCCGGTATTCGAGGAAGCCGCCCTTATCTATTCGGTGCGTTGAGTCAGAAGCTGTCGAGCGGCCAGGCCTTGTCTTGCTTTTCAGCCTTGGTCAAAGCGCAGGGCGGAGATCTTCGCGTTATCAAGGATCCGGCCGGTATTTTGCCCATCGCTAAAGTTCAGGCTGATTTATTAAGCAATAAAACAGGTTGGGTCAAAAAACTGGATGCCCGATGTGCGGGATGGGCTGCTGTGGAGCTGGGCGCGGGCCGCAAGACAGCAGAGGATCGGGTGGATCTGGCCGCTGGTATAATTTTGCATAAAAAAGTCGGAGAATCAGTTCAACGGGGTAAGCCATTGGCGACCCTCTATGCGAAGAATCAAGACCGTCTGGGGAGGGGTCTGGTGTGTTTGCGGGAGGCGTACCGCGTGAGTCCGAGCAGCCCCCGTCCGAGACCGCTGATTCGAGCGGTGATTCAACAGTGAGGTTATGAAAACATGAAAACGGTCAAAGCGCTGAAGGAAAAAGTTCATTTCGGTGTGATTGGTGGAAGCGGCGTATATGAGATTGACGGAATTACTGATGTTGTCGAGATACTTCCTGCCACTCCTTTCGGTCGTCCTTCCGATGCTATCACAGTCGGCACGATTTCTGGTGTGCGTTGTGCTTTCCTGCCGCGTCATGGCAAAGGGCACCGTATTCTACCCTCTGAGCTTAACAACCGGGCCAACCTCTACGCCTTGAAATCATTGGGCGTGGATCAGGTTGTTTCCGTCTCGGCCTGCGGCAGTTTAAAAGAAGAGGTGAAGCCCCGGGATTTTGTCATTCCAGACCAGCTTTTTGACCGGACGCGCGAACGCCCCTCCACTTTTTTTGGAAACGGCATTGTGGGGCATGTCAGCATGGCGCATCCTTACTGTCCCGCTTTGTCCGAGACCGTCTATCAAGCTGCCAAGGCCGTGGATTTATCCGTCCACCGGGGCGGAACGTACGTTTGCATTGAAGGCCCGCAGTTTTCGACAAAAGCCGAGTCCATGGTGTACCGTTCTTTCGGTTTTTCCATTATTGGAATGACCAATCTGCCGGAAGCCAAGCTCGCTCGAGAAGCTGAAATTTGTTATTCCACTGTCGCGTTGGTGACGGATTACGATGTCTGGAAAGAGGGCGGGGAAGTCAGCGTGAGTGAGGTGATGGCCAATGTCGCTGCCAATGTGTACAACGTCAAGCGATTGATCACCACTTTCTTACCGCGTTTGGCCCGGGAGAGAACGTGTGAATGCGCCCATGCGCTTAAATACGCTGTCATGACCAATCCCGCAGTTCTGCCTGCCAAAGCCAAAAAGGATTTAGATCTATTTCTCGGCCGGTATCTTTCCAAGTCCAAGAAGAAGTAAGAGTGGTTTCTTCGGTAAACGGCATAAAAAATGAATTGCTGAGGCTGGCCCGATTGGCCCGCCGGGGTGCTTATGCGCCTTATTCGCGCTATGCTGTAGGAGCTGCGGTTTTCGCAGGTTCCGGCCAGATATTCATCGGTGCCAATATTGAGAACGCCAGCTACGGGCTTTCCATTTGCGCGGAGCGGGTGGCGGTCTTTTCAGCGGTGGCTTCCGGTGAGCGGACCATTCGCGCCATTGCGGTCCAAGGTTCGGGAAAGACTCCCGCCGTTCCTTGCGGGGCTTGCCGACAGGTTCTCTCAGAGTTTGGTTTGCCAGAGATGTTGGTTGTGGTGGGGAAAGGGCAGGCTGCCAAAACATTCAAGCTGGGCGAATTGTTGAAGCATCCCTTCAGGATTCCTGTATGATTAAGGGCGTTATCTTTGACTTGGATAACACATTGCTTGATTTCATGCGGATGAAGCGCTCTGCCGTAGAGGCAGCCGTTGATGCAATGATCGATGCGGGTCTTAAAGTTCCCAAGCAAACCATGATTGAGCGCGTCTTCAAGGCTTATGGACGCGAGGGGATCGAAGATCAGCAGATTTTTGACAAAGTATTGCAGGCTGACTACGGTCAGGTTGACCACCGAATTTTGGCGGCGGGGATCCTCGGCTACCGGCGGGCCAAGGAAGGAAATTTTAAACTCTACCCCCACACGAGAATTACTCTCACGGCTCTTCTTAAGATGGGTCTTCGCTTAGGCATTGTTTCAGATGCCCCCAGGTTGTCGGTCTGGCTTCGCATCGTAGGGTTGGGGCTGGATGCCTTTTTTGACGGGGTGGTGGCGTTTGACGACACCGGAGAAAAAAAGCCGAGCGCGGCCCCCTTTCGGTTGGCGTTAAAAAAGTTAGCACTTGAGCCTCATGAGACCTTGATGATTGGAGACTGGGCAGAACGGGACGTTGTGGGAGCCAAGACCATCGGCATGAGAACAGCTTTTGCTCGTTACGGAGATGACTTTGGAACCCTTCACTCCGGAGCTGATTTTGAAGTCAACGATATTATAGAACTAGTCGACATCATTCGCCGAGAGAACGAAGGGCAGCAGGGTTTGTTCGATGCTCATCCTCACAAAGACGCAGGACCCGAGGTGAAAAGGTAGACATGGACGGATTTTTCCCAGTTTTTGTAAACGTCGTGGTTCCGATCATGGCAGGTCTTGTTTTCTTTGCCTTGGCCCGCTATGTCAAGCACATCGCCCCTATGCGGACCCTGGTCACAGGACAACTGACTTATGCAGGGGCGTACTGGGGTTTTCTCTTTTTGGGATTCTATCTGGCGACACGCCCGGTACAGATCCTTCTGGGACCTCACCCTTGGCCTCTTATCATCAATAACTTGCGGGAATTCCTTATGATTGGGCTTTTCGGTCCTGCCGTGGTCATTGCCATTCTCAGTCTCGTTTTTGGTTCCGATCGCTTACCAAACGCCTTGGTGGGCGGAGTCGTTTTGTTGGGAATGATGTTGGCCACAACCTTTGTCGTGGTCAACATATTTGCCATTGGGGGAAGTGAAGAGATCTTTCGCATTGGCCGGTGGGTCGCCAATGACGGGCTTTGGTTTAAAACTACCGATGTGGCCCATGCTAAATTGATGGGGATGCTCTTTATGATTCGCTTTGTCGATCCGGTTCTCCTCGTATTTCTATCAGGAACGCTTGTGTTTTGGCACGCGCGTCATTATCCGGTCGACAAAAAGTTGCTTTACGATAATATGCCAAAAAAGCTTTATCTCTTGGCCATTGCGTGTTTTGCCTTTTCTCTATCGATGCTTTCGGTGGGGCTGATTTTTTTGGTGGCCCACATTCCTAATCAGTGGTGGATTTACTACTTGGGATCGCTGGCCGCGGGCTTTCTTGAGACTTTTTCCCTCGCGTTGCCTTTAAAAAAGGGTGTTGTTATCTCAGAGCATTCCCGGACGCTGTTCCACTAGAATTTCCAGATTATTTTTCAGGGTCTTTTTGTTGTTTGACATTTCTCGTGAATTTGATAGTATAGACGCTTTCCAAGGAACCCAATTATGAGCGTAGCCATTCGTTTCAAAAGAATAGGGAAACCCAAAGCGGCCCAATACCGACTTGTTGCTATCGACAAGCGTCAACGGTCCCAGGGAGCACCCATTGAGGTGATCGGTCACTACGATCCCAAGCAAGGCTCCAAGTCCATTCAGGTGGATGTGGAGCGCTTTAAGTATTGGCTTGGGACCGGAGCTCAACCGAGCGAATCCGTGAAGGGCGCCATGAAGTCCGCAGGTCTTTGGGTCAAAGTGACCCCTGCAAAAACCCCCTCGCAATAGTCCGCGTTTTTCCCAGCCCTCGTTCTTATTGTTGATTTATAAAGTTAACCCGGAGGATTTATGCCCCTCGGTCCGAAGGGCTCTCACCGCGTTAGTGATTTAGCAGGTTGCCAGGTGGTCACCGAAGCGGGTGAATCTTTAGGGAAACTCGTGACTGTTATTCCCACTAAGGGCAATGATGTTTTTGTCGTGCAGTCGGAAAAGTACGAATACCTCATTCCAGCATTGAAAACAGTGGTCATTCAGATTGACCTCGAGAATCGTCGGATTGTTGTTCGTTTGCCCGAGGGTTTGAGAGAGCTTTATGAAGGTTTATGAAAAAACCCGGCCCTCTTCTTTTCATTGATATATTGACGCTTTTTCCCAGAATGTTGGAGGCTCCTTTGTCTGAGGGGCTTTTGGGTAAGGCGAGAGAAAGAGGGTTGGTTCAGATCCAGATCCATGACTTAAGGGCATGGGTGGAAGATCCTCGTAAACGGGTTGATGACAGGCCTTTTGGCGGAGGGGCCGGTATGGTTTTAAGAGCGGAACCCATCCACCGAGCCTTGAAATCCCTGGGAGTCGGCCGTCGGTTAAGAAAGCCATGGGTTATCTACTTATCTCCTCAAGGGAAGCAGTTGAGTCAACCTTTGGCGAGATCGCTCCTAAAGAAAAAGCGTATCGTTTTGCTTTGCGGGCATTATGAAGGCGTCGACGAACGGATTATGGACTGGGTGGATCAGGAGGTCTCAATAGGAGACGTGGTCCTGATGGGCGGAGAGATTCCCGCCATGGCATTGACCGAAGCAGTCGCGCGTTTGGTGCCTGGGGTTGTCGGGGATCCTGAGTCGATCTTACATGATTCTTTTAGTGAATCCTCTCTGGACTATCCTTGTTATACCCGTCCTCGTTTATGGAAGGGTCGGCCAGTTCCCGATGTTCTTTTATCGGGCAATCACCGCAGCATTGAGCAATGGCGGCAAAAGACGGCTCAGGAAGTGACCCGGTTAAAACGCCGAGACCTGCTGACTTCCCGAAAAACAGTCCCTAAGTAAAAATTAGAAATTGGTTGTGATCTGATGTTGATTTTGCTACTTTTATGTGTCCATGAAGAGTGCCAAGATACTGAGCGCTCCTATTTATTCTAAGGAATTATTGCCATGCACCCTTTTATTGAATCAATTACAAAAGCACAGGAAAAACACTGGCCCAGCTTCCGTTCCGGAGACTTGGTCCGGGTTTGGGTCAAGATCGCTGATGTCGGAGGCGAAAGGACGCAGGCATTCGAAGGAATCGTTATCCGGATCAAGGGCCAAAGCCCCACAGGCACTTTCTCAGTCAGAAAGATTTCTTTCGGTATTGGCGTTGAGAGAACGTTTCCATTCAATTCCCCTCATCTGGACAAGATCGAGGTGCTCAAATCCACCCGAGTAAGACGGGCTCGTCTCTATTACTTGCGCAACCTGTCTGGAAAAGCTGCCCGCCCCGAAGAGAGGGAGAATTACGGCACCTCAGCTGAGTCAGCTGCCAAGACAGCTTCCCACCCTCTGCCTGGGAAGGGGAACTCTCCAGAAAAGGCTAGAGTCGAAACGGCTCCGAGCCAGCGTTAGTTCCTGCAGTCAAGTCTCCGGTCCGCAGATTAGTTTCCCTCAGTCCTTATTTCAAACTCCCCGCGTCTATTCTCCCGTCGGCATCATCTCGTGAAGCTTTCTTTGTATCAACTTGATACCAGATTCCGCGACCAGTATGGCCATTTATTGGCTGGTGTTGATGAGGCCGGGCGGGGTCCCTGGGCCGGTCCGGTGGTATCTGCCGCTGTAATCCTTCCTCCCGAAGTTCAAATCGACGGAATCAATGATTCTAAGCTGCTCTCTCCCGAGAAGCGCTCCAAACTTTTTGACATTATTCAACAACAAGCGTTGGCTTGGGCGGTGGGGCTGGCGGGTCCTGAGGTTATCGATAGGATTAATATCCTCCAGGCGACTTATCAGACTATGCGGCAAGCCGTGGCTGATTTGCGATGCCAGCCGGATATCGTTGTTGTGGATGGTCGTTTGATACCCCGATTCTCGGCGAGACAGGTTGCTTTTCCGAGAGCCGACGGGTTATCCGCTTCGGTTGCTGCAGCCAGTATATTGGCGAAAGTGACACGCGACCGTCTGATGGTGGAAGCGCATAAACTCTATCCTCAATACGGTTTTGATCAGCATAAGGGTTACGGCACACCGGACCATCAGAAAGCCCTCGCTCGTTTTGGCCCTTGTGAGATCCATCGCAAGAGCTTTGCTCCGATTCAGGCTCTCTTTTCTCGAAAATCAGGGATACTTGTCCGATGCCAAGGGGAACGGGAAGGTGCTGTTCTTGCGTCAGATTAAAGCGATTCCGAAATAGCTATCATCGAACAGATCTGTCTTTAGTCATTTCGCAACAGCCATTGCCGTGAGTTCCATCTTGACAGGGATGCCTGTTGCAGGATAGCCTTACACTGTAAATAAGAGGAGGATTTTAATGCTGAATAGCAAATCGAACACGCGGGGGTTTTCTAAGGGTTTCATCTTTGCGGCCCTGCTGGTGTTGGCGGGTGGTTTCCTGATGAGTTTATGGGCAGCCAAAGCCACAAGCCAAGACCCCGATGATGATGGAGCGGTGGCGACGGAGGACTCTTCCCAGGTCGAGAGCGCCACTATCGTTGGGAAAGATTGGAAATTCGATGGTATGATTGTCGGAGCTAGAATGCAGAATGAAAGAACCCAATTCAATGAGACTGATACGGTCTATCTCAATATTGGCAAGGAAGATGGATTGATGCCGGGTCTTCATTGCGTCATTTATCGCAAAGGCGATGAGGTGAGGGATCCGAATACGGGTGCATTCTTGGGTTACGAAGTTTTGAGGATGGGTGTCCTTGAGGTGACCAAGGATGTTAGCGATCACCGCGCTTCCGCCATCATCAGAGATAATGAGGACTCGATAGAAATCGGCGATCTTGTCAAAATAGATGGAAACTGGGTTAAACCCTGAGTGAGTCCGTCCTTTCTGGGGGGTTGTCATTAAAGGATTCTTTGTTTGTTTTTTATTGATATGTGGGGGTGCCTACTGGACGTGGGATGCCTTTACCAGCGGCAAGATTCAAACTTTCGTTGAGAGCAATATTAAGGAGAAATGGGCTCCTACCGCTGAGGATAGTTTGGCGACTATGTATGAGATGACCGAGCGCTACGGACCGGCCATCATATGCTACAGAAAGCTCGTTGAAATTCTCCCGGACAATAGTCCTTTAGCGGAAAAGTCTTCTTATCGAATTGCCGTTTGCTTATCTCAATGGAATAAGATGCCGGACGCTCTGGCGGCCTTTGATGCGTTTCTGGAGAAGTATCCTAATTCCGAATTTCGTGATGTGGCTCAAAGACGTCGCGCTGCAATCTTCAACAGGTAAGGGTTCTCGTGCTGGAATGGTTATGGCCTCAATTATGGAAAGCGGGCCGGGGCGTGACCTGAAGTAGGCCGCTCGGCGCGGGCCCTCTGCGTTGTCAGCTTTTGCTTTCCTGTTTTGAATCAATCCACGAGTTTTTCAGGTGTGTCGAATGTAGGCAGCAAGGGCTTTCCTTGCCGATGCGCCCGTCAAAGTCCTCTGGGTATTTAAGGAGCTTGTGTGACAGAATCGCTGGTTATCGTTGAGTCTCCCACCAAGGAACGGACTATTGCCAAATTCCTGGGAAAAGGCTTTCATGTAAAAAGTTCTTATGGTCATATCCGGGACTTGCCGCCCCGGGCCCTCGGTGTTGATCTGGACAACAATTTTGAACCGCGTTACGTTGTTCTCCCCAAAGCAAAAAAACTGATCCCGGAACTCACTCGTTACGCCAAGTCGGCAAAAAACATCTTTCTGGCAACTGACTATGACCGGGAAGGCGAAGCCATTGCTTGGCATTTATGTCAACTGCTTAAACTCCCTCCCGATAAGATTAAACGGATTACCTTTCATGAAATTACCCCCGAAGCTATTCGGGAAGCTTTGGATCACCCCCGCTCGATCGATGAGCGATTGGTGCATGCCCAGCAAGCGAGGCGGGTGCTGGATCGCCTGGTGGGTTATCAGCTTTCGCCGCTGTTGTGGAAAAAAGTTAGACGTGGTTTGTCGGCGGGTCGGGTGCAATCCGCAGTCGTGCGGTTGATTTGCGATCGCGAAGAAGAAATTTCCCGTTTCGTTCCACAAGAGTATTGGACATTAACGGCTCGTCTGGCGAAGATTTCCGGCGAAGAATTCATGGCAGATATCTTCGCAAAGATTCTGAAGCGGGGCGGCACCTCCGTCAGCGGTTCGCCGCTGCCCAAAGATTGGAAACTCGAGAAATTTGATCGCCTGGATCTCAAAAATAAAGAGCAAGTTGATTCTATCTTGGCAGTGGCCCGAAAAAAACCCTTCAAAGTCGCCGCTGTCGAACGCAAAGACAGGAGACGGACACCGTCGGCCCCTTACAATACCGCCAGTCTTCAGCAAGATGCTTCCAGAGCTCTGGGATACCGCGCTCAACGAACCATGGTCATTGCGCAGCAGCTCTACGAGGGTATTTCTTTGGGAGCAGGGGGACCTGTGGGTCTCATTACTTATATGAGAACTGATTCTGTGACTGTGGCTGCTCCGGCACGGGAAGAAGCGGCCCGCTACGTTAAAGAGAAGTTTGGACCTACATACTTGCCGCCCAAACCGCGCGTGTTCAAGACCAAGACCAAAAAAGCCCAGGAAGCTCACGAGTGCGTTCGGCCGTCGAGTGTTTACCGGGAACCCGATAAAATTAAGGAACATTTGACGCCGGAGCAGAACAAACTCTATCGTTTGATTTGGGAAAGATTTATGGCCAGTCAGATGGCGGACGCGGTTTACGATACGGTTGCAGCCGACATTGAGTCTGGTGATTATCTCTTTCGTGCCAATGGTCGCACGCTGCGCTTCAAAGGTTTTCTTGCGGTCCAATCCTGGATGGAAACCGAAGACTCGACGCCCCAGCTTCCGCCTCTCGAGGTAGATGAATCGGTGAATTTCCGCGAGTTCTTGCCGGCCCAGCATTACACAGAGCCTCCGCCCCGTTATAACGAAGCGAGTTTAGTAAAGACCTTAGAAGAATTGGGCATTGGCCGTCCCTCGACCTACGCTCCCATTCTGCATACCATTCAACAGCGCGGTTATGTGAGGGTCGAAGAGCGGCGGATAATCCCTACAGATTTAGGAACATTGGTGAATGGCCAATTAAAAATTCATTTTTCGGAGATTGTTGATATCGGTTTTACAGCAAAAGTCGAAGAACGTCTTGATGAAGTGGCCAGCGGTGAAGTCCAATGGGAGACTGTGATCCGGGATTTTTACGTTCCTTTCGCTGCAAAACTCAAGACTGCACAAACGGCGATGGCGGAAAACCGGCCGGAACCAAAAGTCACAGACGAAAAGTGCCAGTTGTGCAATTCCGTCATGATTTTGAGGGAAAGCCGGTTTGGAAAGTTTCTTTCATGTTCAACATATCCGGCCTGTAAATTCAAAGTTCAATTAGATCATGCCGGTCAGAAGCTCGTTCCCCAGGGAACTACGGAAATTTGCGAGAAATGCAGCAAACCCATGGTGGTTCGTTTTGGAAGGCGAGGGTCATTTATTGCCTGTTCGGGTTATCCGGCTTGTCGCAATACTAAGCCATTGCCTGGGGCTGATGGCAAGGTGCGTCCCGCTGCCGAGCCGACCGATGAAACTTGCGATAAATGCGGCAAGCAGATGATGAAACGGATGGGCAGGTTTGGATATTTCATTGCGTGTAGCGGTTATCCGCAGTGCCGAAACATTAAGAAGGCTGCCTAGCGGATGGATTTGTCACATGCCTGCCAACGTTTCCTCATATATCTTAGGGCAGAAAAAAATGCTTCCGCTCATACCTTGCGAGCCTATGAAGGCGACCTCAAGCGTTTTCAAGCTTTTGTCAAAACACGTCACGAAAACCTGCCCTTAGAGGCTTGTACCCGTCTCATCGTTCGCTCTTACCTGGCCTGGCTCCACGATAGCGGACGGCAACCTTATCAGTCATCCACTCTTGCGCGTCGATGGGCTTCCCTACGTTCCTTCTTTCGTTATTGGGTGAGGGAATCTGTTGTGGCTATCGATCCCTGCCGGGACTTGGTGGGACCCAAAAAGAATAAGAAACTACCACGCTTCCTCACTGAACCTGAAGTGACACGGATTTTTTCAAATAGCGGTGCCGCTAAAGTCCCCCTGGCCATTTTGCGTGATCGAGCCATTCTTGAAATTCTGTATTCATCGGGGATTCGTGTGCAGGAATTGTCAGCTTTAAATATTGAAGACATTGATTTTTGGAATGGCATGATACAAGTGCTTGGGAAAGGTGATAAGCAGCGGTGGGTGCCCATTGGGGAGGCCGCGCTTAAGTCTGTTCGGACGTATCTTGGCAAAAAAGGGGAAGATCCCCTGGCTGGATCGGAACGGTCGCTTCGCGCACGGCCCTTGTTTACAAATTTGAGGGGAATCCGATTGTCCACGCGCTGGATTCACCGCATTGTCATTGAATGGGTAGGAACGTCAAGAATTGCCGGATCAATCAGCCCGCATACATTTCGCCATACATTTGCGACGCATTTGCTCGACCGGGGGTGCGATTTGAGGACTGTGCAGGAGATGCTGGGTCATGCCAGTCTTTCCACCACGCAGATTTATACGCATGTAACGCCTGAGAGATTGAAAAAGGTTTATGAAAAGGCGCATCCGAGAGCCTGATTATTACATCCATGGAAGATAAGATTCGTTTATTGATGGAAGAAACAGGGTGTGATCGCGGCGAAGCTGAGTTAGCGCTTTCAAGTGCCGGCTATAATGTGGAGCGTGCTATTCGTACCATTCCCACGTTGTTGCGAAACATCGTGGTTCTTAAGGCTAAGTTTCAGGCGGTTCAGGCTCATGTGTATGGTTTGTTCTTGGTTATTGCCGACATTCGGCACAGTCGACTTTTTCGGGTTCGGGCGGTGACCTCTTACAATCCATCACTTTATGAAACTGATCTCGAACGAGATTGGTACGATTTTGAGCGGGAGCTTTATGTTCATCGTTTAATGGAGGGGGCCCATCCTTCGCTAACCAAGGAGCTTGAGATCTTATTGAATGACTTCTGGGCTTCAGGTGCCGACAATCTTTATTCTCTTCTCCAAAGCGGGGATATGGACACGATGCATCATGAATTCAACGAGTTCTTCGAAAGGAAGCTGCAATGGCCGCAAGTTCGGTTAGAATTAAATCGAGAGGAATTGAATCTGGCTCAATTTCAGCAGTTGCGGAGGGAAGGCCTTGATCCTGGCAATTCTGAACCGTCTCGCGGCCGGCTGACGGAAGAATCTTTCAAGCTTCCTCTTGATCTGACTGTGGAGCTGGAGGTTGATCCGCAAGGGATTGCGGCAAGCGAAATCAAGCCAGGCGATACAGTTTTCTCCATTATCTCCGATGAAAGAGATATTGCCCAGTATATCTCACGCTTGTTGGGGGGCCGATCAGGGGACACTCCGCTTTCGCTTCCGACTCCTGTGGAAATTTTGGCGCAGGAAGGCGATCTCGTTAAATTTTCCTTACGCTTAACAACAGGCATTATTGGACAGGCCAGCATACCCGCTTCCTATCGCTTGAAGACTCAACGGCATTCAAATGCCTCCTGGTGGAAGCGCTTGTTTTCCTGGACCAGAACGTAAAGTTCACTTCTCCTTTCCTCCCATCTTAATTTCATAGCCCACCATGACCCCCTGGCCATTCCTGGCAGGTTTGATCCACGTGTCGGGGATAAAGCTTGTAGTGAAAAGAAGGCCGGCCATGCCCCAACTGGCATTCTTACCAATGGACCAAGCGTTTGCATTCTTCTGATCCGAAGATTGGTCCGCAATGGCATTAAATTCTTGTTGTAAGAAGGCCGGGTTCTGTCTATTGGCTAATGAAATGTTGCTTACCGCATCCTGGGCTTTCTGATTGTTAATGGCTTCATTGTTGCGAGCGACAAAGCCAGCCCCCACAAGCCCGATACCGATAACCCTCATGGCCCATCTTTGTTTTTTAGACAGGGCAGCAGCATGAAGGTTGGGCACAGCCAAGCTGAGAGCTAGCAGTAAGAGCGCAGTTTTTTTCATGAGGGGTTGATTGGCACGTAAGGTTAAGTTTGGGGGGCCAACTTTTCCATATCAAGAGGAATTTGAATTTTCTTTCCGGATGTCCAAATACAGTTGTGTTCTTCATGTCACAAAAAGGAAGCCTTAGATTGGAATCGTCTGTCAGTAGCAGGTCATTTTTCGTTTGGAGTACAAGGAAGGGTCTCTATAAGGTTCAGTCTGACGCTAGGAGCGGCGGCGGTCCCGCGTTCTCTCAGAGGGGGTTATTTGTAGCGGCTTAAGGTAGCGGGAGGGGCCGGAGGGGAAGTTGGCACGAAAAACTGCGTCACTAGCTGGCGTAAGGGGTAAGGTCTGGAATTCCTGCCTTTTCAAAAGCCTGTTGGCGTTCCGCACATTTGTTGCAGCGGCCGCAGTGTCTGAAATTTACCGGGTTGGCACATGAGAGGGTTAGGTGGAGAGGGAGATGAGAGGATTTCCGAATCAGTTCCCATTTCCTCTCCCGGCGTAAAGGAGAGACGATTTGGAATGGAGCATTAAGGCTCTGGCTTAATATCTTTCCGAGATTCTCGAAATATATCTTTGTACTGTCAGGGAACGGGTTGGTTGCCAGATTACCAAGTGTAACCTGCGAGATATTTCGATGACTTAGATAAATGGAGGCTTTGGTGATGAGGAGTAGGTTGCGAGCAGGGAGAAAACAAGCTTCGTCCGGGTCCGAGCGGCCGGGGATCCCTTTTCCTGACACGCTCCAATGTTTACCGTAGGCGTCTTCGATAGGAAGATCGAGAATAACCAGCGGTGCGATGGTCGAATCGGTCAGTTTTCGTATGAATTTTTCAATGGCTTTGAGTTCGGCGCTTTCCCAGTGCAATCCGCAGCGGATGTAAATAGGAACAACTTTTTTGTAAGTATCCGCAAGCCGCCACAGCATGACAGCGCTGTCCAGCCCTCCGCTGACAAGCGCTCCGATCTGGGATGATTTTTTGGGTTTCATTTTTGGTATATTTCCAGTTGAGGTACCAATGTATAAAGTGACTAAAGAGATTCTATTCTGCTATGGGCATCGATTGCTGAACTATGACGGCAAATGTCAGCATCCGCATGGCCACAACGGAAAATGTGAGATTGAGCTGAGTTCGTCCTCATTGGACAAGCGCGGCATGGTATTTGATTTCGAAGACATCAAAAAAACAGTTCAAAGTTGGATTGATATTGAGTTGGATCATAAGATGTTGCTTTGCAGGGAGGATCCGCTCGTGGATGTTTTTAAGAAGTTGAACGAACCGGTTTTTGTGATGGATGGAAATCCGACCGCTGAGAATATTGCCAAAGCGATTTATGACTATTCGGTCTCGAAGAAACTGCCGGTGAGTTCGGTCCGCCTGTGGGAAACGCCCCATTCTTTTGCAGCGTACGGTAAGCCTTAAGAAGATTGGAATCCTACCGCTCGCGACGGTTTGATTCCCTTTCTATCGCGGATCAGCTCAACCCCCATCCAGTCTGTTTGCTTGAGCGCCTTTTTTCTCACCTGTATCAGAACCAAATCCACTTCAAATTGACGTAATATCTCAGCTGAAATTTCTTCCGCTACTCGTTCCAAAAGTTTGCATTCCTTGTTTTTAAGGTAGTGCTCGATATGGGCTACGACCCCAGTATAATCCACGGTTTTTGATACGTCATCGGTAGATGCCGCTTCACGAAGGTCGCGAGCTATTTCTAAGTCAATCTCGATCTCCTGAGGATCTTTACGCTCTTCTTCGGAGATGCCGAGTCGGCAGGATAGCTTAAGATTGTGAATAATGATTTTATCGGGCATTTATTTTTATGGGAACGGTTTCCGGCTTTTCAGACTGGCACTGTGCGCCTGCTTTTTTGGAGCCAGGGTTTTGAAATAACATGATATCAAATGTGGATTGCAGTCGTTTGTTTGAAGAGCCGAGTCTTATGAAGAGAGTGTGTATGGGTCGAGCGACTGCCTCACGCAAGAGGCCAATTCACCCGCCTGCTCCAGACACCCATTGATGCTTCTTTCTGGATATTGGCGGAGCATTCCACCAATGACGAGTCCGCGAATGGCGGAGGTTGCAGGAGGGAGTTTTTGTAAAAGGCCCATCCGATAGATGAGTCCGGCTGCAGGGGTCCGGGATACTTTGCTCCAGAGGATATCTTTCCTCTGTAAATTAAAGGAATCTTCGAGTCGTTGAACGTAAATCTCAGTGATTTCGGAATCTGTGAGTTTATAGAGTGGCGAGGTGGACGGGTCTAAGTAGGTAATTCCATACAAGAGTTTGATTCCTTCATACTCCGGGATCTCATGAAAGTTTGTGTGTTCCACAAGCACCCCAAATGGGAAGGAGCTTCCCAGGTTGAGCCAGTAGGAGGACTGAAGGGGATGTTTGAGTCCGAAGAGCACGCAAACAGCCCCTTGGAAGCGAAGAGAACTCAGAGAGGCCGCTACGTCGGGGGGAAGTTGCGTAAAAGATTGCAGAGCTGCGGGATGCGCTGTCGAGACGACTGAAGAGCATTGAAATGTTCCCGCCGAGGATTCCACAGCCTCGACCCTGTTATTACGGCAAATAATTCGTTCCACACTGACGCCAGTCTGCACTTGGGCCTGGGTTTGAAGTTCTTCGCTGAGCCGCCGCATAATGAGCTCAAAGCCATGATGGGGATAACCTAAAATTTCCCCGGATTGCTCCCTGTCCGATCGTAAAGCGATTCGATTGATGAGCCATGCCGCTGAGATCGAAGAGAACTCGGATCCGAACTTGGCGAGAAGCAGGGGGCGGAAGAAGTTTCTCCAGACGCGCTCCCCGTATTGGGAAAGTATCCATTGCTGGGCACTTATTCGGTCCAGTTCGCTTATGCGAGAGAGTTGGCTTTTGGCAGTACGGGTTCCGATGGCCAGGCGAACCTTATCCCAGATTCCCAGCGCCGGGAATCGGAGTATTTCGAAAGCTGAATTGAGCGGAAAAATATGGCCGTTGTAATAAAAGCCTGACGTCCCTTTTTTCCATTCCATGACGTGCGATAGCTTAAGGTCGTCCAGTGTTGCGAGGAGTGCTTTGTCAGAACGAAAGCAATGATGGTAAAAACGTTCAATGGAAACGCTGCCAATCTTATAGCTAGCCACGAGTCCCGAGAGCTGACGTTCTTTCTCCAGGACCAATACCTTAAGACCCTGGCGTGCTAAGACGAGCCCGGTCGCCATTCCAGTGACGCCACCTCCAATCACAACGCAGTCGTATGTCGGCATACTAAGCTTTTTCTGAAGGAGCGAAGTCTCTATTTATGGGAGAGTGCATGAAGTCATCGTATGCGTAGTATTTGATTATTGGGACTGATCGGGTAATTTGATGGTCTTCGTATAAATTTTCTGATTTGAAATCCAACCATGCAGAAGGGTTCCATCCTTGAGGGGCTGCCATCCGGGACCTAGGTTGGTGCGTTCGCTTGCGATCTTAAGGACATGGGGATTTTGATAGTAGCGCATCTCTCCGATCGGGCCAGGTTCTACTTGGCATAGGGAAGTGTCTTTGCGAGGGCTGACACCATCGTATTTACATTGCGCCCAAATCTCGCGGCCATTGCTAAGAATTATATTGAGTCCAGAGTAGGGTTGGGAAATATGTTGAGGTTTAACATTTAAGTGGCGCCATGTTTCCCATATTTCTGCGACGCATTCCTTGAAAGCTTGCTCCGTATCGCCGCGACATTTTTCAATGTGTTTCATGAGCAACCAAAAAAGTATTTCACTGTCATTCACTCCCCGGACTTTTTGTTCATAGGATCCCAACCTATGCCGCATTTCTCTGGGGATATTCAGGCTGCCGTTATGCACAAAAGAAAAGTGTTTATAAATAAAGGGCTGGCTGTTCTGAGAGCCGAGGAGTTTGTGTCGGGCTATCCCCATCGGATTGCTGGCATGTCGTATATGGGCCAGGACTGCAGGCGACCCCACAATTTTAAGCGTTTTCTTAAGTTTGGATTCTTCCTTATATAAGGGACGTTGGGTTTTCAAGACCGTCGCACCCTTGTTTTGATGCCACGCAATACCCCAGCCGTCAGGTTGTTTTCTCTCGGGATCTGCATCGCTTTGAGCTCTTAAGGAACAGGGGCTTTGAAGCAAATCAGTCGAAGTATCGACGAGCGGGAGGACGGAGAGTAGACCAAACAAGCGACACATGAACAGATCGTATCAAAGCGATGGCAGTGCTCGCAAAAAAGCTTGACATCTATCAATGCCCTCTGTCATAATAACCATGTAGAAGAGAAGGGAGGGAAAGTTCCGTAAGTCGGAATAGTCGGTCCCGCCACATGAGTTGTTCAGCAACTCCCCCCCGATGTTGGGGTCCACACCTTCAAAGTTTTTTTCTTGACACATACTGTTGCTAAGTTGTAGAGTGAGCGACGATGTAAAGAATCCAAGGCAGCCTCTTGGGCTGGCCTTTGGTGTTTTGTTCTTTGACAAACCTATAAGTCGGTCAGCATTATACCTCATGCTGATACGACGCGCGTGCAGATGAGCACCCTTTGGTTGTATCTTTGGGTGTCTTGTCTCAAATTAATGGTGTGTTGAAGTACTTGACCACCGTCAAGAATATTTCAACCAATCGAGCCAATTAAATGATCTTCAAATTTTCGTTCACCCAAAAGGTGAACACGGATTTTTGGAGAGTTTGATCCTGGCTCAGAGTGAACGCTGGCGGCGTGCCTAACACATGCAAGTCGTGCGGATCTTGACAGCGTATCGTCAAGGTTAGCGGCAAA
>Ga0206815_1165_pt1 | contig 16903 bp, 9 predicted proteins | sample Alteio_BWOrgCont_91_FD_152864 | JGI IMG/M metagenome (GOLD analysis project Ga0206815, IMG submission 152864) | Enriched cells from forest soil in Barre Woods Harvard Forest LTER site, Petersham, Massachusetts, United States -... | ecosystem: Environmental > Terrestrial > Soil > Temperate forest > O...
AATGAAATCCCTCACTTACCCACCTCCAATTTATTTACGCATTTACCGAGCGCTTTTTTGATATGGGTTGGTTTTTTGGCAATGATTGTCATTTGGCGTTTTATCCCGGATGAAAAAGAAGATGCTTGGGATATTTCACCCTGGACCGCGCGATTCTTCTTCTGGGTGTTTATGGGGATAGGTTTTTATTTACGGTTAGAAAATCCGCGCTGGCCTGTGGGCAATTTTTGGGATGACCATTATTACGTCATTACGGACGTTCGAAATATTATCGACTTTAATCTCAACTATGTTTTGTTTCCTTTTGGATGGCGGGAACCTTTTTATCCTTATTTCTCCGCTTTGATATGGGTTTTGATGCCGTCGTTGACGGGTTCAGTGGTTGTTTTAATCAGCAGTACTATTATCGATATGGTCGCGGTTTGGCTTTTCTATCTGATTGGCAAAGAAATTGGCGGCCGTCGAATGGGGCTTATTTTGATGGCACTGGGAGCCATTTGTAAAACCATGATCATGATGACGCGTTTTGTTTACGGTACGGATACCTGCGTTTTGGGCGGCGCTTTAGCCATTCTGTTCTTCCTCAGGGTCATCAAAAAGCCGGATGTCCTTCATTTTGTGGAATGGGGCTTAGCTTTGGGTTTTGGCGGTTACACCTATGTTCCTTTCCGCCCCTGGATGCCGGTGATGTTGGGTGTGGTTTGGCTTTGGATATTGAACGATAAAAAAGAACGTCGTTTTAACGCTGCCCGGATTCTTATGGGGCCATTTCTCTTGGCGGTCTGGGCCCTAATTTTCTTATATAAAAACTCTCTTTTGCCGGATCAAAATTTCTTGCAGCTTTTTGTCCATCCCATTGTGTTGAGTTGCCTATTTTTGGCTGTCATTTGGGGTTATGGTAAAAGCTTTTTGGATGAGAAAAAGAAAGGTTTTACAAAGCTTTTTGGTTGGGCTACGGGTGCTATTGTAACGGGCATTTTGATGTCGCCGCTTCTTTTACATCCCAATTATTCGGCGCACGTTTCGGATATTTCTATATTTAGCCCGAAGTTTACCGCGCCCGGGCAGGGTTGGAATAAATTATGGGAAAACATTGTGTTTACCTTTGGACTTTTCTTTGACCAGGTTAATCACGTTTCCCGTTTACCTGCTTTAGGGGATTCTTTATATGAATTTTTAATTCCAGTTTGCGGGTTGTTGGGATTGTCCTATTTCATCGCGAAACCCCGCTGGATTCCGACCTATGTGGTAGTTTTGTTTTTGATTAGTCTGGTGCCGGGAATTTTATCGAATGGGCCGCATTCCTTTCGCTATGCTTCCTGCGATTTGCCCCTTCTTTTAATCGGCGCTTGGGGTGTAAACCGGCTGTGGGTAGTTGTCCATCAGGCGACGGCCGATAAATTTTTTAGTATTGCTTTCGCTTTTTTACTTTTACTGGGTTGGGCTTGGGAGCTCGGTCAAAATCATAAATTGACTTGGGAGTGGCTGCACCAACAGGCGGATACATCCTTAATCTGGAATCAAACGGAACAAGAATTACCCGATCATCGGGTTTATTTAGTGGATCACGGCAATCCCGGTTTTTACACCTGCGCGCAGGATATTTTAACCGACGGGGAAGAAGTTTATCGGATGGATAATCAAAATGCCATTGATCTAAAGCCGGGCGACGCTCAGAAAAATTTATCAATTATGGTTTATGGCGGAGACGTCATAAATCAGAAGAAAATAGAGACCGAATTTCCTAAAGTGGAGTGGACTAAAAAAAGAATCATTTTACAGGGTGATGGTCCGAACGATATTCCGTTTTTATGGTATACGGAAGTTCCATTCGACCAAATCCCTGAAAAAGACACAAACTTGTTTTTTGTTCAGCATGTTTCCCCCTGGACATGGTTGAGGCGCAGTTACGGGCATTATGGTATGGGCCGCGGGTTGATTTTATACGAGGATAGAGTGACCCGTTGGAACGACCATCTTCCCTCCAGCGATATGCTGGATGCGGGCCACTCGATGCGGGTGTCCGGCGATTGGAATGTGAAAGCCGCGGGGGACTATTTGTTCAAAGTTTCCACTGCAAATGTAACATGGTTTTTTGTGGATGGAAAAAAGATCATTAATATTCCTCCAGGCAATGATGTGGTCGCTGCTTCTCGAAAAATCTCGTTAAATTCGGGTGTTCATCATGTTGAGTTAGTGACTTCGTTTAATTGGGAACACCAGGTTCCCAAGATAACTATTACACCGCCTAACTCAACCACCGAAACTCGGTTTGATGATTACGAGGCTTCTGGGGTTGACATCGCAGACAATAATTCGTCACCTAAGGCAAGATAAGGATGGCAAAAAAAAATCCTAAATCGCTGAATCGCTCTTCTTTGAAAAATAAGAAGTTGGGTGAGGATCTGCCGGTTTGGACGCTTTTGCTACTTTTAATCTCGTGGGGCGTGGGGTGGTTAGCGTTATTTGCGCTGCCTAACTATAGAATTATGATACCGGCATTAAAACTGCCGCTTCATCCCTACATCACTCCAATGTTAATCGTTAGTTTTGTGGCTATGGTTTTCTTTTGGCGAAAAGTTCCTCAGGTCGCTGAAAACCAGGATGACGTTTCTCCTTGGGTCGCGAGAGTATTTTTTTGGATTTTTATTTTATTGGCGGCTTATTTGCGCCTGTTTGATAGTTACACAGCGGGCAGCAGCGTTTGGGATGATCATTACATCCACACTTCGGATATTAGGGCCTTAATTGATTTCCAATGGAGGCCGTTTTTATTTCCTTCAGGCCAACGGGAACCACTTTTTCCTTACTTCACGGCATTCTTGTGGCTTTTTTCTCCCGCCACGCCCGGTTTAGTCATGATGCAAATCAGCAACGCTCTTATCGATTTAACCGCTCTTTGGATGTTTTATCTATTGGGAAAAGAAATAGTAGGGAGGCGTCTGGGACTTATATTTATGGGAATAGGTTCAATCTCAAAGATCATGATTGAAACTACCAAGGATCAAGTGGGTGTGGACACTTGCGTCATTGGAGGAGCGGCTGCCCTCTTGTTTACATTGCGGTTTATGAAGAAAACCGATTTCAAACACGCGATTGAATGGGGATTAGCGCTAGGATTTGGAGCATACACTTATGTACCCATGAGGCCTTGGATGCCTGTTCTTTTGGGATTGGTATGGTTATGGATTTTTTCGGATAAAAAAGAAAATCATTTTGAACTTTATCGGATCATTTTAGGTCCGGGCTTATTGTTGGCTTGGGCGTTTTTATTTGTTTATAAAAATGGGTTTATGTCAGCTGGGTCACTGGTTAATTTCATTACAAATCCAGTGGTTTGTGTTTTGTCTGTTCTTATCCTTGGGTATGGCTATGTTCAGGGTTTTTTGATTGAAAGAAAAAAAGTATTTAGCAAACTATTTAAATGGGCTGTTGCGGCAGTCGTGATAGCGGTTGTTTTGTTACCGCTTTATTTAGAACCGAACTACGCGGCCCATGTCGCGGGAATCTCGATTTTCAGCCCAAGTTTTAGTCCTAATCATGCCGCGAGCATGAGTAGCTTTTGGAATAATTTATACGCAGTTTTGCCATTGTTCTTTGGGCCGACTGGATTTGTCATGTGTTTTCCAGGCAGCGGCGATTCAATGTACGGCTTTTTTGAAGCCGCTTTGGGTTTGTTGGGTTTGGCATATTTTGTGGCTCGTCCCGGTTTAGAAAAGTTTTTTATATTTATCCTTTTTTGGGTTGGTTGGGTCCCCGGTGTTTTGTCGAACGCGCCTTATCCTCTTCGATATATGACCTGCGACACGACCATTTTTTTAACCGGAGCCTGGGGATTAAACCGTTTTTGGCAGGCAGCGCTTCAGGCTAAAAATACAAAATGGTTGAACGCGTTATTGGCCGTAGTTGTCTTGGCCTGTGGAATTTGGCAGCTATTCATTAACTTCAATCTGTATGAACAGTGGATGGCCAATCGCGGTCCTAATCCCTTGGTGGACGATATTATTAAAGAAGAGCTCCCGAACCATCGTGTATATCTAGTTTATTACAATGATAATTTTTGGACTATTGTTCAAGATCTTCTCAATGACGGCCGAGAGGTTTACAAAGCCGAGGACACAAATCCGATTGATCTCATTCAGGGACAACCTGGAAAAGATTTGGCTATTTTGGTCTATGCACAAGACATCGAAAATCAGAAGAAACTTGAAAAAGAATTCCCGGGTCTGACTTGGAAAAAATCTAAATTGTTTTTCACCGATCCACAAGGTAAGGATTATGTTTATTGTTTAGAAGTGCCGTTTAATCGGCTCAAATCAAATGATAAAGATTTCTTTTATGTGCGTTATGCTTCGCCTTGGTATTGGTGCCGCCGGTATTATGAACAATATGGGATGGGTAGAGGTCTGATTCGATATGAGGATCGAGTGCCGCGTTGGAATGATAATGTGTTGGCTAAGGGAATTTTAGACACGAATCGTTCTATACGGGTTAAGGGTGATTGGAATATTAAAATTGAAGGTAATTATACCTTTTCAATTCATACTGAAAATGTTTACTGGTTTATATTAGATGGAAAAAAAGTAATTAATATACCTCGATATGATTCAACTCATACTCGATCAGAAACGGTTTATTTAAAACCTGGAATTCACGATGTGGAAATAGTGAATTCCTGTATGCAGTTTGTGGGTGTTGCTCCCTTAATGGTGAAAGCGCCTGGGATTTCTCAAGAAGTCCCGTTGGATAATTTTGCTTTGAGTACGGTGCCAGCCGCCGGTGATGTAACGAATAAAAATAATTAAACAGAGCTGAAGAGATGTAAAAGTCTATTCGTTTTACATCGTCATTGTTGCTAAATAATGAATTGGTTTGTGGAAGATTTTTAAATAGCTTGAGGAAGATATGAAAAAATCAAAAACGGCTAAAAACGCTAAGTTTAAATCTTCATCCTCTATTCAATGGTTTCGGTTATTCCAGTTCTTTTTAGGTTTGGGAATCTCTTGGATTGGTGTGCAAAAACTAACTTATTATCCACAAAATTGGTGGTTTGGCGGTATCGCTCAAGCCATCTCTGGGTGTTTGATTTTTTATTCTTTTTCTAAAAAATCAGCCGTACTGGAATGGGGCGGTAGTAAAGAGCCGAACCGTAAAGAGGATAGAAGTGCTAAAAGAAATGCTTCGTGGATATTGCTTGGAATATTAGTTTTACTTGGGTTGGGTCTTCTTGCTTTTTATGGTGATTATTTTTATTTGGGTTCTTTTTTTGTCTTAGCGATCATTGGGCTCTTAATTTTCACTAAAAATCAATACGCGATAAATGAAAGACAATCGGCGGAGTTTAATTTTAATGAAGAAAAGTGGTTTTGGGCGCTAATGGTGTTTGCGACAATTCTTCGGTTCGCAATTGTGGGGACTAATTTAACGGGATTACAAACGGACGAAGGAAACAATTTAATGGGCGCAGTCGGCATTGGGGCGGGTCATTACAGTCCTTTTGAGACGGCCTGGGGTGGAACGCCTATTCTGCCTTATTATTATTATGTTTTTCTCTTTCATTTTTTAGGCGCCAAACTTTGGGCAGCACGGTTGGGCACTTCTTTAGCTTCTATCGCGGCGATTTATTTTTTTTACCGCTGGGTACGGTTATGGTTTAGTCCACTGGCGTCTCTTTTGGGAACTTTTTGGTTGGCTGTTTCTTGGTGGTTTTTCTACTTCAGCGTTTCCCCGTTTCATAACAGTATTCTTGCCATGGAAGAAATAGGCGCTTTTTATTTTTTGGAAAAAGGTTTAAGGTCGGGACAAAGATCCGCTTTTTGTTTATCAGGTCTTTTTACGGCTGGCTGCGTCATCAATTATGTTTCGGGCAGGGGCGTACCCGTTATGTTGACGCTGGTTTTGATCGCTTATGTGGGCTTAAGAGGTTGGGCTTTTGTTAAAAGTTATTGGAAACATTTAATACTTTGTCTGGTTTCGTTTTTGTGGTTAGCGGGACCCTTTTTAACCTATGTTTTTATTCATCCGGATGAAGCTTGGGGAAGGGTACAGCCGGGTTGGATTGCGCAAGAAGCCAACCATAGTGGAAGTTATTTATTCCTGCTTAAATCCTACGGGTGGAGCTTAGTCAGTTTATGGGCTGTCAATCACAGCGTTGATTTTAGATTTGTGGTTCCTGGTATGACTTTTATGGATGTCGTCACGGGTCTTTTCGCTCTCTTGGGCTTATGTGTTTGTATCGTTAATTTTAAAAAACCGCTGGCTTGGATTCTTTTTATGGGATTGTTATTGGGTCTTTCCGCAAATGCTTTGGCTCGGCTGGGATGGCCCGCGGATTTGGCTTATATCCAATCGGTCCGTTTAGCTATCGTTATTCCATTTGTGTTTTTGATGGCGGCATGGGGTTTGGACTGGTTTTTGAAGTTTTATAGAAAGTTTTATAAAAAAGGCTGGGGTTGGGGTGGTGTGTTGGCGGCTGTGGCGATTGTGGGTCCGCTCGCGCTTAACGAGCCGATTTTTCTGAGTCGATTTGCCTTTCAACCCAGCACTTGGGGAGAACATGGGCTAAGTTACATTCAGCTTTCAGAAATCATTAAAAAGGAAAGCGCTACCCATCAATTAATGCTGGATCCTGATGGAACCTCAAACGCGGTCAGTTTTCTTATCATGGGTTCAGCGCCTGAACCCGTAGGGTTCGATATTCATAATGATTTGCCGGTTCTTTACCATGCTGATAAGAATGTCATGTTGGTTTTTCCGCCTTGGAGAATTACGGACGATCAAAGAAAAAAAATTCATCAATTTTATCCCCAGGCGCTTTGGACTACTTATAGCTCGCCTTGGAACGATGGTTTCATCGTAACGGTTGATATACCGTTAAATGAAATTTTGGTGGCTCAAAAAGGAAAGAAACTTTTGGGTTCTTTACGTTAAATAATGTTGTGAAGCGGTTTTTTTGGATTTGTCTGTGACTGGCATTTGAGTAAAGCTTTGGATAAGATTTAGGCCTATTTAGCTTATCAATTTCGACAAAGAGGGTTTTATGGTTAAGTCTAAACGCGTGGCGAAATCAACAAATACTTCATCTTTGTTAAAAAACAAGCTTCTTTTTAACGTCTCTTTTTTCCTATTCGTTGCTTTATTCGTTCTTGGCCAAGTTCTATTTTTTATTTCGAATAGTTTGATTGGAATTATTTTATCTGTATTTGCCGCGATTTTAGGCACAGTGATTTATTTCAAAGGCGATCGGCTTTCTTTGCCCGAAGTGGCTTGGGGTAATGTTCTTCCCAAGGTTAATTTAGAGCCGATACGTTTACCCAAGAATAAAAAAATAAAAAAGGAATCTGTGTCAAAGTTTTCATGGAAGTTGGATCCTTTTAAACCGATCTTTTCCATTTCAATTATTGGTGTTTTCTTATCTTTGATTTTAGCGGCTATTGGACAGGTCTATTTACACCAATCTTGGAATGACAGGTCTTTAGCTCCTGGTGGCTGGTTCTTTTTAATAGCCTCTGTGTTATTTGTGGTTAGTCTTTGGCCTTGGTTTAGAGAAGGTATTAAAACCATTCCCATCTCTTTTAAAACCGAAATGATTGCGCTGGGGTTGATATTGATTTTGGCGGCTTTTTTAAGGATTTATCACATCGCTTCCATGCCGCAAGGTTTGTTTATTGATCAAGGGTTTGTGGGCTATTCCGCGCTTCGAATTATTCATGAAGGTTGGCGTCCTTTTTATATTCCTGAAATTTTTCTAATGGCTTACAGCTTCACGCTGTATCAAGTGGCTTTTTGGTTCAAAATTTTTGGAGAAAGCGAAACAAGTTTAAAACTTTTCTATGTTTTTCTTTCACTACTAAGCTTTCCCTTAATCTACTGGACTTTTAGGCAGTTGGCAGGTGTTCGTGTGGCGCTCACGACAGTTTTTGTTTTAGCGGTTATGCGGTGGAATATTATCTTTAGCCGCAACGCTTTTCCCACGGTACAAGTGCCTCTTTATGTTTTTGGAACTCTATCTTTTCTGCTTTACGGTATTAATACCGGCAAGAGATGGGCTTTCGTAGTCGCTGGATTATTTTTCGCTTTAGGCTTTTATACTTATCAGGGCTTTAAAATCGCGCCGGTTCTCTTGCTGGCCTACGCTATTTATGAAATTTGCGCCGATAGAAAAAGAATTCAAAAAAACTGGAAAAAAGTAGTTCTTTTTTTAATTTTGGCGCTGGTTATCACTTCACCTATTTTGCGCGATCTGATAGCGACTAAGAGTTTTGGGGATCGTGAATCCCAGCTTTCCATTTTTTCTAAAGTTCAAGCCGCGCACAGCATGAAACCCTTTTGGGATGGTCTGGTTAGAACCTCAATGATGTTCAACCGGCAAGGCGATCCGAATCCCCGGCATAATCTGCAGGACTATCGAATGCTTGATGATGTGTCCGCGACTTTATTCATTTTGGGTTTAGTTTATGGAATATTTCATATTAAACGCCGCAAGTATTTTTATGGAGTGATGGGATTTTTTATCATGAGCCTGTTGTGTGTTTTGACCATTGACGCGGCGCATGCTAATCGATTGTTTGCATTGACTCCTTTTTTGGCTTTTATTATAGCGACGCCTATCTCGGCTGTTTGGGCTCGAGTTTTAAGGTTTGTGGGTCCTAAAGCGGAATGGATATTTTTGCTTTTTCTGACGCCATTTTTATGGGTTATGGTTTCTCAAAATTACGATGTTTACTTCAATAAACAAGCCAAAAGTATCGCGAGTTGGCATGAGTTTGCCGCCCGTGAAACCAATATTGGCCGAAGAGTAGCGCAATATGGTGAGGATTATGATTATTTAATCGCCCCTCCATTTGTGGGTTATCACACGATTAATTTTTTGGGCTATAAACATTTAGATCGTCTTCACAGCATGATTTTTCCGGACGCTATTATTTCTCATCCGGCCGATTCATCCAGAGGTGTTTATTTCGCGATTGAGGATGAGCGTCCTGCGGTTTTGGGAATGTTAAAATCCTTCTATCCTCAAGCGGTTGAAGAACCTTTAATTGATTCAGAGGGAAGCACAGCCCTTTATTTTTTAAAAGTGCCAGCGGCCCAGCTTAAAACTGTTTTAGGTTTGAAAGCTGTTTTTGACAGGCCGGTCAATGGCGTTCGAGAAATGCAAATAGACCAGTTTCCCAGTGGTTTGCCCAAGGGACACTACCATGCCATTTTGACAGGGAACCTTTTTGTGGATCAATCAGATGACTATCGGTGGAACTTCGGCGGAAATGTTCACGCGACATTAAAGATTGGACATGAGTTGGTTTCGGCAACGATTTATCATCATTTAGATAAAGGTTATTATCCGATTAGAATTGATTTAACCGTTTCAAATGTCGAAAAACCTATTTTAACTATTCAACAACAACATAGTTTGGGAATGCCAACCGTATTAAAAGCTGGTTATTTCAATAGTTTGCCTTCTCCTCGGGGTCTTAAGGGAAGTTATTTTCGCGGCGGGCTCGGGGATAAAGAAAAACCCTTCTTGGTTCAGTGGGATCCGATTCTTGACTACGCGGATGGGAATGAATTTCCAGTTGGTCCTATTAATTCGATTCATTGGACAGGGGATTTAGTGGCTAACCAATCGGGAACTTATCAAATTTTTATTCAAACCAGGGCTTCTGCGGGTGTGAAAATTGACGGAAAGACATGGTTTAATCCGGGGAACGCGTTACGCGGCAAAGGTTTTTTAAAGGCTGGGAAGCATACGATAGATGTTTATTATGTAAATCCTAGCGGTGGATTTCCTTACTTCGCGCTCTCTTGGGTAAAACCTGATGGAACGACTCAAGTTGTGCCCAATTCAGCTTTTGGAGAAGTCCAATAATAGTTTTTTTAATTTACGTTGGTTCTCAAATTTAAACTTAAAAAAGATCTCCATCTAAATGATGAAGATCTTTTTTTATTTTGTGGAATTAGAAATAGGGTGATAAACAGCCGCACTGCCACCCTGACAAGACAAAATGTCTCCGTCTGGAAAGACGCTTAAAGCGACAACGTTATCAAAGGACTGAGCTGTTTTTTCAATGGAATTGAACGCCCCAACGATCTTGCCTGTTAAATCATAAACATTGATGGCTTGTCCGGTAGAAACATAAAGCAAATGATGAGTGTTATCGATGGCTTCAGCCATGGGCGCGGGCGACACTGGAGCTTCCCATAAGAATTTTCCATTAGTATCAAGACATTGGATTCGATGGTTATCTCTGTCGGCCACATAGTATCGGTCTTGATCATCGGCGATCACTTGGGTGGGGTTGTTAAATTCGACTTTACCCGAACCGTGAGTTCCCCAAGAGGCGATGATTTCACCCTGGGCAGATACTTTGGCAATGCGATGACTTCCGGTGTCGGCAATGAGGAAGGTGCCATTGGAATAAGCAAGTCCTCTCGGTCCGTAAAAACCTTTGTTACTTACATTAATTTGCGCGAGAGGATGATTTTTGGGGTTGAAACCCCGAATCAAGGTGTTCCAAGTGTCCATACAGTATAAATCGCCAGAAGGTGTGCTAGTGAGACAGGACAATTCTTTGAAGTCTGGTTTTCCGGCTTCTTTGTTAGTAATGGAGTCTAAATATTTTCCTTCTCGATTAAATTGAATGATTCGGTTATTGGTTTGATCACTAATATAAAATACCGACTGAGTGGCCAAAGCATCCCAGGGTTTAAACATTCCACAAGGAGAGGTTTCACCGTTGATTTTGAAGACTTGCTGAACATTAAAGTTTTTGGGAGGTGTTGTCCAAAGTTTCGCCAAATATAGTAAGTCCACAAATATGAAAAGGCCCATAACGATGAGTCCGAACATACCCAAGCTTATTTTGGTTTTTTTCTTTGATTTGGCCTGAGATTTGTTCTTTTTGGGAGCCATCGTGCGATCCTTATGAAGTGTAATGAAGACTTTTGAAATGGAGCTAAAGATAGCACTTTCCTAATTTTTAGGCCAGATGTTCAGGGTGTTTGGAGTCGGCGATTTATTATCAAAGCGGCTTAAAGAAACTATTGTGAGAAGCTTCGAAGTGTGTAAAATATGGGCCTTGTGTCAGTTCTAATTTTTGTCTTGAGGGGTGGCGTAGTATGACTTCTGGTGAACGCAAAGAGGCTTTCAGCGCTTACCTTTTTATCTTGCCATTTGTTTTGAGCATGATTTTCATCGTGGGTGGCCCCATTATTGCGGCTTTGTATCTTTCTTTCTGCAAATGGGACATTCTTACTCCTATTCAGTTTGTGGGTTTCGATAATTACAAGGAAATGTTTCTTGATGATCCCCGTTTTTGGCGCGCTCTTTGGAATACCGCTTATTACACGGCTCTTTCTGTTCCAATAGGCATGGCACTTTCAATCGCGATGGCTCTTTTGTTAAACCAAAAGGTAAAGGGTATTTCTATTTATAGAACTCTCTTTTATTTACCCTCGGTTGTGGGTTCGGGTGTGGCGGTTGCGGTTTTGTGGAAATGGATATTTAACGCCGACTCAGGTTTATTGAATTACGTTATTTCATTTATGACTGGTATCCCGATGTCAGAGTGTCCTAAATGGCTTGCTAGCGAAGCCTGGAGCAAACCGGCTTTGATTATTCAAAGTTTATGGGGTGTGGGTGGCGGAATGATTATTTATTTGGCGGGTCTTCAAGGGATCCCTACGGCACTTTATGAAGCTTCAGAAATTGACGGGGCTAATCGGTGGCAGCAGTTTTGGACGGTTACTCTTCCGGGACTTTCTCCGATTATTTTCTTTCAATTGATTATTAGTATAGTTGGCTCGTTTCAGGTCTTTACCATGATCTATGTTATGACAGACGGGCTGGGTGGCCCGGCCGATTCCACATTAGTTATGGTTATTTATATTTATCAGAAAGCCTTTAAGTACTACCAAATGGGTTACGCTTCAGCTTTGGCTTTGGTCTTGTTTGTGGTTATTTTGGCTGTTACCTGGCTACAGCAAAAATACTCCAAGTGGGTATATTACGAAGGCGAGTTGAGGAAATAATACGACATGAATGAAACCACCTTGAGAAATTCCAACGGTTTTTGGGCTAGTAAAAAGCGGTCTGAAAAAATAACTAAGATCATTGTCACTGTTCTATTATTTTTTGGTGCTGTGGCCATGATGCTTCCTGTGGTTTGGATGATTTCGACCTCTTTTAAGACTCGGACAGATGTTTTTGCCGTCCCTCCGATTTGGATACCCGACCCTCTGCATGTTGAAAATTACCCGAATGCCTGGAATATCGTAGATCCTCAAACCGGCCGAGCGATGTTTGCGAGTGATACATGGGAATTTTTTGGAGTTACGATTCAAGGTATTAATTTCACGACCTATGTGGTGAATACTTTGTTTATTTCGATTTTAGCTTGCGTCGGAACAACTCTTTCCGGGGCGTTAGTCGCGTTTGCTTTTGCCCGTCTTCGTTTTCCGGGCCGTGGAATTTTATGGAGCCTCTGTTTAGCAACAATGATGGTGCCGGCTCAAGTCACCATGATTCCTCAGTTTGTCCTTTTTAAAAGTATGGGTTGGTATGACACCTTTTGGCCGCTGATTGTTCCGGCTTGGCTGGGTGGCGGCGCCTACTATATATTTTTATTGCGCCAGTTTTTTATGACTATTCCTTATGAAATGGATGAAGCGGCTAAAAATTGATGGTTGCAATAATTTTGAAGTTTTCTGGCGGATTTTATTGCCGCTGTGTAAGCCTGCGCTAACCACGGTTGCGGTTTTCTCTTTTGTGGCAAATTGGAATGATTTTTTAAATCCACTTATTTATTTAGACTCGAACAGTAAGAAGACGCTGGCGTTGGGTTTAACTAATTTCGTTTCTCTTTATGGACAGGATTATCACCTTTTAATGGCGGCTTCCTTGATTATTTCTGTTCCGATCGCTGTAATGTTTTTGGTTGGACAAAGATATTTCATTCAAGGTATTGCCACGACTGGTTTGAAATAATTCTATTGAAATTTAGATGCCCCGGCTCAGGCTGGGGCGTTACGTTTATTCCTTACCTCTGGGAAAGTTTTTAGGGGTTGGCGTTATTTTAAAGACGGCGCCAGTAAGTCGTTTTTTTAGTTTTTCAACGCTTTTCTTCACCAACCTTCTTTAGCTTTTCAGCGTGATTAATTTAAAGTTGTTGGATTTTCGCGGTTTAATTTTTTTAAGGAGATATTGGAATGACCAGTTCGCTTTCCCCGTTGGGCAAAGAGAAGTTTTTTTTCACATCTGAGTCTGTGACCGAAGGACACCCGGATAAAGTTGCTGACTTTGTCTCGGATAGCATCTTGGATGCCTGTTTAGAACAAGATCCCATGAGCCGCGTGGCTTGTGAGACCTTACTGACTTGTAACTGGGTGGTCGTGGCCGGCGAAATTACCACCAAAGCGAACGTCAACTGGCCTGAAGTTATCCGCAAGGCGATCCGTACGATCGGGTATGTGGACGCGAAGGCTGGGCTAGACGCGGACACCGCTGGCGTTACCGTGGCCATCAACCGTCAATCGCCCGACATCGCTATGGGCGTGGACACGGGTGGAGCGGGAGACCAGGGCATGATGTTTGGTTTTGCTAACCGTGAAACTCCAGAACTGATGCCGTTGCCAATTATGCTGGCTCATCGTTTAGTTGAAAAGTTGACTCAAGTCCGTAAGTCTAAAAAACTTAGCTATTTGCGCCCGGACGGCAAGAGCCAGGTTTCGGTTGAGTACATCGGCGGAAAACCAGTTCGTGTGGACGCTGTGGTTCTTTCCACGCAACACGCCCCCATCAACCAGGCGAAACTCAAGAAAGATATTATCCGTCATGTCATTCGTCCGGTTATTCCGGCAAACATGATCGATAGCAAGACCAAAATCTTCGTCAATCCTACTGGCCGATTTGAAATCGGCGGACCTTTGGGTGACACGGGTTTGACCGGACGAAAGATTATCGTCGATACTTACGGCGGCTATGGCCGTCACGGCGGCGGCGCCTTCTCAGGAAAAGATCCCTCAAAGGTTGACCGTTCAGCCGCTTATGCCGCTCGTTGGGTGGCCAAAAACATTGTAGCCGCTGGGTTGGCCGATCAATGTGAGGTTCAAATTTCTTACGCTATTGGTGTTGTTCAACCGACCAGCGTTTTGGTTAACACCTTTGGTACAGGCCGCTTGCCCGAAGAGCAGATCACTCAATTGGTGCGTAAGTATTTTGATTTGACACCAAAGGGAATTATTACTTCTTTGAAACTCCGTCGTCCCATTTATAAAAAGACAGCCGCTTATGGTCACTTTGGCCGTCACGACAAAAACTTTACTTGGGAAAACACGGATAAAGCCGCCTTGCTGCGCAAAGCCGCGAAGCTTCGTTAATTTATTTTTAAAAACCACCGGCCCGAGGGTTCGGTGGTTTTATTTTTCAGGAGGATTTTTTAGATGAAATATCACGTGAAAGATTTGAAATTAGCACCGAAGGGCAAAGACCGCATCGAATGGGCGGAACGCAGCATGCCCGTTTTACGTTTGATCAAAACCCGTTTTCAAAAAGATAAGCCATTGAAGGGTATCAAGATGGCGGCTTGCCTGCATGTAACGACTGAAACGGCCAATTTGCTGATTACTTTAAAAGCTGGCGGCGCCGATGTTTATGCCTGCGCTTCAAATCCTTTATCCACTCAGGACGATGTGGCTGCTGCCCTTGTGAAGGTTTATGGTATTCCTACTTTCTCGATTAAGGGTGAAGATCGCAAAACCTATTACAAACATCTATACGCGGCTTTAGATGCCCATCCGAACATCACGATGGATGATGGCGCGGATTTAGTGTCCGAACTTCATTCGGCCAGGGCAACTCAGTCTTCTGAAATTATTGGTTCTACCGAAGAAACCACGACGGGTGTTATTCGTCTTCGCGCGATGGAGAAAGACGGCATTTTGAAATTCCCGGTAGTCGCGGTTAATGACGCTAAGACCAAACATTTGTTTGATAACCGTTATGGTACAGGTCAATCCACTATGGACGGCATTATCCGCGCGACCAACGTGTTAGTCGCTGGTGCGGTAGTGGTGGTTTCGGGTTATGGTTGGTGCGGCCGTGGTGTGGCGATGAGAGCCAAAGGTTTAGGCGGCCGGGTTATTGTTTGCGAAATCGATCCTATGAAGGCTTTGGAAGCGGTGATGGATGGCTTTGATGTCATGCCGATCGCGAAGGCCGCTCCTGTCGGCGATATTTTTGTAACTTTGACGGGTGATATTCATGTTATCCGCAAAGAACATTTCGCCAAAATGAAAGACGGCGCGATTGTGGCTAACTCAGGTCACTTCAATGTGGAGTTGGATTTAGAAGGTTTGAAAAAGATTTCCAAAAAAGTCCGTTTGTTGAGAGATTTCGTTCAGGAATACAGCATGAAGAACGGTCGAAAAGTATTTATTCTAGGCGAGGGTCGGTTGATCAATCTGGCCGCGGCTGAAGGCCACCCCGCCTCCGTCATGGATATGAGCTTTGCCAATCAGGCTTTAGGTGCTGAATACGTGGTGAATAACCATGAAAGTCTGCAAAACAAGGTTTACTCCATACCGACCGATATTGACAACGAGATTGCCCGTTTGAAGTTAAAGGCTTTGGGAATCCCCATCGATACGTTAACGGCGGAGCAGGAACATTACCTGTCGTCTTGGGAAATGGGAACCTAGTTTATTTAGAAGCGAAAGGCGCGGTCCCGAAAGGGACCGCGCCTTTTTTATTTCGGATTAGTCTTTAAGTTTGATGATGATTTTAGAAGTGAATTGACGCGTCGATACCGCCGCCCAAAGCAACGGAATCCTGGAGATCGGGAACGCTTCGGGTAATGCCGGCCAGATCAATAGCGAAATTGGATTTAAAGTAACCGACGCCAAAGGTCCATAACTGTTGCCCAGAAATATTATCCGCAAAAGTGCCCAGTCGTATGACTAAACCACCCGGATAGTAACGTTCTAATCCGGCCTTCCAATAAGTGTTTTGATTTACCCAGGATACCTCAGCCTCTAAAAATGTATTTTTCTCAGGAGGCGCTATGGCAATTCCTAATTTGGTCGTGTAGGGAAAGGGTTGATTAACCGTAACACTGGAAGACGGGCCAGACAGGACATCCAGGCCCGTGTTAGGATCCAAAGTATAATTTTGCTGCTGAGCCTGCCAATTGTAGTTTGATTGAATGTTTTGAATCATGAACCCGACATTTAGCATATCGCTAATTTTCGCGTATAAGCCTAAATCCATACTAAGCCCTAAGCCTGATGTGGAAGTGATTTGGGTTTCGGTATAGCCTGTTGGACTTCCCTGAGTATAAGTCCCAGTTAAAGAAGTTTGAGTATATTGGGTGCCATCATGATATTTCAGGCTTCCGCCGACCGAAAGAAATGGGAAAGAGCCCAGCGGTAGCGGCATGGCATAGCTAATAATAAAGGTTTCTATCTGTTGCTGGGTTTGAAGATAGTTGAGGTTGTAGCTGGAGCCGGAACCCGCGATAGTGCCGTTGGAACGGTTATTCAAAAATGAAAGCGAACTTTGAGACGCGTTATAGTTTAAGTTTTGATCATAGACGACGCCAAAACTAAGGGATCCATACTGAACGGCGAAAATTCCGGAGTAATCGTAGAAACGCTGGACTGGGTCTTGTCCCGATTGAATGGCATTCGTCTGGTTGAACCTTAAAATAGGGGTATTAGTGTTGTTGGTATCAAAGGCTGAAAAACCAGACCCGATGGTCCAAGAGCCGCTGCCGCCGGGAACAGCCTCTAATGCGGGGTTCCAATAAATGCCGAAAATTCCCAAGGGCGCCGCTGAGGTGGCATAGCCGATGGCCATACCGCGGGCATCTTGAGCGCGGACCGCCGCGGGAAGCAAGATCAAAATGAAGTA
>Ga0206815_1166_pt1 | contig 16809 bp, 12 predicted proteins | sample Alteio_BWOrgCont_91_FD_152864 | JGI IMG/M metagenome (GOLD analysis project Ga0206815, IMG submission 152864) | Enriched cells from forest soil in Barre Woods Harvard Forest LTER site, Petersham, Massachusetts, United States -... | ecosystem: Environmental > Terrestrial > Soil > Temperate forest >...
TCGGACCATCGAAAGAGGCTCTCTATGGTGTGATTGACGGCTATGCGATTGGCCTCTTCAAAACCCTTAGAGGAGAAGGGGACTCCGCAGCAGTGGCCGGCAAGGCCGCTGGGGATGTGGAGCTTCACATCGGCACGCTGGGCGATGTTGAGCAGCGCCTGCATGTTGGTGGTATCTTCCGGTTCGCCGGGAAGCGCGCCCATGAAGCGCGAGATGCAGGCAGGGTAGTAGACCGCGTCCGCGTCTGCTTTGGTTGTGGTTGGAATTGCGCCGCGGCGCGGCTTGGGCATGGGGTAGGTCCATTGCCAAAAGGGATCGTTGACGAGCTCTCTTGAGATGCGATCAATCTGCTGAGTGAGGGCGGCCATTGCGTTTACGCCGCATACTTTTTCGATGAAGTGGCCAGTGCCGAGGGCGAAGCGGGCTCCAAATTCGGCGATGGCAAAGTGACGGGCGATGGTCTCGGCGATGCGGTTGGCGAGGCGGGAATGACGGACGGCGCGGAAACGTTTGGTCAGCTTGCCGGTATCGATGGTGACTGGGCAGTCGGTGGCGCAGAGGCCGTCCGTGGCGCAGGTTTCGAGGGCCATGTAGGGGAAGTCGCGGTCGAGGGCGTCGTATTCGGCTGCAGGCGCGCCGGAGTCTTTGAGGCGCTGCATCTCGCGGCGGACGACGATGCGCTGGCGGGGAGTGAGCGTGATATCGCGGCTGGGGCAGCTATGTTCGCAGAAGCCGCACTCAATGCACTTGTCTACCTCGGACTCGACTTCAGGCATGAGCTTGAGGTCCGAAACGTGCGCGCGAGGATCGGGGTTGACGATGACGCCGGGGTTGAGCAGGTTATGGGGGTCGGTGATGGCCTTCAGCTCCTGCATGATGCGATAGGCTTCGGGGCCCCACTCGGTTTCGACGAAGGGAGCCATGTTGCGGCCGGTGCCGTGCTCGGCTTTGAGGGCGCCATCGTACTTCTTGACGACCATCGTCACGACGTCGTCCATGAAGTCGCTGTAGCGGTTGATCTCGGGTGCGGTGTTGAAGCCTTGGGTAAGGACGAAGTGCAGGTTGCCGTCTTTGGCGTGGCCGAAGATGATGGCGTTGTCGTAGCCGTACTTGGTGAAGAGCGCGCGGAGGTCCATGGCTGCTTCGGCAAGACGGTCGACGGGCAGAGCGATGTCTTCCATGAGCGCGGTGGTGCAGGCAGCGCGGACGGCGCCGACGGAGGGGAACATGCCTTTGCGGATCTTCCATAGCTTGGCTTGCTCGATGGGGTCTGCGGTGAAGTCTGCTGGGCGCAGAAGAGTGAGGTTAGCAAGCACGACAGCGGCGCTCGCGTCGAAAGTGCCCTGCTGGGCTTCGTTTGGCGCTTGAAACTCGACAAGCAGGCCGGCGGCGGCTTCGGGCAGCTCTTTGAGATAGGCAGGCGTGCCGGGGAGATTCTCTACGGAGCGCAGCGAGGCGCGGTCCATCACTTCGAGCGCTGCGGCGCCCGCCGCTGTGAATGCGCCGATGGCGGAGCAGGCTGCGTAGAGGTCGGAAAAAAGCAGCAGGGCGGTTGATTTGAGCGGGTAGTCGGGAACGGTGTTGAGGACGGCTTCTGCGATGAAGGCCAGCGTGCCCTCGGAGCCGATGATCAAATGGCTGAAGATGTCCAGTGGAGTGCTGAAGTCAAGAAAGGCATTCAGCGAGTAGCCGGTGGTGTTCTTCATTTTGTACTTGGAGCGAATACGCGCGGCCAGCGGGCAGTCGGCTTCGATCTCGGACTTGAGGCGGAGCAGTGTCTTTGAGAGCTGCGGCTCGAGCATCTCAAAGATGTTGCCTGCGTTGGGATCTGCGGTGTCGATCTGAGTGCCTGAGGGAAGGATGAAGGTGAGGGAACTGAGGGTGTGGTAGGCATTCTGAACGACTCCGCAGCACATGCCGCTGGAGTTGTTGGCGAGAATGCCGCCCATGCGGCAACTGGCGATCGAGGCCGGGTCGGGGCCGATCTTTCTGCCGTAGAGCCTCAGGGCGTTGTTGGCTTGCTGGCCGATGAGGCCGGGCTGCACGCGGATAGTTTTGCCGTTTTGTTCGACGCGAACGTTGCGCCAGTAGCGGCCGATATCCACGAGGATGCCGTCGGTGATGGCCTGGCCCGAGAGGCTGGTGCCGCCGGCGCGGAAGACGAGCGGAATGCGGTATTGATGGCTGAAGCGGAAGAGATGCTTGATCTCTTCCGCAGTCTGCGGCTGGATTACGGCGCGGGGAATGAGGCGATAGAAGCTGGCGTCGGAGGCGAAGGCGATGCGCTCGATGGGACGGATGAGAATGCGTTCCGGATCGATCAGCTCGCGGAGAAGATGGCGGATACGAATCGAGTCCATGACTTGATCTTCAGACTGTGCCGAAGCTGCGGGTTCCACCAATGTGGCCATCGATACCTCTGTTTCTAAAGACGTGCCTTGCGCCTGCATCATCCAGATTCGACATTGGCTGAGTTGTTGTCAACCGCATTGGTTTGGAATGCGTTCATCGTACACTGGGTAGGTCTTTACTTTCCGTGGCAACGCATGAGGCCGACCGTGCTGGTTTCGCTGTTTATTACGTGCTATAACGATGCCCTTTTTCCAGAGACCGGCAAGTCGGTTGTGAACGTGCTGGAGCGGCTTGGGCACCGGATCGAGTTTCGTCCTGAACAGACCTGCTGCGGGCAGATGCACTGGAATACTGGCTACCTGCGTGAGGCTGTGCCCATCATTCGTCATTTTGTACGCGTGTACAGGGATGCCGAGACCGTGGTAGTTCCGTCCTCTTCGTGCGTGGCCATGATGCGCGATCACTATGTAAAGGCAGCGGAGATGGATGGGGACATTGGCCTCGCGGCAGAGATTGAAACGCTGCTGCCGCGAGTCTATGAATTCTCTGAATTTCTGGTGCGCAAGCTGGGCGTCGAAGATGTCGGCGCGAGCTATCCGCACAAGGTGACATATCACGCGAGCTGCCACTCGATGCGCAGTCTGCACCTGGGCGATATACCGATTCGATTGCTGAAGAATGTGCGCGGAATCGAGTTACAACCTATCGAGAATATGCAGGAATGTTGCGGCTTTGGAGGGACTTTCTCTATCAAGAATGCGGATGTTTCCTCGGCCATGCTGGCTGATAAGGTTCGCAATGTACTGGAGACCGGTGCTGAGGTTTGCACGGCTGTGGATAACAGTTGCCTGATGCATCTCTACGGCTCGCTGCACAGGCAGGGAATATCGGTTCGGACAGCGCATCTTGCAGAGATACTAGCCAGCGTTGACGGAGCCCGCGCATGAGCGAAGTTCACGCAGAAGCGACGCAGTGGAACAGGCGCGATTTTCCTGAGGCTGCGCGCGAAGTCATGCAGAACGCGCAGACGCGAAAGAACGTGAAACACGCCACCAATGTGATCCAGGCCAAGCGCAATGCGGTTGTGGCGGAGCTGCCGGACTGGGAGGATTTGCGCGAGGCTGGAGCGCAGGTGAAGGCTCACACGTTGCGCCACCTGGACCACTACTTGATGCAGTTTGAGGCGAACTGCACACGCGCCGGAGGGCATGTTCATTGGGCTTCCGATGTAGCCGAGGCGAATCGCATCATTCTCGGATTGGTTCAGCAGCATCAGGCCAAAGAGGTTATCAAGATCAAGACGATGACGTCGGAAGAGGTTGGCTTGAACGTGCATCTTGAGGCGAACGGCGTGCGGCCGATCGAGACCGATCTTGCCGAGTTGATTGTTCAACTGGGCAAGGACCGTCCTTCGCATTTTGTTGCGCCCGCACTGCATGTGAACCGGCATCAAGTTCGCGAGATGTTTCAGCGCGAGATGGAGCTGCCTGACTTGGGCGATCAGCCAGAGGATCTTGCTACGGCCGCGCGCGGCTACCTTCGCGAAAAGTTTCTTCGAGTCAAGGTGGCTATCTCCGGCGGTAACTTTTTGATCGCAGACTCGGGCGGCATCTGTATTACGGAGTCCGAAGGCAATGGTCGCATGTGCCTAACTTTGCCGGATGTGCTGATCTCGATTGTAGGCATCGAGAAGGTGATTCCGAGTTATCGGGATCTGGATATTTTTTTGCAGACGCTGCCTCGCTCAGCTACCGGCGAGCGCATGAATCCTTATAACTCGACATGGTGCGGCGTGCATCCAGGCGATGGGCCGAAGGAATTTCACGTTGTTCTGCTGGATAATGGACGCAGTCCTATCCTGGCGGACAAGGAGGCACGGCAGACGCTACGGTGCATCCGCTGCGCAGCGTGTTTGAATGCTTGCCCGGTCTACCACCAGACGGGCGGCCATGCGTATGAGTCTGTGTATGCGGGACCTATCGGAGCTATCCTTACGCCGCAATTGCACTCGATGGAAGAAGGCCGTTCGCTGCCCTACGCTTCCTCTCTGTGCGGCGCGTGTTATGAGGTTTGCCCGGTCAAGATCAATATTCCCGAGGTGCTGATTCATTTGCGCGGCAAGATCGTGCGCGAGGATCAGTCTACGCTTACTGGCAAGTTCAGCCTCTGGAATATCGGGATGCAGGCGGCTGCATTTTTGTTCAAGGATGCAGACAGGTTGGCCATGGCAAAGCGGATTGGCCAGATTGGACAGAAGGCGCTGGTATCGAAGGACGGATTTATCGAGTGGCTGCCGCTGATGCTGGATGGCTGGACGCAGAGCCGGGACCTTAAGGCTATGCCTGCACAGTCTTTTCGCGATTGGTGGGCGAAGGAAAGAGCTTCCCGCGCGGATGTATCGCCACAAGAGAGGGATAACTCCCATGCCTGACACTACGAACCATCGCGCCGCGATTCTTGGCAGCATTCGTCGCTCGCTTGGGGAGCCGGCGACAGCTTTTGCTATTGCTGCGGAATACGCCGCGATAGAGCGCACTTATACTCGTACCAGCCGTCTGGATAAGCATGCTGTGCTGGACTTATTTGAGGATCGGCTGCGGGAATACGATGCTGGCGTTTATCATGCCAATCTTCAATCCATTTCCAGGGTGGTCGCAGAGATTCTCGTAGCACGCGGCAAGACAGGACTGGCAATTCCCGCCGGCCTACCCGCTGATTGGCTTCCGCAAGGCTTTCTCTTTGACGAAGCAGACCTCTTCAACGCCGATCGATTGGATAAGACACAGGGTGTTCTGACCGGCTGCACAGTAGCTATTGCCGAAACAGGATCGATCGTTCTGCAAAATGCGAAAGCGCAGGGGCCGCGTATTCTGTCGTTAGTGCCGGATTATCACCTGTGCCTTGTTTTTGCCGATCAGATCGCTGCAACGGTGCCCGAGGCCTTCGAGCGCATCGAGGCAACATCTGCTTTGCCGACCACGTTCATCTCCGGCCCATCGGCTACCGCGGATATCGAGATGACGCGGATCAAAGGCGTGCATGGGCCGCGGTTTCTGGACGTGTTGCTGGTGGACGATTAGACAGAGAAATTCAACTCCGGCTTGCGAATGAGGAACTGAATGATCAGCCACGCGCTGAGATAGGCGAGGCCGGCTACGAAGAAGATTCCGCTGTAGCTGCTGTAGTGTTGTAGCACCAGGCCGACAATCCATGCGGCGAACATGCCGCCGATAGCTCCACCGAAGCCGCCTATGCCGGTGATGGAGCCGACGGCGGCGCGCGGGAAGATATCCGATGCGAGGCTAAAGATGTTCGCGGACCAGCCCTGGTGTGCGGCGCAGGCAAGACTGATAAGAGCTACGACGGTCCAAAGACCGTGAATATGGCCTACCATTGTGATCGGGAGAGTGCAGAAGGCGCAGCATAGCATGGCAGCGCGTCGCGCGGCGCGAATGCCGAAGCCCATCCCGATCCAAAGACCGGGGAGCCAGCCGCCGAAGACGCTGCCGATGCAGGCGGCGACGTAAATAACCATGATGGGCGCAGCAAGCCCGTTGAGCTGGAGATGGAAGCTGGAAGCGAAGTATTTTGGCAGCCAGAAGAGAAGGAACCACCAGACGGGGTCGGTGAGGAATTTGCCGATGAGGATGGCCCAGCATTGACGATAGCCGAGCAGCCGCAACCAGGGGACCTTTGCGACTTGTTCGGCTGGGTCGCTGCGAATGTGGGCGAGTTCCGCTGCGCCTAAGCGCGGTTCACTTTCAGGGCTTTTGTAGGTCGTCCACCAAAGAATGAGCCACAGAAAGCTGAAGCCGCCGGTGAAGAGAAATGCCGATTGCCAGCCGAGATGCACGGTCAGCCAAGGGACGGCGATTGGAACAAGAATCGCTCCAACGCTCGTGCCGCTGTTGAAGATGCCGGTGGCAAGCGCGCGCTCTTTCTTGGGAAACCACTCGGCGACGGTCTTGATGGCGGCGGGGAAGTTTCCCGATTCTCCTAGTCCAAGAAAGAAGCGCGAGACGCCGAAGGAGAGGGCGGAGCGAGCCAGCGCATGGCTCATCGAAGCCAGGCTCCAGAGGCCGATGGAGAGTGTATAGCCGAGACGCACACCGATGCGGTCGATGATGCCTCCGACGGAGAGCAGACCGAGTGCGTAGGCGAACTGGAACGCGACGACAATGTAGCCGTATTGCACTTCGTTCCAGCCGATGCGAGTCTGGAGCAGCGGTGCGAGGAAACTGAGGACCTGGCGATCCATGTAGTTGATGGTGTTGGCGATGAAGAGCAAGGCGCAGATGCGCCAGCGAAAGCTGCCGATTCTCAGGGGATGCGGTGCGTGAGCGTCTGTTTCATCTGCCCTTGGCTCGATGGATACGCCGGGCATGGGAGTTACGCCGTCGGTCATAGTTGTTCCTGACTACTCTAGTGGTCGAGAAATGCTGTTGCTCGCTCTATTGGTTGTGGGCAGGCCGAAATAGCGGTCGGCGTTGCCGAAACAGATGTCGCGCACCATCTTGCCGATGAGAGCATCTTCGTTGGGCAGGAGTCCGTTCTCCATTTCGCGGCCGAGCAGATTGCACAGAACTCTGCGGAAATACTCGTGGCGAGGATACGACATGAAGGATCGCGAGTCGGTGACCATACCGACGAAGCGCGAGAGCAAGTTTACGTTGGAGAGCGCATTCAGTTGCCACTCGATGCCTTCTTTTTGATCGAGAAACCACCAGCCACTGCCGAATTGGACCTTTCCTGGAAGGTGTTCGGCAGAAAAGGCTCCAGCGAGCGTCGCGAACCCGTAGTTTTCAACCGGATTGGAGTTATAGAGGATGGTGCGCGGGAGAGAGTTGTCCTGCTCTAGCCTGTCGAGAAATCTTGCCAGGGCCTCCGGTTGCGCGGTACCGCCCATGGCGTCAAAACCGGTGTCGGGGCCGAGGATGCTTCTGGCGCGGGAATTTACATTTCTCAGAGCGCCGAGATGGAGTTGCATGGTCCATTCATGCCTGGCGTAGAGTTGGCCGAGGAAGTGCATGACGTAGCTTGCGAACTTGTGATGCTGGCCGGCTGCCGCCGGTACGCCGATCAACGCATCGTCGAAGATGGCGGCTGCTTGTTTGCCGGTGCATGGGTCGGTATAGCAGATGTCCAGGCCGTGATCGGAGAGACGGCATCCGGCGGCGTGAAAGTCGTCGATGCGTTGTTCGAGTGCATCGAGAAAGGACTGAAAGGAGTCGATATGCGAACTGGCGGCAATGGCAAGCCGATTGATCCAATCCTGAAATGCGGGCGGGGAATCGACGCGCAGTGCTGGGTCGGGGCGAAAGGTGGGCACGACCCTTGCCGGCAGCGAAGACGCCGCAATTTGTGCGTGGTATTCCAGGGAATCCGCGGGATCGTCGGTTGTTCCAATGGAGTGGACCTGGAATCTGCGCAGGATTTCATGGACATCGAGGCCGGCTTGCAAGATGCTGTTGGCCTGGTCCCAAATGCGAGGCGCGGAGGCCTCGTCAAGCAATTCGGTGATGCTGAAATAGCGCTGCAGTTCGAGATGGGTCCAATGGTAGAGCGGGTTGCGCAAGGTATGGGGGACGGTGCGGGCCCAGGCGAGAAACTTCTCGTAAGGAGTTGCATTGCCGGTGCAAAATCGCTCCGGCTCGCCATTGATGCGCATGGCGCGCCACTTGTAGTGATCGCCTTCGAGCCAGATTTCAAAGAGGTTGTTGAAGCGACGGTTTTCGGCGATCTGGCGCGGGGAGAGGTGGCAGTGGTAGTCGAAGATGGGCTGGGGAGCGGCGTAGGCCTGGTAGAGCCGGACCGCCGTATTGTTCTCTAGCAGAAACCTGTCATCGATGAACGCCATGTAAATCTCCTCAGCCGGGGTCTTGCTATAGATATCAACTGGCGGCTGGGATTGTCGAATCTAGGTGAGCGCTTCCACCGCTGTGAGCACGCCGCGAAGCTCAGCGAGACCGCGGAGACGGCCAACAGCGGGATAGCCGGGGACCGACGGGCGGCCGATGTCGGTAAGAATCTTGTTGCCGTGATCGGCGCGGAACGGGATTTGAGTGTGGTCGCCGGCAGCGGCTCTGCGCCTTTGTTCGCGAACCAACTCCCGCATAAGCGCGACGATGTCAACATCGCCTGCCAGATGTGCTGCCTCGTAGAATGCGTCGTGGCCAGATTCGCGTTTGGTGGAGCGCAGATGCACGAAGCGGACGCGAGAGGCGACCTGGCGGATCATTGCAACGAGGTCGTTTTCGGGGCGGGCTCCAAGTGAGCCGGAGCAGAAGGTGATTCCGTTCGATGGCTCTGGAGATTGATCGAGAAGGAACTCAAGATCTTCGAGAGTGCTGGCGATTCGCGGCAAGCCCAGCAAAGATCGCGGAGGATCGTCCGGATGGATGCAGAGCTTGACTCCCAACTCTTCGGCGCGCGGGCAGACGGCGCGGAGAAACTCACCAAGATTGGCGCGCAGGCCGTCGCGACCGATCTCGGCATAACTGGCGATTGCTTTGCGGACGTAGTCGAGGGTATAGACCTCGGTGGTTCCAGGCAGGCCGGCGAGGACGGTGCGGATCAGGTGGTCGCGCTCGGTCTCGCTCATCTGTTGGAGACGAGCGTGCGCGCTTCGCTGCTGCTCTTCGCTCCAGTCGGCTTCGGCGCCGGGGCGCTGGAGAATGAACAGATCAAAGGCCGCGATGGCGTCGGCTTCGAAACGCATGGAGATGGAGCCGTCGGGCAACTGCCACTCGATGTCGGTGCGCAGCCAATCGAGGACCGGCATGAAGTTGTAGCAGACGACGTGAATGCCGCATTGGGCAAGATTGCGCAGGGTTGCGATGTAGTTGTCGATATAGCGCGGCCAATTGGGGCCGCGCTTTTTGATCTCTTCGCTGACGTTGACACTTTCAGCTACGGACCAGGTCAGGCCGGCTGCTTCGACGATTCCCTGGCGATCCTGGATGGCCTCCACCGGCCAGACTTCGCCGGGCGGAATATCGTGCAGGGCGGTGACGATGCTTGTTGCGCCGGCTTGGCGGGCATCCGCCAGGGAGACTGCATCTCGGGGTCCGAACCAGCGCCAGGTTTGCTCCATTGCATTTCCTCGTGGGATGTGGATTCGATTGCAGTGAACGGGGAGCGCGCCGATGCTTTCTACGCCGATTCAAGAATGAGGTTGGCGTATTGGGTCGTGTCGCCGGTGCGAATTAATCCGATGGCGTGGGGCACGCGTTTCTTGAGATCCACATGGGGTTCGAAGGTGATCGGAATTCCGAGGAGAGCGTCTTCGAGGGCGCCGGCTGTTTGCGGGGAATTGGTGGAGAGAAACTCCGCTGCAGCGAAGACCTGGCCGATGGCAAAGTTGGCTTTGATCGCTGCGAGAACGTCCATGACGCGAGGAATGTCATCGGTGAGAGAGATGTCGATGGTCTCGACGTGCGGCCAGTATGGAAAGCCGCGATCGGCAATTACAAGGGTGTTGGTGTGCCGCACCCGGCTGAGCAGAGAGTTAATTGCCGGATTGAGAATTCCGCCCTTGAGCATACTGACCTCTTGCTACCTCTGACGCGGGTCTTTCGGAGGATTCCCTCTAGAGCGAGACGCCGCGCTTCCATGGAATGAAATCGTCCTGGCGCAGCGTCTCGGCCTTGGTATGCTGCTGTCCGCTTGCGACGCCGATGATCAACTCCAGAATGGCATCGCCCATTTGGTCGATGGTGCTTTCGCCTTCAATGATGGCGCCGGTATCGATGTCGATGATGTCGGACATGCGCTCTGTCAGTTTTGTGTTGGTGGCGAGCTTGATCACCGGGGTAATTGGGTTGCCGGTGGGCGTGCCCAGGCCGGTGGTGAAGAGGACGATGTTGGCTCCCGCGCCGACCTGGGCGGTGACGCACTCGACGTCATTGCCGGGGGTGCATAGGAGGCTGAGTCCCTGGGAGCGGATGTATTCGGGGTAGTCGAGCACATCGTTCACCGGCGAGGTTCCGCCTTTTCTTGCGGCTCCGGCGGACTTCATTGCGTCGGTGAGCAGGCCGTCGCGAATGTTGCCGGGCGAAGGATTCATTTCGAAGCCGGAGTGTACGGCTTTGGCCCGGGCCGCGTAGCTGCGCATTAGCTGGATGAAGCGGTCGGAGGTCCGATCGTCGACGCACCGATTGATCAGGCTTTGTTCGACGCCGCACAACTCCGGAAATTCCGATAGAAGCGATCTTCCGCCGAGGGCTGCGAGCATGTCTGAGACGCGGCCAATGGAGGGATTGGCGGAGATGCCGGAGAATCCGTCGGATCCGCCGCATTTCAAGCCAACAGTAAGTTTGGTGAGCAGGGCCGGCTTGCGCTCGATCCGGTTGGCTTTGACCAATCCTTGAAAAGTCTCGCGAATGGCGTTCGAGAGCATGGTGGACTCGAGACCCGACTTCTGCTGGTCGAAGATCAATACGGGCTTGGAGAGGGACGGGTCGCGGAGTTTGAGCTCTTCCAGAAGATCCGAAACCTGCGCATTCTGGCAGCCGAGGCTGAGGACCGTGGCTCCGGCGACGTTCGGATGGTGGATATAGCCGGCGAGCAAGCCACAGAGGGCGCGGGAATCGTCGCGTGTGCCGCCGCAGCCGCCCTGGTGCAGGAGGAATTTGATCCCGTCTACATTGGGAAAGATGCGCTCGGGAGAGTCGCCGGATTCTCGTGCGGCTGAGGGCGCATCAGATCCGGAACTCGTGTACTCCTGAAGCAGCGCGCGGACCTGCTGGCGGTACTGCTTGGGGCGGCCGTAGCCAAGCTCCTCTTCAAAGGCCTCGCGAAGTGCGTCGACGTTGCGGTTTTCGCAGAAGACGAGCGGAAGGACGAGCCAATAGTTCCGGGTGCCAACCTGGCCATCTTCGCGATGGTAGCCGTTAAATGTTCGGCCCGCCCATCGTGTCACGTCCGGAGCTTCCCAACTATAGCTCGCATCTTTTGCCTGGAAGCCGGCGGCGTCGTGTACCACATTCTGGGTTGTCAGCAGACCGCCCTGCGGAATTGGCTCACGGGCGCGGCCGACGGTGACGCCGTACATCACGATCTCTTCCCCAATCGCAAAATCGCGAGTTGCAAATTTGTGTTTTGCGGGGATGGCCGTGGTCAGGGTGCGGGTGACACCCGCGTTCACGATCCGTTCGTCCGAAGGCAGATCGGCGAGCGCCACCAGGACGTTGTCGCGCGGATCGAGTTGGATCGTTTTGGGATGCGTCACGGTTCTTCCTTAAGGCTGCAGGAGGGCGAGTCCGGGAAACTGGTCCGGCTGCGCGTAAACTGGCTGCAAAATCAATTTATCATCCGCAGGCTCTGTGAGGATTCAGGCCGTTTGGTGGATGCCGGGGTTCGATTCCCGGACCCGGCAAGGATTGGGAATCTACTGCTTGAAGTTGATTCCGGAAATGCGCCTTTACGTTACCTTTACGAAAGCATTAGTCAAGTATGACCCTGGGGCCTGCAAGAATACTTCAAGGCAGTTGTTCTGCTCCTCGGTCCCATGTTGAATGGTTTGCCGGTCAGGGCAACTGCAAGAAGTCGATCTCGCCGACTCAGGCTAGCTTCAGGGAACTCTGCCTGTGGGGAATTGGATTGAACCATGCAGGATTTTTGGATGTTGATGTTTACGGCGGTTTTCTTCGGGCTGGCATTCGGTTACGTTCACGCCTGCCAGAAGTTGAGGTAGCAGGATGAATGTGGTCACGGTTTTGGTTTTGGTTTTGTCGGTGTTGCTCTTGGGTTATCTGATTGCGACGCTGTTGTTTCCGGAGAAGTTCTAAATGACTGGAAATGGATGGTTGCAGTTTGCAGTTTTTGCCGTCGTGTTGCTGGCGTCGGTGCGGCCAGTTGGAATTTACCTGGCACGGGTTTTGGAAGGGGAACGCACCTGGTTTGACTGGCTGCTTCACCCGATCGAGAAGTTCATCTACAAGTTGAGCGGCGTCAATGCCGAGCAGGAGATGAACTGGCGCGAATATGCCGGCGCTCTTCTGGGCTTTTCCGCGGTAAGCATGGTACTGACGTACGTGCTGGAACGGGCGCAGGGCTGGAGTTTGCTGGCGGTTAGTTGGCTGAATCCGCAGAAGCTTCCGGGTGTGGAACAAGCGTTGGCGTTCAACACTGCAGCCTCGTTCACCACCAACACCAACTGGCAGTCCTACACGCCGGAAACGACCATGAGCTATTTGACCCAGATGGCGGCCCTGGCGTACCACAACTTTCTTTCGGCGGCGGTGGGAATCGCCGTGGCTGTCGCGCTGGTGCGTGGAATCCGCCGGACGAGTTCCCCCACGATCGGGAATTTCTGGGTAGACGTGACGCGCAGCATCCTCTATGTTCTCGTTCCCGGCTGCGTGATCTTTGCGCTGGTGCTGGTATGGCAGGGCGTGCCTCAGAACCTGCATCCGTATACGCAGGCGACGACTCTCGAGGCCCAGACGCAGACCATCGCACAGGGACCGGTAGCTTCGCAGGAAGCGATCAAGATGCTGGGCACCAATGGCGGCGGATTCTTCAATGCCAACAGCGCTCACCCCTATGAAAATCCCACGCCATTTACCAACCTGTTGCAGATGCTGGCGATCTTCATTATCCCCGGTGCGTTGACCGTGACACTGGGCAGGTTGACAGGCTCGCCGGGCCATGGCTGGGCGGTGCTGGCGGCGATGTTCGTGCTCTTCGCTGTGGCCTTCACATGCGTGTATTGGGCGGAGTCGCAGCCGCATCCGTTGATTCATAACGCGGCCCAGACAACGACGGCGACTGCTCCGGGCGGCAACATGGAGGGCAAGGAAGTTCGCTTCGGCATCTCGCAAAGCTCACTGTTTGCCACTGTTACGACCGATGCCAGTTGCGGTGCGGTCAATAGCGCGCACGACTCCTATACCGCGCTGGGCGGAATGGTGGTCCTAACCAACATCATGCTGGGCGAGGTGGTCTTCGGCGGTGTGGGCTCGGGACTCTATGGGGCGTTGATCTTCGTTGTTCTCTCGGTCTTTATCGCCGGACTGATGGTTGGTCGAACGCCTGAATATCTGGGCAAGAAAATCGAGTCCTTTGACGTAAAGATGGCCATGCTCTATGTGCTTATCTTTCCGCTGATCATCCTGGTGTTGACCGCGATTTTCGTACTGTCGCCTAAAATCGGCCTCTCGGCTCTGACCAACGCAGGTCCGCATGGATTCACAGAGATTCTCTACGCTTTTACTTCAACTGTGGGCAACAACGGTTCGGCCTTCGCGGGCTTGAGCGCCAACACCTGGTGGTACAACATGGCGCTCGGCGGAGCGATGCTGGGTGGGCGCTTTTTGATGAAGATACCTGTGCTCGCATTGGCCGGGCACCTGGCACAAAAAAAGAGCGTGCCACCGTCGCCGGGTACTTTCCCGGTGAACACCCCGCTCTTCACCGTGCTGCTGATCTCGGTGATCCTCATCATGGGCGCTCTTACCTTCTTCCCGGCCTTGAGCCTGGGACCGATCCTCGAACATCTCTTGCTGCGTTCCGGGCAGCTCTTTTAAGGCAGATATGGCAGACAAGAAGAGTCTTTGGAGTACCGATATCATTCGGCAGGCGGCGGTGGATGCACTGCGCAAGCTCAACCCTCGTCTGATGGTGAAGAACCCTGTGATGTTCGTGGTGGAAGTGGGCAGCGTGCTCACCACCGGACTGTTAATCGACGATGCGATTCATCATCGCGCGGGGTTGGGATTCAACCTTCAAATTACGCTATGGTTGTGGTTCACCGTGCTGTTTGCAAACTTTGCCGAAGCCATGGCTGAAGGCCGCGGCAAAGCCCAGGCGGACACGCTGCGCAAGGCCAAAGGCGAGACGATTGCCCGCAAGTACAACGCCAGCGGAGCGCTTGAGGATGTAACCAGCAGCCTGTTGCGCGCGGGCGATCTGATCTATGTCGAGGCCGGACATTTTATCGCTGGCGATGGCGAGGTGGTTGAGGGTGTAGCTTCAGTGGATGAGTCAGCGATTACTGGTGAATCCGCGCCAGTGATCCGCGAGGCTGGTGGAGACCGTTCGGCTGTAACCGGAGGCACGAAGGTGCTCTCCGATTTCATCAAGGTCAAGATCACGTCGAACCCTGGCGAAACTTTTCTGGATCGTATGATCGCCCTGGTTGAGGGCGCCACTCGACAGAAGACGCCGAATGAAATTGCGTTGAGTATATTGCTTTCTGGCCTGACGATTATCTTCCTGCTGGCCGTGGTTACGCTGCAGCCGTTTGCGATTTATTCGAAGGCCCCACAGACGGTATTTGTACTGGTTTCGCTGCTGGTTTGCCTGATTCCGACGACAATCGGCGGGCTGCTTTCGGCGATCGGCATTGCGGGCATGGACCGGCTGGTGCAATACAACGTGCTGGCCATGAGCGGTCGCGCTGTGGAGGCCGCAGGCGATGTGAGCACGCTGCTGCTGGATAAGACCGGGACCATTACGCTGGGCAATCGTCAGGCGACGGAATTCTATCCCGCTCCGGATGTGAGCCCGGAGCGAATGGCGGACGCCGCGCAGCTGTCCTCCCTTTCGGACGAAACTCCAGAAGGCCGCTCCATCGTCGTACTGGCCAAAGAGAAGTACGGCCTGCGCGGACGCGATCTTTCGAATATGCACGCAGAATTCGTGCCTTTCACGGCGCAAACCCGCATGTCCGGCGTGGACCTGCCCGGATCCCGTATTCGCAAAGGTTCGGTCGATGCTATCGCCAACCTGCTTGAGCAGCAGGGCTCAAGCCTGCCGCGAAAGGTACGTGAGCAGGTGGACGAGATCGCCCGTGCAGGCGGAACGCCGCTGGTAGTGGCGGAGAACGCGACTGCGCTGGGCGTCATCTATCTTAAGGACATCGTCAAGGGCGGGCTGAAGGATCGCCTTGCGCGGCTTCGTGCGATGGGCATTCGCACCATCATGATTACCGGCGACAATCCGCTCACTGCCGCTGTGATTGCGCGCGAGGCTGGTGTCGACGATTTTCTTGCCGAGGCTAAGCCCAAGGACAAGATGGACCTGATCAAACGCGAGCAGGCCAAGGGCAAACTGGTCGCGATGACGGGCGACGGCACCAACGATGCTCCCGCGCTGGCACAGGCCGATGTGGGCGTGGCGATGAATTCGGGCACGCAGGCCGCAAAGGAAGCCGGCAACATGGTCGACCTCGACTCGAACCCGACCAAGCTGATTGAGATTGTCGAGATCGGCAAGCAGTTGCTCATGACACGCGGAGCGCTGACTACGTTTTCCATTGCCAACGATGTGGCGAAGTACTTCGCGATTATTCCGGCCATGTTCGCAGGTGTGTTTCCGGTGCTCAATGCGCTGAACATCATGCATCTTGCCACGCCGCAATCGGCCATTCTGTCGGCGGTCATTTTTAACGCGGTGATCATTATCGCTCTTATTCCGCTGGCTCTGAAAGGCGTCAAGTACGAGCCCAAGGCTGCAGCGGTCTTGCTGCGCCAGAACCTGCTGGTCTACGGCCTGGGCGGCGTGATTGTGCCCTTCATTGGCATCAAGGCCATCGACCTGGCGCTGGTCGCGCTGCATCTGGCTTAAGGAGATTTACTGTGCATTCGGTCTGGAAGACTTCAATTCGTTTTACGCTGGTTACCACGCTGCTGCTGGGGCTGGCGTATCCGCTGGCCCTCACCGGCATTGCCGGAGTTCTCTTTCCGCACCAGGCGGCAGGCAGCCTGATCCTCAAGGACGGGCATGTGGTTGGATCAGCTCTGCTGGCTCAGAGCTTCACCAGCGATCGCTATTTTCATCCCCGCCCCTCGGCAGCGGGAAACGGATACGACGCTACCAGTTCGGGTGGTTCCAATCTTGCTCAGTCCAACCAGAAGCTGGTTCAGCGCATTCAGGGGGACATTGACAAGCTATCGGCGCAGAACCCAGGCAAGCCTGTGCCAATCGATCTCGTCACGGCCTCTGGATCTGGACTTGACCCAGACATCACACCCGACACTGCGTATTATCAAGCTCATCGCGTGGCTCAGGTTCGTCACCTAAGCGACGATGCCGTGAATGGGCTGATTGCCGCGCATATCACGACGCGGACGCTGGGGATCCTGGGAGAGCCGCGGGTGAATGTTCTGGAGCTCAATCTCGATCTGGATGCGCTGGCGAAGTAACGCTACCGCACCAGATAGTTTTGTGCGAGACCAATAAATGCGTTCACCTGATTTGCAATCCATATTTCATCTTCGTTGAGTTCACGCGCCATGATCGTGGCCACTCTTGGCGCAAGCGAGATTGCTGCCTTAGCATTTAAAAAGAGTGCCCGTGTGCGGCGTGCCAGCACGTCTTCCACCGTGCGGGCCATCTCATTGTGAACGGCCCAGATAACCTCGGCGGCGCAATAGGTGAGATCGGTATGCATCGGCTGTAGCAATTGCGGATCTTCGGATGCAATTGCTCGGATTGCCTCGGCGTCGGAGCCGT
>Ga0206815_1167_pt1 | contig 16740 bp, 20 predicted proteins | sample Alteio_BWOrgCont_91_FD_152864 | JGI IMG/M metagenome (GOLD analysis project Ga0206815, IMG submission 152864) | Enriched cells from forest soil in Barre Woods Harvard Forest LTER site, Petersham, Massachusetts, United States -... | ecosystem: Environmental > Terrestrial > Soil > Temperate forest >...
AACCGAGTCCGGGCTGGGAGCATTGATGAACCGGGCAACGTGCTGGCGGGTGGCTTCGTATAAATCAGTGGCTTCTTGAGCGAGGAGGTAGGCTCCCCGGTGGATATTGGCGTTGGAGGTTCGGTAGAAATGAGACAGGGCCTCTATGACCTGAACCGGCTTCTGGGTTGTGGCGGCACTGTCCAGATAGACCAGGCGCTTTCCGTTAATGGAACGGGAGAGGATCGGAAAATCTTTTTTGAGTTCTTGGACGTTCAATGTATTTTTCAATTGTTGGGAACCTTGTCCTCAAGACAGACTTTGACATCGCCATTTTCCACTTTGACCTTGTAAGAGCCAGCTGGCAGGCATGGAGAGAACTTCTCCGGTGCGAATCGAAAACTTAGCGCCGTGACGGGGGCATTCAATGACTTCCCCTTCCAGGGTTCCCTCGGCCAAGGGTCCGTCATCGTGGGTGCAGACATCTTCAAAAGCGAAGAATTCCTTTCCGACGCGGGCCACTCCAATCTCCTTATCACCCAGAGTCAATCGCTTGACCTGTCCATCGGCAAACTCGTCGGCCTTGCCGACCGTTATAAACTCAGGCACGGGATTTACCCTCCAGTTTTTCCTCCAGGAATTTTCTCACCCGCTCAAGAACAGGACCGGGGGGAATCTTGGAGACTACCGGTTCGAAGAAGCCTTCCACAATCATGCGTTCGGCCAGATCGGGAGTCAGTCCCCGGCTTGCCAGGTAGAACATTTGGTCGGGATCCACGGGGCCGGTGGCTGACGCGTGTCCGCACTGCACATCGTTAGCGATGATTTCTAGTTTCGGGATCGCATCGGCACGGGCTTCACGGCTCAAGAGGAGATTCCGGTTAGATTGATGAGCGTTAGATTTCTGGGCTTCTTTTTCAATCTTCACAAGACCCACAAAGGAAGACCGGGCCGAATCCTTGAGGGCGCCGCGGTACTCCAGATGGCTTGTGGTATTGGGCGCGACGTGCGTCTGAAAGGCCCAGTGGTCAAATTGCTGCTGGCCGTCTCCGAAGAGGACCCCCAGCATTTCATTGTGGGCTGCCGGCCCTAGCAGGGAGGTTCGCGATATAGTTTTTGACATTTTCGATCCGGCAGCCATAGAAAGCTGATGCAAGGAGCTTGCCCGTTCCTGCGTGATGGATTCGGAAGAAATATAGCAGACATGAGTGTCCAGATGCTGAAGTTTAAGATGATCGAGCTGTGCATTCTCTTGCAATTCAATGAGATTCCAACCGGACAGGAAAGAAGCCGGCGAGTTATCGGGCGCCACGTTGCTTGCGACTTCCTCCCACAGGGCTAGATGGGAATCCGGTTCCGCAATCAGGATATTGGTAAAAAAAAGCGATGATTGGAGCGAGTTAAAAGAGATGAGGTGATGGAGGGGCGCGTCCAGAATGACGCCGCGCGGTACATGGACGAAAAGACCCGCGGAGCTCAACGCGAGCGTTAGGCAGGTAAACTTATCTTTTCCTTGAGCGTTCGCAAGCCCTTGTTCGAGACGGGGCCTGACAAGAGCCTCTGCTTTTGAGACTGCCTCAGGCATGGGGAGCACTTGGACGCCTTTTTTCAAGTCAGAGTCAGAAACAAGGAGAGCGTTTTCCGTTTTCCTTTCTTGGGAATCATGAGTCAGGAAGGTCAGATGGGGGAAACCGAGGGCTTTGAGATCTGTTCTCTGCCATTCCTCGTCATTTCTTTTGGGCCACGGGAGGGCTGCGTAAGCTTCCCAGGCAGCCAGACGAAGGTCTTTGAGCCAGGACGGCTCCCGTCGAAAATTTGAAAATTCTTCGACGGAAGTTCTTGTCAGTTCTTCTAGGTTTTGTATGTCCGCAGGCATGGTGGTCATTTTCTTTGTTCTATACCTTGTAATTGAATTGTTACGAGAAAAGAATGGGCCGGGGGGGTGGCGACCGGCTTGCTCGTACGGGGAAAACTCGGAAGATCTAGCCGACGCTTCCTTCCATTTCCAGCTGGATGAGGCGGTTGAGCTCGACCGCATACTCCAGGGGCAGCTCTTTGACGAAAGCCTCGAAGAAGCCGTTAACGACCAGGGCGACGGCATCGGATTCTTTCAGTCCGCGGCTCATTAAATAAAACAGTTGTTCTTCCCCGACTTTGCTCACGGTGGCCTCATGAGTCACCGCAACGTTCTTTTCGTTGATTTCCATGGTGGGGTAGGTGTCGGAGCGCGAGATCTCATCCAGGAGAAGGGCGTCGCAGCGCACATTTACCTTGACGTTCTCGGCTCCCGGATAAACTTTCACCAGGCCGCGGTAGGAAGTCCGGCCGCCGTTCTTGGAAACCGATTTCGATGTGATTGTCCCGCTCGTATAGGGAGCGTTGAAGATCAATTTTGAACCAGCATCTTGATGTTGACCCTGTCCTGCCAGAGCCACAGACAGTATTTCTCCGCGGGCGCCTTTTCCCATTAAGTAAACCGAGGGGTATTTCATCGTGAGTTTAGAGCCCAGGTTACCGTCCACCCATTCGACAATCGAATCCTGCTGGGCAATGGCCCGTTTGGTCACCAGGTTATATACGTTGTTGGACCAGTTTTGGATTGTGGTATAGCGGATATGTGAATTTTTCATCGCGATCAGCTCGACGACCGCTGAATGCAGGGAATCTTTGGAATACGTGGGGGCCGTGCACCCTTCGATGTAGTGAACAGACGAGCCTTCATCGGCAATAATCAATGTCCGTTCAAACTGCCCCACGTTGCGAGCGTTGATCCGGAAATAGGCCTGTAAAGGGATGGCCACTTTGACGCCTTTGGGAATATAGACAAAGGAGCCTCCCGACCACACCGCGGTATTCAAAGCGGCGAACTTGTTGTCAGCGGCGGGGATGACCGTGGAGAAATAGCGCTTGATGACATCAGGGTATTCCCTCAATCCCGCATCCATATCCAAAAAGATGACGCCTTGTTTCACCAGCTCTGCGTGAATCGAATGATAGACAGCTTCTGAATCGTATTGTGCGGTTACCCCGGCAAGGAATTTTCGTTCTGCTTCGGGAATTCCGATTTTCTCAAAGGTTCTTTTGATGTCTTCCGGGACGTTGTCCCAATTCCCCTCGGCTTTCTCGGTGGGTTTAAGGTAGTAGTACATGTTGTCAAAATTGATTTGGCTGAGCATGTCCGTGTTGCCCCACGTGGGCATGGGTTTTTTCAAGAAAATCTCAAGGGCGCGCAGGCGGATCTGGCGCATCCAGTCGGGTTCTTTTTTCATCCAGGAAATTTCTTCGACAATTTCCCGGCTGAGACCCATGCGGGACTTGAACACGAAGTTTTCAGGATCGTGAAACCCGTATTTGTATTCTTGGCCGATTTTGAGGTCTTGGTTGTTGGCTGCCATATTAGTTTCTCCCGCTTGGTTCTTTGGGAATCCAGTCGTACCCTTTGGCCTCTAATTCGTGGGCCAGTTCCTGGCCTCCGGACTTGATGATGTGTCCACCGGACAGCACATGGACAAAATCGGGTCGGACATAATCCAGGATCCGCTGGTAATGTGTGATCAGCAGCAGGGAGCGATCTTTGCTTCGGAGCTTCTCGATCCCGCCAGCGACAATCTTGAGTGCGTCGATATCAAGTCCCGAGTCAGTTTCGTCCAGGATCGCCAATTCCGGCTGAAGAATGGCCATTTGAAGTATTTCCTGGCGCTTTTTTTCTCCGCCGGAGAAACCGTCGTTGACGTACCGGCCGTTGACAAAGCCTTCTTCGATACCAAGCAGTTGCATCTTTTCCTTAATGAGCTTTCTGAATTCGGAGACGGGGATTTCTGATCCGCGCACGGCTTTCAGGCTTTGACGCAGAAAATTCATGACGGTCACGCCCGGGATTGCAGTGGGATACTGGAAGGCGAGGAAAATACCGCGGCGAGCCCGGTCATCGGCTCCTGAGCCGTTCAGTTCCTCTCCCTTATAAAGAATGCGGCCTGCGGTGGGCTTATATTTGGGATGCCCCATCAGGGTGTTGGAGAGGGTGGACTTGCCTGATCCATTGGGTCCCATAATGGCATGGACTTCTCCCCGGTTGATTTGAAGGTTGACCCCTTTAAGGATTTCCTTTCCCTCAACGGCGACCTTGAGGTTTTCTATGGAAAGAAGAACGTCGGTGCTCACAGGGCGGCTCCTTTCGTTACGGTCAGGCGATCGGCTTCCTGACAGAGTTCAGCCAAAGTGGAGGAATCTAAAATCTTATTGAGCTGGCCGTCCAGTTTCTGACAGACGACACGGCTGATGCAACCCTCAATGACATGACAGTTGGGCCCAAAATTTTCCGGCATCGTACACAAAATCGGCTTGGCTTCTCCTTCGAGAGCCCGTACGACATCCCCGATTCGTATGTCCTGGGCGGGCCGGGTTAATTTAAAGCCGCCCTTGGGTCCGCGAATAGCCTGAATAATTCCGGATTTCCTCAGCCGCACAAAGATTTGCTGCAGGTAGGACCGGGGAATCTTCTGACGTTCGGCAATTGCCGATAATTGGACAGGCTTATCCCCCTGGCTTCTGGCCAAGTCGAATACGGCCCGTACGCCATAACTTGAGCGAGTCGATAGTTTCAGCATCTTCTGTACCTTGCCACTAGCATATAATACATGACTAGTTTTGTCAACTATACGAATATCACCGTTATTTGATGTTGTTTTGTCTTTCTTCGAAGATAACCGAGAGATTGCAACACAGACCGGACTCGGTCATACGGGTCTTTCCAATCTTGAATCCGGGGAGTCGATTTTATAAAGTTCTCCAAAGTACTATGACTCAGCAATCAGAAGGCATGCCAACGGTCTTTTTTCTCTTGGCCAGATGAACTTTGCATCGAGAGCGATGACTTCTTGGGGCAAGAGGCTTGTTCTTGTTGCCCTGGCTTTATGCATCTCTTCCCTGGCGAGGGGGGAATTGCTTGAACAGGAGTGGATTCAACTCATTCAGGGAGGGATTGTCTGGCATAAAGATTTGCCCCCTGTTGATCCTTCGGAGGCGGGTGGCTTCGGCGGAACTTTTTTCCTGCTGATCAAGGCATCTCCTGAATCCATTTTTCAGTTGTTTACCGACTGGAGCAAGTACCCCCGTCTTTTTTCACGCGTTCGGGAATGCGAATTGGTTGAGAAATCGGAGGGAGTGCAGGTCGTTCGGTTCAAGGTGGATGCGATCTTTTTTATGCTGGACTATTTTCTTCGTCATACATTAGACAGCCAGCATTGCCGTATTTCCTGGAAACTCGATCGAACGCATCCAAATACAGTGAAGTTTGCTACGGGGTATATCAGTATTGAAAAAGCACCGGGCATGAACGGCCGCAGCCTGGTCACGTATGCTGCCGATGCGGATATTTCTAAACCGTTCTTCCTGCCGTCGATTTTAAAGCGGCGTTATATGAAAAAAGAGGTTTTTCGAGCCTTGGGTGAATTGAGGACCATAGCAGAAACGCATTGATTTTCTATAGGTTAAGTGTATTTACATTTTATTTACAGTTTCGAAAGGCAGTCTTAAGGGCTTCAAACGTAAGCTCATATCAAGGAGATCTACCATGAACTGCTTGAGCTGCAAAAAAACGCTGGAAGCCCCGAAATCAGGTTGGAAATACAACCCGTTTGCCATGCTATGCGGTTGCCAGGCCATCATCTATTTTGAGTTGGCTCAGGTTAACCCGGTGGCATTTTCGATCAAATACTGCGTTAAGCCGTCGGGCTCCAAAGTTTTTCCCGTTCACTAATTCACGCATCAAAAAATCCGCCCTCCTTTCGTTCCGGCTGGCGCCGTTTCTTCCTGTTTGATATAAAACCTCATCATGAAAAGAAGTTGGCTCCTCCTTATTTTTACGCTCGTCCTCTGCGCTTGCGCATTACCCACCCTTATTGAACAAAAAGTCACTGAAGCCCCGCCTCCGACGGGCGGCTCCTTGTTTGTTATCAATCCGTCGACGACGTCGATTAAGAATTATGGCCTGATCAAGACCTTGTGGCTCAGGTGGGATCCGAGGGTAGAAATGGCCATCAGCGAAGATGAGATCGAAAAGGCTTTAGCGAAACGACGCCGGTTGGCTTCCAGCGCTGAAACGGCTGACGTTATCGTCAAGCTTGTTTTCCCCCGACCGGAAAGCGTGGGTGTTTCGGAAGAAGTTGAATTGATTCGTCGTTCGTCTGGACGCGTCATAGCCAATTTGAATAAGAAATCAGACTCCTGGGATCAGGCGGTTCAGGCTTTATTGGATTGGGTGGATGGGGTCAAGCCGCAGCAGGATGGGAGGGAGTGATGGACAAGACAATCTATGTGGAATGTCCGTTTTGTCAGGGAATGCTGGAAGTGAGCCTGGAATCCGGCAAAGTTGTCAATAAGTGGAAGCATGAGGACATCCCGAAGACGGCTGATGATCGGATGCGGGGGGCCCTTCATAAGATAGAGACCGACAAGAAGAAGAGAAAAGACCTCTTTGAGTCAACAAAAGGACGTCTGGATGAGAAGAAAAAGGAAGCCGAGGATGCATTCCAGCGTGAAGTGGAGCGAATCAAGAAGGAGGGGGGCAAGGTTGATCCGCCACCCAATCCATTTGATTTGGATTGAAAAATAGATCGTTCTCGGAAGAAAGTTCTCTCTGCCTGGCGGTCATCTCTGATGGCCGCCTTTTTATTTTTTTATAAATAGGCTTATTTTTAGATGTGTTTTTATGTTTTTAAAAAATCTGTTGCAAACTTTAGATTTAGGCTTAATACTACTAGTGTATGATGAAAACAAAATACATGGCAAAGAATGCACGATGGATGGCGGCAGCCTTCACTTTGGCGGCAGCCATCCCGTTGGCCAGTCTTTGCCAGGCCGGGAAGGTCGATAGGAGCATCGACCTCCTGTCCTGTGTTTCGTCTACAGACGAGCGTCTGGGGGAATGCGGTGTCTATGGTTTTTCTATTGCAGATCCCGATCGCCTGGCCGCTCGCATTGACTCTTTAAAGGACGTCCCGTTTTCACGTCATGACCCGGGATTCCTTTCGTACCTGAAGAACTTCCCAAAGCTAGTTTACCGTGGAATCAAACATTTCATTGTTCCCCGGGCGAGGGCTTTTCTGGGGATGAAGCAGGAGGATCTCAGCTTTGATCCTGAGGTAGATTCTCAAGCGGCTTTTCACCGGCGTTCGTCCCGGCAGGTCAAGCTCGCTTCCTTATCGCTGCAATCTTTCGAGATCGATCCGGAATGGGCTTTTGAACGGGCTGACATGGGTGTGCTTGACGCCGGATCCCGTGCTTGGCAAAGAGGTCATGACCATTCCAATCCGAACGTATCGCTAGAGCCCGCCTTGAAAGCCAACCAGTACGGCATGTCCCTCGAAGTCCGCTTTTAGTTTCCTTCCGTTAGCATTCCTGTCTTTTCTGTTATAATGGTTTTAAGAATATTTTTTTCTAATCAATGGTTCTTCTGTCGTATTTCTTTATGGGAGTCTATAGTTTAGTACTGGTGGTATTGTGCGCGTATGGCCTTCACCGGTATTGGATCTTGTATTTGTATGACAAGTATAGAAGCGTGGATCGTTCCGCCGGATTCCTGCCGCTGCCGATTTCCCTTCCCCGAATTACCGTTCAGTTGCCAATCTACAATGAGCTTTATGTCGTTTCCCGTTTGATTGAAAGTGTGTGTTCTTTGGATTATCCTCGGGAGCTTCTGCAGATTCAGGTCCTCGATGACTCCACAGATGAGACCCAGGCACTCGCCCGTGAATCGGTGCAGGCCGCCAGTCAAAGCGGCTTCGATATCCAATATCTTCATCGAGGGGCCCGTTCTGGTTTTAAGGCGGGGGCACTCGCGGAGGCTCTCCCCCAGGCAACGGGGGAGTTCATCGCCGTTTTTGATGCCGATTTCACTCCCCAGCCGGATTTCCTGCGTCAAGCAATTCCTTGCTTTACAGATTCCCGCGTCGGCATGGTGCAAGTCCGCTGGGGCCATTTGAACGCCGACTATTCCGTGCTCACGCGCCTTCAGTCAATTTTCCTCGATGGCCATTTTATTCTTGAGCACACGGCCCGGAACAGGAGCGGAGCATTCTTCAACTTCAATGGGACGGCTGGTATTTGGAGGAAGGAGGCCATTGAAACCTCGGGGGGATGGCAGTCGGATACCTTAACTGAAGATCTCGATTTATCGTATAGGGCTCAGATGCGGGGATGGCGCTTTGTATTTCTGCCTTGGGTCGTTTGCCCGGGCGAGCTGCCCGTGGATATTCATTCCTACCGCTCCCAGCAGTACCGGTGGGCCAAAGGGTCTGTTCAGGTGGCCAAGAAACTCCTCCCCGGTATGCTGAAAGCCGACCTGCCTTGGACGGTTAAGTTCGACGCTTGCGCTCATTTGACGTCCAATTTGGGCTACGTGCTGGTCGTTATGCTGGCGGTTTTATTTCTGCCGAGCTTGATTCTTCGAGACGTGATTATCTGGCCGGGAATGCGCTATCTCGAACTGGGAGCTTTTATATCGACCGCGGTGTCGGTCGGCTCATTTTATGCGTTGGCTTTAAGAGAAGCCTATCCCGATTGGCGCTGGCGCTGCAGGGATTTGCCGCTCCTGATGGCTTTTGGTGTAGGGATGTGCGTGAACAATGCGAGAGCTGTTCTTCACGCATTACTGGAAGTTCCTTCTGGGTTCGAACGGACAGCTAAATTCAACATTCGCAGCGCGGGAGAGCCCTGGCATGAAAAATTATATAGGAACAAGGGTTTTTCCTATGGAAAGTTTGAGCTGGCCCTGTTGGTCTATGTCTCGGCCACCTTTTTATGGGCATTCCAAGCGCACCGCTGGGCATCTCTTCCCTTCATTACATTTTATCTGGTGGGGCTGACTTATATTGGTTTCTTAAGCCTGAGCTGCCGGCTGGGTGCCCTGTTCAGGTCGGAGCTTCCCTCTCAGGCTCGGGCCGAGGCAGGGTCCCCTTCTTGAAAGATCGCTTCATCTTCGCCGCCGGATTGGGGATGGAGCTTATTTTTCTAGGGTTTCTTAATTTAAGTCCAATCACGCCGGGTCGTTTCGGGCTGACCTTTGTTCTCTTCTCACTGGCTTTCCTGTTGTATTTCGGGGCTGTCAAATGTCTTCCTGGTCGAGACGTGGGGGAAGTCGAGGTTCTCGCTTTTGCATTCTTTTTTCGTTTGACGGTCTTTTTCGTTCCGCCTTTTGCTTCCGACGATATTAACCGCTATGTTTGGGACGGCCGCGTGCAGAACGCCGGGGTCAATCCCTACCGATATGCCCCCGAGGCGCCTGAGTTGGCTTTCCTGAGGGACGCCAATTACGACGGCATCCGCTCTAAATCCGTCCGGACAATCTATCCGCCTCTTTCCGAGGTTCTTTTCCGCGCGGCCGCCCGCATCAGCCCCGAAGTCTGGGTTCAAAAGCTCGCCTTCATTTTCTTTGATGTGGCCACCATCATTTTACTGCTCTTCTATTTGGATTGGCGGGGACGTCCCCCCAGTTGGGCGTTGGTGTATGCTTGGAATCCTTTGGTGCTTCTGGAATTTTCCAGTTCCGGCCATCATGATGCCTTGGGAATATTTTTTCTGATGTCGGGAATTTTCCTTTTAGAGAAGACAAAAAATGCAGCCGGCATGTCTGCATTGGCTGCTTCTTTTCTGGCGACATTCACTTCTATTCTTGTCGTGCCCTGGATTTTGTGGAGGTCGCGCTTCAGGAAATACCTGTGGACATTCTTGGCTGTTTCCCTCATCGGATATCTTCCGTTCTGGAGGGGATTCTTTCCTTGGGAGCGCGCCATGGCGCTCGTGGCGGGGGCGGGAACTTATTTTAAAGATTGGTGTTTCAATGCCAGTGTGTATGCCGTTCTCTCGGCGTTTTTCCACAATGGCCTGATGCTGGAAAAAATTCTCCTCGTGATTCTCGCAGCGGCCGGCTTCTGGTTGGCCAGAATTCTCGACAATCTCCTGGCATATGTGGGATTGATGGTGTCAGCCGCTTTGATCGTCAGTCCGGTGGTTTATCCGTGGCATGTGTGCTGGCTTCTTCCTTTCCTGTGCTTTTATCCATTTTGGTCGGGAATTTTATGGAGCGCTCTTGTGTGCCTTTCTTATGTGGTATTGTCGGTGTATGCCAATACGCAGTCTTTGGTTTTGTCGGGATGGGTGCCTTGGATTGAATACGGCGTCGTTTTTTCTTTCCTGATCATGGAATTGATGCGGTGGCGTCGTCGGCAGGCAAGTCGCGGGGCGGTTGTCGCTTAAAAGCGGTCGTTGTTATTCCAATTTACAATGCGTTGCCGGGCCGGTCAGTCGGAAATTTCTGGGACGGTGTCAGGAGTTGTTAAGGCAGGAAGCCGTATTCTCTGGAGTGTGCTCAGGTTCACGGGCCTCTCCAGAAGAGCCAAGGAGGAACCCTGTCACACATGAAATCGACCTCGAACTGCGACAAAGAATCACTGGTGATCTTCGTGAAGGCCCCGCTTCCAGGGGACGTGAAGACCCGTTTGATTCCGGCGCTTAACCCATCAGAGGCAGCCGAATTGTATCAGTGCTTCGTCAAAGACATTGTACGCTCCATGCAGCAGATCAAAGGCGTGACGGTGCAGTTGGCCTATCAGCCGCATGCCAAGACTCCGAATCCCTCTTGGACGGGATTCTCACTTCCGTATTTCAGGCAAGAGGGCCAGAGTTTGGGCGAACGTCTCTATCGGGCTCTGACGTCGGCGTTCCAGGACAGAGCGAAGAGGGTGGTCATTATCGGCAGCGATTCCCCCACGTTGCCGACGACTTATGTGGCCCAGGCGTTCCGGATGCTCAAGCAATGCGATGTTGTTCTGGGCCCGGCCACTGATGGAGGATATTATCTGGTCGGAATGTCCAGATTATGTCCTAATTTATTTGACCAGGTCAGTTGGTCGACGGAGGAAGTCTTCGGACGGACGTTCAGCAATGCCCAGAAATACGGTTATTCCTTGCGGACATTGCCTGCGTATTTTGATATCGACACAGTTCAGGATCTTGAATCTTTTTGGAAAGACAGGGATTCCAATAAAGTAGACCAAATGGCGCCCCTGACAGGTCGTTACCTGGCCCGTATTCTGAATAATAAAAGAAGGTTTGCCTTCGCGTAAGTCCTTTTTTCTCGTGAGCGTTTGTCCTTGAGTCTTTTTTTGCCGTTTTTGGTTGGGGATTTTCTGTATTCTTTTTATCTGTGCGAAGAGGGTTAAACAGGAGGTGTGAAATGATGAAGCCATGGTCTGTTTTCATTGTGGCTTCCTGCGCGGGGCTGGTTCTGGCGGGCTGTTCCGGATCCGATCATGAGGTGCGTGCATCAGTGAAGGACCAGATCAAGAGCACATTGGCTTCTTGGGTGGGGATGCCCGAGACCATGCTGATTGATCAGTTGGGAACTCCTGACACGCAGGAGCGTTCCGGCGAAAAAATGTTTTATGAATATAAGACTTGCGATACAGCCCAGGCTCTGGGGAAGCCGCGTTCGAAAGAGGGACTGGACTGCTATTTGTGGACCTTTGAGATCAAGGATGGTCGGATTGTGAACGATCATTTTGCCCCCTATAAAAAGTAGAGGTTCCATGAAAAATTTTTCGCCGTGGTTGCTGGTTTTATTGTGGACGGCAAGCCTGCCGGTGGCGTGTTTTGCGGAGGGTGAAGAGGAGGTTGTGGAGGAAGAGGCCTCACCTCCGAAATCTCCGCAGGCCCTGAATCTATTGGCCGCCTTATCCGACCTGCGGAAAAACCCCGGTGAAAGCAAACTGCAGGAGCATTTTCTCAATCTTTTTCCGAAAGATATCAAGAGCTACGAGGACTTGTTTGATCGCGATGACGATGGGGAGCTTTCGGCGGTGTATGGGGAGTACTTAAAAACTCTGGTGACTTTATGGGAATACCGGGAGCATGAGGTGGGGCGCCTGGTGGTGGACTTGGCCAAACAGGCCTCCGGCAACAAAGAGGCTATCGGGAACCTGCGGGGCTTAACGGTAGATTTCGGTAACCATCATCCCGAGGAGTTCTCACGGCTTCTTAAGCATCTTTCCAAAGAGGACAGAGGGCATCTCATTGCATTTCTTGCTGATGTGGAGGATCATGTCACCTATCCGGAATATGAGGATTTAATCCTGGCGCTCCAGAATCTCGACGAAAATAAGTTGGCTGAAGAGTTCCGGAGAGCCAAGGAAAAAAGGATGGAGGAAGGAACCAATCATGTTCCTCCCGCGCGTTCCCAGCAGGTTGGTTCGGAATAGCAGTCAGAGATGGGCTGATGCGAAAAACAATCCATTGGGCGCTGGCATTCCTTTTTTGCGCCGCCTTCTACGCTGCAACTGCCTTTGCCGCAGAGACGTCCTACCTCGCCGCTACCGGACCGGTTGAAGTATCCAGCGCGCCCTCCACGACGACCGTGGGCATCTCTACCCCGCCCGCCACGACTGCTGTCCAGGTAGTCGACCAACCAATCAATTATTTTCATAAATCATTGGAGTACAGAGCCTTGGCTGAGACAGGGGATACGGCAGCCCAGAACAAGCTCGGCATTCTTTACCGTGACGGACTGGGGGTTTATCAGGATTTTACCGAGGCCATGAAGTGGTTTCGCCGCAGCGCGGAGGGCGGTTATCTCAAGGCCATGGTTAACTTGGCGCGTATGTACGGGAATGGTCAGGGGATTCCCAGAAACTACGAACAAGAGAAGAAATGGTTCCGTCGTGCTGCTGATAGGGGGGATCCTGAAGCCGAGTACGGTTTGGGTGTGATGATTGCCGAAGGGCGGCGAACGCCGGATTGCGAGAAAGAAGGGGCCGGCTGGATTCGCAAAGCGGCGGACCAGGGGTACGGTTTTGCGGAAGAAGATATCGGCCTGCGTTATGCGAGAGGGAGGGGGATCGAAAAAAATGAGGCCGCTGCTTATTTTTGGATTTATACAACCAGCCCGCGGTCTCCCATGATTAAAAAACTTGCCGCGCTCCTGACAAAAGAGCAAATTGACCATATTGAGAAAGAGTCGAAAGACTGGTCATTGCACCTCGAAGCCAAAAAAAAGGAAGCCGAGAAAAAGGCGCATCACCAGTCTCATCAGTAGCGGGAATGGCGGAGACATGAATCGATGTTTAGCCGGACTCTCTTTTCTCTTCTTCTGGGTGTTCACCGGGGTTGTGTTTCCATCGCATGTCCGGGCCGCCGGAGAGATCCCGGGGCTTGAAGCGCCCCAGAAACGATTTCAATCAAGTGACGGAAAAAGATGCTACCTGTATCAAAAATACGTAGTCCTTTCGGTTGATTCAGGCATTGGAAGTGACACGACCGCTTTTCTGCGAGAAGCAGGATCTGATGCCCGGCGCTTATGCGAGCCTTCAGGGAAGCGGGTGATTCTGGATATTAAGAACGAGGATGCCGAATTCTTCTCGGGCCTATGGAGCCATTTCCTCTTTGTCATCTCGGGCCGGGGGACGGACCGCAATCTCATGATTTATGATTTGGATTCTGAAAAGCTTGTTTACCAGTCGAATTTCGCGGAGCCTTTTGTGCTGAACCCGAGCGGCAAGCTTGTTTTTTACACAGCGGATGATTTCAATCCGGAGGTTAAAAGCTGCCCCGGAGTGCCCCAGGGTCAGTGGATGGGTTTTGATGTTCAGGTTTCACTCAATTTGAAGACGTTGAAGCTGACACACACAGGGGAAGTCCGCTGCACGTCGCGCCAGGGGGTTCCGGATCCGTCTTGATTTTTCAGGAGCCTTAGAACTCCGAGACGTGGGGGATTCGGGTGAAACCGATGCGGACCGGAGCTTCATTGAGAACACGGTGAAGGCTGGCAAAATAGGTCGTGTTCTTTCCGTACTTATCATTGAGCTTGTCCATGACGATGGACAGCTCTTCTTTTTTTGCCTCCCCAAGAAATGACGGCGTGTGTCGTTCGGCAGGCACCAGCGAATGGAACGTGACTCCCACGCGCAGAGGATTGCGTGCGGGCAGGCGTTCCCAGAGATTTTTAAGGGTGGTAAGAAATGTCGAGGTATCTTGAACTTCATCGAGGCGTGCCTTGGCTTCGGCGGAGGGGCCATTCAGGAACTTGACCGATACCGTCATGTGGGATGCCCAGTAATCCATTTTCCGGAGCCGCAGCGCCGCTTTGCAGGTGAGTTTCTGTACGATGGGAAACGCTCGGGTCATGGTTCGCAAAGAAGGTTCCAGAACATGGGAGTGGCCGATGCTGCGCCGCTGCGTAGGCAACTCATCTAGATTTTCTCCTCGGAGCCAGCCATAGAACCGTTCTCCCACGACGCTCCCCCACACGGATTTCATCTGGCTGGAATTCAGGCTCGTTAGCTGCTCAAGAGTTCGGATCCCTTTTTGCTCGAGCCGTTTTTCCATTTGTGAACCAATTCCGGGAAGGTCGCGGGGTTTTAAGGAAAAAAGAATATTGGGTAGATCGCAGAGGCGGATGACGGTCAGGCCATCAGGCTTTTTCATGTCGCTGGCTACTTTGGCGAGGAACCGATTAGGGGCCAGGCCGATGGAGGAGCGCAGGCAGGGGCCTGTTCGTTCTGCGATTATTCTTTTGATTTTTAGTGAGAGCTCAATGGCCACGGAAACATCCCGTTGGGACCCTGTGAGTTCGCAGGCCACTTCATCAATAGAGAGGATGGAGGCCACGGGAACGCAGGAGTCTATGGCCTCGATGATTTTATGGTGATAGAGGACATAGAGAGGCGGATTGGCTTCCACGAGATGGAGCTCTGGGCAGAGAGTTTTGGCTTCACTCACGCGTGTTCCCGTGCGGATGCCGAAGGCCTTCGCTTCGTAGCTGGCTGCGATGCAGCAAGTGCTGTCCGTCATGACGGGAACCACGGCCACGGGGTGGTTTCGCAGGGCCGGCTGTTCCTGCTGCTCCACGGAAGCAAAATAGGAATTTAGATCTAGGACGAGCCAGTCGACCCTGTTCATGGAACCCGCGTTCCTTTGTCCTCTCTTTGGTGGAAGGAGAGAAGGAGTTCAGGGGTCAAGTCTGAGGGGGTTTCCCTTTCCACGCGCGGAAGGAGGAGGTTGTTCTCTTTCCATCGCGAAGAAGGGAGATGGTCCTGTTGTCTGGGAGGCGGGTTGTTCCGACGGCTTATTTTTTCTATCCAGAAGAACATCAAGGCCATTAAGGAAAAGTTTCCGAACATGGTACACCTCTCTCGTGGTTCACGGACGGCTTTCATCGGTCATCGGAACGGTCGGCGTGGATTCAACTGCAGTCAGTAATTTAGAATACTATACATATGTATAGATTTCAAGGGTTTTCATTAGGGAAATAAACGAACGGGCGAGCAGATACGGCAGTTCTGTTGAGGGAATATGCCATTGACGGTTTTTCACAGAGGAATCACTCACTTGCTTCATTGTTTATGAGTGACATTGGACACAGGAACGGTGCACCTGACGATTTTATCGAAGATCCTGCAATGGCTGAGGTATCTTTAACTGGATTGCTGGATTAAGAAAAGCATGCAAATGTGCAGAATTAGCTTGGTTAAGTCACGTTTTCAGGTTCTAGTTTTAATAGAAAAAGTAATAAAAGAGCTGTATATTCAATATGTTCTTATATTTCATGAATCAATAGGAATATTATGGATATATTCATTCTGATGAATTATACTGCAAACATGATTTTCCTGAAGCGGTGTTATGAACAAGTCAGATGCTTAGAGATTCGTTTCTTCCTTATTATAAGAACTGCGCCAATGTTTCCAGGGTCAAAATATTTTTCAGAGAATCCTTATGCTGGATGGCCTTTTAAACCACATTTTCTGACCGTTCGTCACAGTTTAATCTAAACTTAAGGCTATTTTAATGACAACAATCCAACACTCCAGTATGACCATGAAGGCTCCTCGATTTTTCTACGGATCTTTCTCCCCTGCCCCCCTCCTCCTGGCGGGATGCCTCCTCCTCTTAATCCTGGGAGCCTCCCCCGCTTCCTCAGCCCCTTCCCCGGATGCCTCTGATCCCTCTTTGAACAGCCGGGGTGAACTGAAAATCAAGATCCAGAAAGGCCCCGCCGTCCCCTCCTCAGCCGTCAAAGCCGTCAATATCATCGCCTTCAGAAAGCCCAATGTAGGGGATTTCGTCCAATTCAAGACCGTCAACAGGAAAGGCGGTCCTTTAAGAGTCAGGACCAAAGTGGATATCTATGAGATCGACAAGGTCAAAGAGAAGATCAAGGAAGTGAAAATCGCCGAAGGCCTTGAGAACGAGCAGGATGATGTCCACATCATCTATTTAGAGTACTTCAACCCCAAGCACACCATGGAGCTGGGGCTTAAGAACAAGTACATCCTTGATATCGAGAATGTGGCGGGGAACCAATGAATTTGAAGAGGCTTCTCGCCCTGTCCCTGTGCGTTCCTCTCCTCATCGTCCAGGAGGGGGGAGCGGCCTTGAGTAATTCCAACAGCATTTTCAGGGGCCTCGTCACACTGGTTCCCGAGGATGTTGAAGGGAAAGGGAAGGGACAGATGGGGAAAGGCGGCGGGGAGTCCTATGCCGCGAATGCGGAAGGAGAAGGCGGTATATTTGCCTCAGGTACTGGATTTAACTTCGGATCCGGGGTGAATGGCGGCGCAGGCGGTGGCAAAGGATTCGCAACAGGCAATGGATTTGGTTCAGGCACCGCCAACAACGTGGGTCCCGGCTCGGGAAGTTCTACAGGACCGGCCGGTTCCGGCTCTGGAGGTTTCAGCTCTGGAGGTTCTGTGGGCCCGGGACCAGGTGGTA
>Ga0206815_1170_pt1 | contig 16564 bp, 12 predicted proteins | sample Alteio_BWOrgCont_91_FD_152864 | JGI IMG/M metagenome (GOLD analysis project Ga0206815, IMG submission 152864) | Enriched cells from forest soil in Barre Woods Harvard Forest LTER site, Petersham, Massachusetts, United States -... | ecosystem: Environmental > Terrestrial > Soil > Temperate forest >...
TCCGAAGGCCGGTTGGTGGATACGGCGAAACAGGCGGGACTCAACCAAAAAACCCTTCAACGGAAAATGAAAAAGTACGGGTTGAAGGCTGAAAGCTTTTAGTATTTCCCCAGCGAGCCTTCCTCGAATTCTAACTAATAGCTTATCTTGACGGCTCTAGAGCGCGGATTTAAACTGCCTCTCCGTTTGAAAGAACGGTGTTGAAACGTTTTCTTTGTTCCGGTCCGGGGGTCTGTTTTTGGCCAAGCCGCGGGATAGTTTTTAAATTTGTCGGATAGAGAGGATCTCTTATGGCATATAGCTACCAAAGCGTGAAGCCGCCCCAGGGCGATAAGATCAGCATCAAGGACGGGGTACTCAACGTCCCCGATCATCCGGTTATTCCTTTTATTGAGGGCGATGGAACCGGTCCGGATATTTGGAAAGCCTCGGTTCGCGTATTAGACGCGGCAGTTGAAAAAGCTTACGGCGGAAAAAAGAAAATCTCCTGGTTTGAAGTTTATGCCGGTCAAACCGCTTTTGATAAATTTCAAAACTGGCTGCCGGACGATACCGTGGAAGCTTTCCGCGAGTATTTAGTCGGTATCAAGGGTCCTTTGACGACCCCCGTGGGCAAAGGTATCCGTTCGTTGAACGTGGCTCTTCGCCAATTGCTCGACCTTTACGTTTGTTTGCGTCCCGTTCAATATTTCACGGGTGTTCCCTCGCCGGTGAAGCATCCTGAAAAAGTAAACATGGTCATCTTCCGCGAAAATACCGAAGACATTTACGCCGGTATTGAATGGCAAGAAGGCACACCTGAAGTGAAGAAGGTCATCGAGTTCTTGCAAAAAGAAATGGGTGTCAAAAACATCCGCTTCCCGAATACATCGGGCATCGGCATCAAGCCGGTTTCTGAAGAAGGAACCGAGCGTTTGATCCGCGCGGCAATTGAATACGCGATTAAGCACAAGCGTAAGAGCGTGACCATTGTGCACAAAGGTAACATCATGAAGTACACCGAAGGTGCCTTCCGTGATTGGGGTTACGCTTTGGTGAAGAAAGAATTCGCTGGCAAGGCTATCGGTTGGGATGATTGCGGCGGCAAGCCGCCCGCAGGCCAAGTTTTGGTGAAAGACGCGATCGCGGACATCACCTTGCAACAAGTGTTGACTCGCCCCGAAGATTTTGAAGTTATCGCCACTTTGAATTTGAATGGCGATTACTTGTCAGACGCTTTGGCGGCTCAAGTTGGCGGTATTGGTATCGCTCCCGGCGGTAACATTAACTACGTCACCGGCCACGCTATTTTCGAAGCCACGCATGGAACAGCCCCCAAATACGCTAATTTGGATAAAGTCAATCCAGGATCAGTTGTTCTCTCCGGCGTCATGATGCTCGAGCATTTGGGCTGGCAGGAAGCGGCTACGATGATCGTCAAGGCCTTAGAAAAGACCATCGATCAAAAAGTCGTCACTTACGATTTCGCCCGTTTGATGGAAGGCGCGAAAGAAGTGAAGTGCTCTGAGTTCGCTTCCGCTGTGATTGGAAACATGAAGTAATTTAAGCTGTTCGTTTTAAAACCCCGAGGGAAGGCTTTTTAAAAAGGCCTTCCCTCTTTTTTTAGGGAAACAGTTTGAAACCTCAAAAAATAGTCCTATTCGACCTTGATGGAACCCTCACCTATGGTGTTTCCAGCACCCGCTTTCTCTTTCGCCGCGTCGGCGACGAGGCTTTTTTTGAGCATTTAGAGCAGGAATGGCTCAAAGACCGCATGGATCATCCCACTTTAGCGGCGCAGGTTACGAAGCGCATGACGGGTTGGAAAGTGCGGGATGTTGAAAAATCACTTCATCTCATTCCCAAGATGATCGGTATCGCCCAGACCGTTCGATCTCTTCAAAAAAAAGGCTACTACACCGCTTTGGCGACGTTGGGTTATGAATTGTCCGCTCGTTATTTTCAAAAGAGATATGGCTTTGACGAGGTGCGGGGAACCACCCTGGAAGTGGAAAAGGAAATTATCACGGGTAAAAAAATGGTGATTTTTGAAGAGCACGAAAAGGCTATGTTTTTAAAAAGCTTGGCCAAAAAATTCAAACTGCCCCTTTCGCAAACCGCCGCGGTAGGTGATAGCCGATCCGACCGGGAAGTTTTTAAAATCGCGGGCGCACGGGTGGCCATTAATCAGGATGGTTTCCTCAAAGGATTAGCCCATGTGGATGTGAAGGGCCGGGATATGCGGCAGGTTTTAAAATATTTATGAACAATAAAACCAAAGGCCTTTATTTATTAATTATCTCTAATACTTTTTTTGGACTATTGCCGATATTTGTTAAGCTGGCCAACGCGATGCGTTATTCAGCGATGGAAGAAACCTTTTTCCGTTTTCTTTTCGCGGTCTTCGGTATTTTGATCTTATTGATGTTGGGATGGCAAAAACTGACCTTCGTGAATGTGCAGGCACTTTTTTGGCGAGGGTTTTTCGGCAGCCTATCCATTGTGGGTTATTTTATCGCCCTTCAAACCACCTCGTCGGGCAAGGGTACGCTGCTCAATTACACCTATATTCTCTGGGCCAATGTTTTTGCCATTTTATTTTTTAAACAAAAACCGACAAAAATTTTTTTTTGGTATTTTCTTTTAGCCGTCGCTGGCATTCAAATGGTTTTGGAAGTCAGCTTGGCTCATCCCAACTTTGGCGATCTGGCGGGGATTTTTTCCGGCATTACGGGCGGGGCGGCGGTATTGGCCATCAAGCGCGCGCGAAACACTGATACCGCCATAACAGTTTTTTCCAGTTACACACTTTTTAGTTTTGTTTTGTCCGGTTGTTTGCTGTTGTGGGGAGGTTCGATAGGGATGGGTTCCATGAACCAATGGACTACGCCGGATATTCAAGGGTTATGGGTGCTTTTGGGGATTGGAGCTTCTTCCATGATCGCCCAGTTATTTTTTTCTGAAGCTATTGGCCATATCAGCCTGGCCACTGGCACTCTCCTCACCCTGTCGGTTCCCGTGGTGGCTACCCTATTCGGCTTATTTTTTTTAAATGAACCTCTGACCTCTCATTTTTTGGCTGGAATGATTTTGGTTTTAATCGCCTGCGGAATGATGATTTGGCGTGAAGAACAAACAGCTGGTTAATACAAACTATCTGGTCGGCGCGGGGCTAAGAGGGTAAAGTTTTTTTGATCAATCGCCTGGGTCATCAACCCTTTTTGACGGGCGTAAATCGAGTTGTTGGCCTGAATATTTTTAATCGTGTAGCCCATCTGAAAAATAATTACGCAGAGAATAAAGACTAATCCAACTTTTCGCCAAATCGGTTTAATCGCCAAGTAGTCGTAACCGTAGAGCGAATAGAGCATGATGATCGGGTAAAAGAGCACGATTCGGAATGAAGCAGCCATATCCGGCGAGAACAAAAAACAGGCATAAATTAGTAAAAAAGTTCCCAATAGATACGATTTCATCGTCGTCCAATTGCGTAGAGGAATTTGAGGAACAAACCAAACACCTATCATTAAGGCGGGCTGTAAATAACCAGCGGCCCACAGTATAAATCCTGGTAGAGCCAGCCAAGGCGAGTTCCATAAATAGAGAACTCTTTCGTGGGTATGTTCGCCGATGAAGCGGGGCATCTCAAAGCTGGCGATGGAAAGAAAACGAGCCAAAGTTCCAAAAAAATCCAGAGCGTTCGTTCCATTAAAGCCGGTGGAGAAACCATGAATATCTTTTCCCGTGCTAAAGCCGTAAACAACATAAGTCGGAATGAGTAGCGCCAAAAGGGGTAGAGCGCCCAGCAAGATGAACCCCAAGGCGTTTTTCCATTGGGTTTCTTTGATCTGCGAGTAAAACGAAAATAAAAGAAAAGGGATGAAAGCCAGCCACGACATATGTAACTGCATGACCCAGCAAAGTCCGAATCCCATGAACACATTAGCCCAGGTTCGAGAGACGGCCACAATTCGAAGCGCGGGGATGGTTTCCATAAAGCCCAAGAAAAACAAAATACTACCCAGGAAAGCATAGGAGGGATTAATAACTTGGGTGGAGTAATGGGTGGCCCAGGGAGCTAACAGAACCCAGGTAAAAACAAACCAGGGAGAAAGCCGGGGCAGGCGTTTACAGGCATACCAGGCTAAAAGGCAAAGCCCCAAGAACGATAAAAGATTTAAAAAGAAATAAGGCGATTCTGGTGTGGCGGATATCCAAAGCGGTAATGCGCCCAACAACCCTTCCAGCGCGCCGGGCATTTGAGTATGAAATTGGGTTTCGGGAGCCACTACATCTGGACCGTAATAGGGCCAGGTGTGGGTAGTAAAACATTTGAGCCCAATCACATAGGTCTGGGTGTAGTCCTCATCAGCGGTGACACTGGGGCAGTAAAGACCAAACACAAAACGAAAGAGCAAAAGCGCCATGAGAAAAGCGATGAATAAAAATCGTTTAGAGGAGGATGATTCAGTCAAAAGAAACTCCGCTTCAAAATAAAAAAGGGGGTAGGAATAATCCTACCCCCTTGGTGAAAACAAATGTTACTTGAGAGCTTTCATGGTTTCGCGGATCAGATCCGCTGATTTTTCCACCATAACGCGTTCTTCGTTGTTCAAAGGAATTTCGATGATATTTTCCAAGCCCTTGCTGCCGAGTTTGGAATAAACACCGAAGTACATGTCCTTCAAACCATATTCCCCTTCCAAATAAACGGAGCAGGGAACGATGAGTTTTTTGTCTTTCAGGATGGCTTCGACCATGGAGCCGGCGGCGGCTCCCGGAGCGTACCAGGCGGAAACACCGATGAGGTTCACCAATTCGCCGCCGCCCTTACGGGTGCGGTCCACAATGGCTGTGACTTGATCGGCTTTGAGGATGTTCGAGATGGGGATACCCGCGATCGTCGAGTAACGAACCAGGGGAACCATTTCGTCGCCATGACCGCCGATAACCGCGGCATGAACGTTTTCGACCGCCACGTCAGTGGCTTGGGCTAAGAAGGTGCGCATCCGGGCGCTATCCAAAACGCCTGCTTGGCCGATGACACGATGCTTGGGAAGTCCGGAAGCCTTATAAGCCACGTAGCACATGGTATCCAAAGGATTGGTGACCACAATGAGGATGGTGTTGGGGGAAGCGGCTACCAGCTTTTTAGTCACATCTGAAACGATGTTTTGGTTGATGGCCACCAGGTCTTCACGGCTCATACCGGGTTTACGAGGCATGCCGGCGGTGATGACGCAGATATCGGAGTTGGCGGTATCGGCGTAGTCCGTGGTGCCGATTAAATGGGTGTTATAACCCGAAATAGGGCCCACTTGGAGCAAGTCCAGGGCTTTGCCCTTGGGCATGTCTTTGGCGGCAGGAATATCCAACAGAACCACATTGCCCAGGTCTCTTTCGGCGATCCACGCGGCGCAAGAAGCGCCTACGTTACCTGCACCGACGACTGTAATTTTGGGACGAGCCATAAATCCTCCTGAAATGGGGTGAAAGTCCGCTACGAGCGAAAAGTAGTCTACTCAAAGCGTTATTTAATGTCTATCACACATGGCTCGCAGAAAGCGGGTGGAATTCCAGCTCTTCTTTAGGGTTAAATGGATTTCGGCAGCACTTTTTTATGATTTTTTAAGTTTGAAGGTTTATCTTTGGTGTCGACTTCATCAAGGGCGAGGCATATGGCACATAAAGGGTTCACACTTTGGTTTACGGGTCTTTCGGGGTCAGGTAAATCCACGATTTCTGAAAGAGTGGGGCACCAGCTTCAAAAAATGGGATTCCCGGTGGAAATTCTCGACGGGGATATTGTGCGCACTCATTTGTCTAAGGGTTTAGGTTTTTCCCATGAAGACCGTGACGAAAACATTAAACGCGTCGGATTTGTCTGCCAGCTTTTGACCCGCAATGGGGTGCCGAATATCGCCTCTGTTATTTCGCCCTACCGCGCCGCCCGGGACTATAACCGCCAAAAGATTAAAAACTTTGTGGAAGTTTATGTGTCCTGTCCGGTAGAAGTCTGCGCTAAGCGGGACGTGAAGGGTCTTTATCAAAAGGCCATGGCAGGCGAGATAGAGCATTTTACCGGCGTGAATGACCCTTATGAGGAACCGCTTCACCCCGAAATTACCTGTCACACGGATAAAGAATCCATCGAGGAAAGCGTCGAGAAGGTCGTCAAAAAGCTTCAAGAATTAGGATACCTTTCCTAAGTGTCGGCTCCTTCGTTTCGATTCTCCAATCTTAAGTCTTGGCAAGCCGCTCTCCTTTTACTGATTTCCACTCTGGCGCTTTTCTGGCCATTTCTCTCTCCGTCGGGTCATTTGATTTTGTCCAAAATGGGCGAGGACATGTCAGGCCAATTCGTCTGGTGGCGCCAATTTGGTTTTGACGAGCTGGCCAAAGGCCACATCGCTTTGTGGAACCCCCAACTTTTTTGTGGGGTGCCCTTCTTCGGCGGGTTTCAATCCGCGCTTCTTTATCCGCCCAACTGGCTGTTTATGGTTTTGCCCCTTCCTTTCGCTCTCAATAGCAGCATCGCCCTTCACATTTTTTTAGCCGGATTTTTTACCTATTTATGGATCAAGTTTCGAGGCTCGCACCCTGCCTCCGCCTTGATGGGGTCGTTGATGTATATGTTTGGGGCTTCGATGGTTCTTCATATCGTACCTGGCCACTTACCGAACCTTTGCACTATGGCCTGGATTCCGCTAGTTTTTCTTTCGGTGGATGTTTGTTTTGAGAAGAAAGATTTCCGCTGGGTTTTATTGGGCATGTTCGCTCTGGCCATGCAGATTTTTTCCGGCCATGTTCAATATGTTTATTACACCGTCGTCATCGTGAGTTTTTACGCTTTATTTCTCCTCACCCGGATCCAGGGAGCAAAATCACCCTTTCTTTTAAAATTCGCTCTTATCGGTCTGGGCGCCGGGTCGCTTTCCGCGGTTCAGCTTTTCGCCGGATGGTCGGCCATGACCGAAAGCTCCCGGGCGAAGGTTTTGGACATTGATTTTATCGACATCGCGGATATTAGCCCCGAGAGGCTGTGGTGTCTCTTCATGCCGAATTTTTTTGACGGGTGGCAAACTTACTGGGGCGGCGGTATTTACTGGGAAGGTCCGGTGTTTGTCAGTGTGACGGCTTTTGTTTTCGCCCTTTGGGCGTTATTTATCTCTCAGCACAGGGATAAAAAATTCTTCGGATGGCTGGCTCTGGTCTTAGTATTAATCGGGGTTGGGAAACGCACTCCGCTTTTCGCGCTATTTTGCAAATTTTTCCCGTTGTTTAGCAGCTTTCGGGGGGTGGGAAAACTCAATATTTTTATCACCCTTTGCTTGGTTGTTTTAGCGTCTCTGGGAATGGACGATGTTTTTGCCCATCTTCCCAAACTACAAAAATTTAAATCCTTTATTTTTAAACTATCAGGATCGTTTTTGCTGATCGCCGCGGTCTTTTACGCGACGCCCCTAATGGGCGGCCGAAAACTTTTTAAGAATTACATCGATCATGCCGGGTCCATGACCGAGAGTTTGTTCATCTGCGCTGTTCTTTTATTCCTTATTGGGCTTGTCGCCTGGGTTTCCATCAAGAAGCCAGTGTGGCGTTATGGATTTTTAGTCCTGGTTTTTATCGAACTATTTCTGTTCGCCCGTTCAAATCTACCCTTCTTTGATGCCAATCATTTGAATCAGGAAGTGAATACGATTCAAAACACTTATGAGAAGGACTCGGGAGATTACCGGGTATTTACGGGCGTGAACAATTATCCTCTTGGCACCATGGGGTTCAGTGCCTGGGGCGATGATCCTTTTGTGCCGCTCCGGTATGACGAATTCACCAGCCGGACCCATTGTTTAAGAGCTTATTACCATGATTTTAACGAACCACTTCATGATTATCCGAAGGCCTTGTCTCTGGCCCGGTTGAGATACGCTTTTTATGAAAAGGATGGCCAATTGGTTCCGCAAAAACTGAATTTGCCCGAAATCCCCAGGGCTTTTTTGGTGGGTGATTGGCATCAAGAAACACTGGAAAATATTTGGCTGAGGATTCTCGTTCCAGGTTTTAGCCCGCTCAAGCAAGTGTGGCTTGAACAAGACCCGGAAATTGAGCCGCAAACTAAAGCGAAAGGAAAAATCTCGATCAATGACCTTTCGACAGACTCCATTGATATTCAAGCGGAATTGACTAAACCGGAAATTTTAGTAATGAGCGATAATTACAGTAAGGGTTGGAAAGCGGAAGCCTACCCCGAGTCAGCCCAAAAAAAATATCAAGTCTTACCCGCTAATGGATTTATGAGAGCCATTCCTCTTCAAGCTGGGAAACACCATTTTCTTTTAGAGTACCGCCCCACCGCTTTTGTCATCGGGAGTTGGATTTCTTGGGTATCCTGGGTTTTATTTATCGGATTTTTCTTTTTAACAGTCCCTCTAAGCCGGCGCCCGAAACAGCTATAATGCTTTTGATTTAATCTTAACCCATAGAAAGCTTCCATGAAAACCGCTGACCTTCACATGCATACCAATCACTCGGACGGAACCTTAAGCCCGCTGGAGTTGGCCCGCTTAGCCAAAGCTCAAAATTTGGACGCGGTAGCATTGACCGACCACGATACAGTGACTGGATTAGCCGAGTTGGTGGAGGAAGTGAACAAACTGGGAATTGAGGCCATTCCCGGAGTGGAATTGTCCGCAAAGTTTTTTCCCGGCACGTTGCACATTTTGGGCTATGGATTTAATCCCAATGGACCCATTCGTCAAAAGCTGGAGCAGTTTCAAAAAGCTCGAGCAGAAAGAAATCCGCAAATTCTTGAAAAACTCAAAGAGCTGGGAATGCCTTTAACTTTAGAGGAAGTTAAAAAACTTTCGGGCGCGAAAAATCAAATCGGCCGTCCTCACATTGCCCAGGCTTTAGCTGCCAAGGGTTATGTGGCGAGTTACGAGGAAGCTTTTGATAAATACCTCACCAAAGGCGGTCCGGCCTATATCAATAAAGCGGGATGGACCGCGCAGGAATGCATTGATTTGATCCATGAATCCGGCGGTGTGGCGGTTATCGCCCATCCGGTTCAAATGAGGCTTCAAGGGATGGAACTGCGTCAAAAGCTTAAAGAATTGGCGGATATGGGAATGGACGGCATAGAGGTGGTTCACCCGGACCACTCGCCGGAAGACCAGACGCTCTTTACGGCTTTAGCGGACGAGTTGGGTCTTTTACCCACGGGCGGCAGCGATTTTCATGGGGATCATAAGCCGGGTATTCAACTCGGACAGGGAAGACCGCCTTATACTTATCTAGAGGGTTTGCGCGAACGGATGAAGCGGTGGAGAAGGGAAAACTAACATGGACCAAATTACACCGGATCAGTTTTTAGAAAACGCCAAAACCTGGAAACCCGCGGACAATTTTAAACAGCAGATGGAGCATCAATTAAAAACCGCCCAGGTTCCCGAAGCGTTGATTTCTCCTTTTACCCAGGCCTTTTACCAATGCGCTCAAAGCACTTACGATTACATTCAATACATCCATGAACTATCCACGACAAAAGAGATTGACCGCAAAAATTTTCTACCTCAAGTAGCGCAGTTGATCGGCCTGGTGCACGGGCTTCAAAAAGCCGGCAAACTTTATCAGGAAGCCTTTAAAAAGTTTGACGCGACCTTTAGGGATGGGTTGACCCGGCATGAGTTTGACACGGTTTATTATGACGCGATCCAAAATATCGAGCTTCGGTCGCTTTTAAAGAAAATCATCGACGAGGTTGAGGTAGTTTTGCAGACCTTTTCCCTGGTGAGTCAGGACTTAACCGGGATTGAGTGCGTGGATCTTTATGAAACCAGCATCCGTTTTCAGCTCTTTTTGCAATATTTCATGGCCAAGCACAAATTTTCCAGCGAAGAGTTATGGTCCATTTTATTTGATGTTTACAGCCAGGTTTCGGAGTTGGAGAGTGTGACGATTGAGCCCACCGAAGCGGAACTAAAAGACCTTCATCAGAAGATTCAGAAGTTTAGAAATAATTAGAAAAATTTAGAACATTTAAACAATACCTTCGTCCCCTATTCGGGGATTTTAGGATTTCTATATTAAATGTTAATGGTCAATCCTTCATATGCCGCGACCGTATTGGCGAAGAGCTTTTTAGCGCCCTCTTCTTTTTTCTCAATAGCCGCGTCATCGTGATTCGGATCGTGATGATAGAGAACCAATTGTTTCACGCCCGCTTCCTGCGCCACACGGCAAGCCATCTCAGGAGTGGAATGCCCGAAACCCTGGGTGGTCATGGGGCCGGTGTATTGTTCCATCGTATATTGGGCATCGTGAATCAAAACATCCGCGCCCTTGGCGAATTGAACCAAGCGGCGGTCGCCTTCAGCGTAGCTTTCAATGTCGGTGGCGTAAACAATCGTTTTGCCCGCGTGTTCCAATTTATAAACAATCGAACCGTTCTTGGGGTGGTTTAAAGCGCGGTACTGGCTGACAATCACCTTGTCTTTAGAGGTATGAGTGCTGTTGGGGCCGCTGATGCGTTCCGCTTCCTCGCCGGTCGCCAGGATAATCTGATCCAGGCTTTTTAAAGTGCCTACATGTTTGATCGAGTTAGTCTCCTCAAAGTCGATAGGGAAAAATAATTGATCCATTAACATATCCAAAACATACTTCATGTCGTTGGGCTGACCAACGGGAGCGTAAACTGACGGCCCATAAATGGACAAAGAAGCGTCGGCGATGTAAACAGGGGCGAAAAAGGGAAGTCCCATGATGTGATCATGGTGGGTATGCGAAATCAAGATAGTCGCCTTAAGTTTTTTGAGTTTTTCTTTATTCATGAAAAAGTTTTTTACTAATTGCTTACCCGCCTCAATGATGCCGGTGCCGGCATCGAGAAAGATGGTGTGATCAAGAGCGTTCACTTGGACGCAAGAAGAGTTGCCGCCGATTTTAACTGTGCTGGGTCCCGGTACGGGAATAGAGCCGCGGACACCCCGGAAGGTGATGGTGAAGTCGTGAGCCATGAGCGTCGTCTCCTCGGCATCTAAGTGTGTGTTAACAACGGGGTTTATTATTCCAAAAAAAGTGGGGTTTGCAAAGAATTAACCCCCCAAACCGGTTAGGGTTCCCAAAGGGCCCGGATACCGCAATGCTCGCATTTCGGGGCTTTTTCTCCCGCTTTTAAGTAAACGCTTACAGTGCGGTTTTCGGCGGCGCAGGTCACGCAAAGATGGGGGCCGGTATAGAGAAGGTTCTCACCGGGTTTTCGGGCAGAGATATCAATGTTCATTTTAGCCTGGGGGCCGCTGGCCGAGGGGTTGGCTTTAGGGTCTAACGGCGTGCCGGAAGGTAAAGTTTCCAAAATGAATCCTCAAATAGAAAAGAATACCCCACGATCCATCGGATCTTTGGGGTTATAAGTTCTCTTTATAATTTTGATGAACTTATAAAAAAGCCCCGTCTAGTGAAAGACGAGGCTCGTGAAGCGTTAAAACTTAGATTTACTTTTTCGCTTTAGCTGCTTTCGCTTTAGGAGCGGGAGCGGCGGCGCTTTGCTGTTTGGTCCAGTTGAGCAATCCACCGGCGAGAATAATTTCCTGCTGACGACCGGTCAAACCATGAACGACCTGGAAGGACTTGCCGGTCGTAAGGTCTTTCACCGGGAAAGGATGATCGACCTTAATGACCTGGGCCAAATCTGGAATTTCCAATTTGTCTCCCTGGGAAACGCTGTCGTAATCCGCGGCCTGCACAAAAGTCAAAGGCAGGATTCCGAAATTGATCAGGTTCGCGCGGTGAATACGGGCGAAGCTCTTCACGATGACAGCCTTGAGGCCCAAATACATGGGCGCCAAAGCCGCGTGCTCGCGGGAAGAACCCTGACCATAGTTTTCGCCGCCCACCACAAATCCCGTACCCGCTTCTTTAGCGCGCTTGGGGAAAGTGGGATCGATGATGTTAAACACGAATTCCGAAATGGCCGGAATATTCGAGCGTAAGGGAAGAACCTTGGAACCGGCGGGCATGATGTGATCGGTGGTGATGTTGTCCACGACTTTCAATAACACCGGAGCCTCTATTTTTTCCGCTAAAGGCGAATTGACCGGCAAAGGCTTAATATTCGGGCCGCGAACGACTTCTACCTTCTTGGGGTCCTTGGCGGGAGGAATAATACCGTTGTCGTCCCAGACAAACTTTTCAGGAATATCAACCTTCGGCATTTTGCCGAGGGTAGAAGGGTCGGTGATCTTGCCGGTTAAGGCACAAGCCACGCAGGTTTCGGGAGAGGCCAAATAAACCTTGGCATCGCGGGTTCCCGATCGGCCCTCAAAGTTACGGTTAAAGCTGCGGATGGAGACGGCTCCGGATGAGGGGGCCTGGCCCATGCCGATGCAAGGTCCGCAGGCGGACTCAATAATGCGCGCGCCCGAGGCGATAATGTCGGCCAAAGCGCCATTTTTCGCGATCATTTCAAACACTTGCTTGGAACCCGGCGTCACGGTCATCGAAACACTGGGGTGAATGTGTTTTCCCTTGAGCATCTTGGCGACCATCATCAGGTCGGTGAAAGAGCTGTTCGTGCAAGAACCCACGCAGACTTGCTGTACGTCGATAGTCTTGAGCTTAGAAACTTCAATCACATTGTCCGGGCTGTGGGGTTGGGCGATCAAAGGGCGAAGCTTGTTGAGGTCAATGATAAGTTCTTCATCGTAGGTCGCGCCTGGGTCAGCCGCCAAAGGCGTCCAATCCTTGCCGCGGCCCTGAGCCTTCATATATTCACGGGTGTTCTCGTCAGACGGGAAGATAGAGGTGGTCGCGCCTAATTCCGCGCCCATGTTGGTTATGGTCGCGCGAGCGGTAGCCGAGAGGCTCTTCACGCCGGGGCCCGTATATTCCAAAATTTTGCCCACGCCGCCCTTCACGGTCAGCTTGCGCAAAACTTCCAAGATGATGTCTTTCGCGGTAACCCAGGGTTGCAACTTGCCCTTGAGTTCTACACGCAGAACTTTAGGCATATTTAAATAGAAAGGTCCGCCGCCCATGGCGACAGCGATATCCAGTCCGCCCGCACCGATAGACAATTCGCCCAAGCCGCCGCAGGTGGGGGTGTGAGAGTCTGAACCTAAAAGGGTTTGACCCGGGATCGCGAAGCGTTCCAGATGCACTTGATGGCAGATACCGTTGCCGGGACGGGAGAAGTAAACCCCGTGCTTCGCGGCAACCGACTGCAGGTAACGATGGTCGTCGGCGTTTTCAAAGCCGGTTTGAAGCATGTTATGGTCGACATAAGAAACAGAGAGCTTGGTTTGAACCTGGGGAACGCCGATGGCCTCGAATTGTAAGTAAGCCATGGTGCCGGTGGCGTCTTGGGTGAGGGTTTGGTCGATGCGAATACCCACTTCTTGGCCCGCTTCCGGGGTGCCCGAGATGAGATGGGCGTTAATGATCTTCTGAACCATATTGAAACGTTTAGTGGCAGCCATGCTTTCCTCCGTAGGTAATAGGTAAGAACGAAAAACTCGTTTGCTGAGAGGGCCATTATGGGTCTGGGTCTGGGCGCAATTCAACCCTAAATCCTCTTCAAATCAGGGCAAAATGCGGGTTTTCTGGTTTATTCACTGCCGGTTAAGGTCGTAACCTACTATTTCCAAATACCGCTTTTTATTTCCGTATGATGTATTTATCTTTAAATGACAATGTTCACTCTGTGTTGATTTTTTTAAGTCGCAAGCGGGGAACGATTTGACCAACACCATCCTATCTATAGAAGGCATGCATTGCGCTTCCTGCGCTTCCCGTATTGAAAGTCAGATTCAGGCGGTGCCCGGTGTTCATTTTGTCTCCGTTAATCTCGCTTCCAATAAAGCCTACATTCAGACCGAAGATCAACAAGCGGATACATCGCTCTTAGAAGAAGCGGTTCGTCAAGCAGGCTATACAGCCCATCGTTATGTTCCACACGAGCACGTTCATACCTCTTATCAGGATCAAGAAAGACGATTTGGGTGGCGGCTCATTCTGGGTAGTTTTTTAACGCTGCCTCTTCTGATGCACCATGTATGGATGGGTTCTTCCGCGTTTCAATTTTCCGCATGGGCTCAATTCGGGTTCGCAGCCCCACTTTACTTTATCGTCGGCTGGCCTTTTCACCAATCGACACTCAGGTTATTGCGCAGCGGCCAAGTCAGCATGGATACCCTCATTTCTCTGGGAACCTCCGTGGCTTTTTTCGCGTCCTTGCCGGCGCTCTGGGGAAAACCGGCGGACCTTTATTTTGATACGACAGGCATCATTGTTTTTCTCGTCACGCTGGGGCGGTTTTTAGAAAACCGATCCAAGCAAAAGGTAAACCGGGCGCTGGAACAATTAGTCAATCTTACCCCGCGGGTAGCCCATGTGTTGAAAGACACCCATCAAGTGGATCTGCCGGTGGAACTAGTGGGAATCGGTGACCAGCTTTGCGTCAGGCCTGGAGAAGCCATTCCAGTGGACGGCGAAGTGCTAGAGGGCAAAGGCCGGGTGGATGAATCACTTTTAACGGGAGAATCGCTTCCGGTAGAAAAGCGTCCGGGCAATCCTCTTTTTGCCGGCACGATTAACGGCACAACCACTTTAATCATTCGGGCCCAATCCATCGGGGAAGAAACGGCTTTGGCCCACATGATCCGCCTGGTTGAGGAAGCGCAGGGGTCTAAGGCGCCTGTTCAAAAAATGGCGGACCGTGTGGCGGCGGTCTTCGTTCCTTTTGTTATCGTTCTCGCTCTGGCGACTTTGTTGGGTTGGATATATGTGGGCGGCGCACCCTGGCTGGCGGCTTTTCAACATGTGGTCGCGGTCTTAGTCATCGCCTGTCCCTGCGCTTTAGGTTTGGCGACGCCCATCGCGGTAATGGCGGGCGTAGGCGTGGCGGCGCAAAAAAGTATTCTGATCCGTCGGGCCGAGGTGTTAGAAAAGACCCGCAAGATCGATGTGATCGTTTTTGACAAAACCGGCACGCTCACCGAGGGCAGACCCCGTTTGATGGATGTGATGGTGGTCGGTGATTACCAAGAAGAAAAGTTATTGCGCTACGCGGGCGCGCTAGAAATGGGCACCAATCATCCGCTGGCTTCCGCCATTATGAAAGAAGTCATGATCCTGGACCTGATACTGCCCAAAGTTGAAAAACTCACCGAAGTGCCAGGCGCCGGCCTCCAAGGCTGGATCGAGGGCCGGCAGGTAGTCATTGGCACGAAGGCTTACATTGAGTCTTTGGAAGGCGTGGTGGCCAGCGCGCAAATCCGGTCCAACGTGGAAGCCTACCGCGAAAATGGCCAAACGGTTTCTCTCATGGCGGTCGATGGGAAAATCGCCGCGATTTTTGTGATGGAAGACGCGATTCGGGAACAATCCAAAGATGTTGTCACGCGGCTAAAAAAGTTGGGGCTTCAAGTCCATCTTTTGACCGGTGATGGACAAGTGGTGGCGCAAAGGGTGGCGGACCGGGTGGGCGCAGACGCGGTAAAATCGAACGTCTTACCCGAGGGTAAGGTTCAATATATTAAAGAACTACAAGGCAGGGGTTTCAAAGTCGCCATGGTCGGCGATGGCTATAACGACGCTGCCGCTTTGATCGCGGCGGACCTGGGTATCGCGGTAGGTTCCGGCACGGATGTGGCGAAAGAAGCGGGGGATATTGTGCTGGTGCAGGGAGACTTGGGCAAAGTGGTTGAGGCCATTCAAATTTCCCGCGCGACCTTTAACATTATCCGGCAGAACCTTTTTTGGGCTTTTAGCTATAATTTATTAGCGCTACCACTGGCCATCTTTACCCAAATCCCACCATCCCTAGCGGCGGGGGCCATGGCGCTTTCTTCTCTCACCGTAGTTCTCAATACCCTGCGGCTTTTTGGTAAGAAATTCTAAGTGATTTGAGTTCCGGTAGTTGACGCGAAAAATGGGGCTTACACTTGCTTTTTATGGTCTTTGCTCTTCCGTTTGACTTCTTATTCAAATTAAAAAAAGTGCGGTATACTTGTTTTGGGTCAGGTTAAACGACACTCAATGTTGGAGGGGAAGTATGAAAAATCTTATCATTGGTTTAATTCTTTTGTCGGCGATTATTATTCCACTTGCTTGCGGCAATCAGAATAACGCTCCGGTTGGTCCCGTCGCTGTTGCCGCCGCCAACACCGCCACACCATCTTCTACCCCTACTGTTACTCCCGGCGGACCCACTTTTACTTTTACCTTTACTCCCACTATTACGGCCACCCCCACCAATACCTTCATCGTAGGTGGATTTACCTGGACCCCGTCAAATACTTCTACTAGCACTTTCACTCTTACTGCGACAGGAACGGTTTCCCCTACGCCGACTTTTGCTTTTGTCGCTCCGGTTTACCAACATAATTTCGGTACAACATCGTCCGCGAATAGTTTGGTGATTACGGGTAGTGAATTGACTGTCGCTGAATATGATTCGACTTATGGTCCTATGGTAGAAGATTTTACGGTGGCAGCAGCGAATAACGGAACAGTTAACTATCCTCCCATACAAGCGAATTTTCTCTGGCAGGGTTTTCCTACACCGACAACTACTCCGGGCGCGCCT
>Ga0206815_1171_pt2 | contig 16257 bp, 15 predicted proteins | sample Alteio_BWOrgCont_91_FD_152864 | JGI IMG/M metagenome (GOLD analysis project Ga0206815, IMG submission 152864) | Enriched cells from forest soil in Barre Woods Harvard Forest LTER site, Petersham, Massachusetts, United States -... | ecosystem: Environmental > Terrestrial > Soil > Temperate forest >...
CTCTTTCATCAGCATGAGCTGCCGCCTTACCGGCAAGCCGCAGCGATTGTCAGCGGGGGTAATGTCGCACCAGAAATGCTGGCGGATGTACTGCTGGAGCGGGACTGATTCTGGGATACCAAATGTCGTGCATAAAGGCATATATATGCTAATATGCCTTTATGCGCACCACCGTCGACCTTCCTGATGACCTTTACAAGACTGTCCGGATGCTGGCTATCGAAAAGAACACCTCGCTCAGGCAGATGGTTGTGGATGGGTTGGACCTCTTGTTGAGGCAACAGACTGACAATCTCCCGCAGAAGCGGTTTGAGCCGCCGCTGATTCGCTCCACCCGCACCGACAAACTCATGATCGACAACGAAACTATTTATGACCTCATCGATTTTCCCTGATGTGAATGTGTGGCTGGCGCTCAGCTATCCTGGGCACGTCCACCAGGCGGCCGCCTCCATGTGGTTCGCTTCGATGGATGAATCCACGTCCTTCGTATTCTGCCGCCAGACTCAGTTGGCATTCTTTCGCCTTATGACGACGGAAGCCGTCCTTGGGCCGGATGTGATCAGCCAAACTGATTGTTGGGCAATCTACGACCGATGGATCAACGCGGGCAAAGCCGTGCTCGCCCGAGAACCCGCAGGGATTGAGGCCGCCTTGCGCAAGCGAACATCTTTGAATTCCCCGTCTCCTAAAGTCTGGGCCGATGCCTACCTCGCAGCCTTCGCGGAAACCGCAGGCCTAACACTCGCCACATTTGATCGGACTCTCGCCGGGCAGGTGAAGGGCACAATTCTGCTAAGCTGACTTAGATTTCATCGGGAACGCAACGACTGTGCGCCGAAGATGCTAGTGAACACCCTACTGTAGCGTTGGCGGATTAGGAGATATCTCTGTGACAAGTCTTGCGCGGCTTCAGACGTGGTATCACAGTCAGTGCGACGAAGATTGGGAGCATCAGTTTGGGGTACATATCGAAACGCTTGATAACCCGGGCTGGTCGGTAAAAATTGACCTTAATGAAACGCCGCTTGAAGGGAAAGAATTTGAGACGGTTCAAATAGAACGGTCTGACAACGATTGGCTATTCGTCACAAGTACGCCAACCCTGTTCAAGATCGCATGTGGTCCTCATAACTTGGAGGAAGGCTTGACAATGTTTTGTAACTGGGCTGATTTGCTCGATCCAGCAACGACTCGGGTTGACTGAATCCGCCTGCCAGCGTCCTTCGATTATGATTTGGACTGTGAAACGCCGCATCTACACCGCTTCCCTAATCTGCCTCAGCCTTCTGGTCGCCCGTCCCAGCCTCGCAGCCGACAAGCCCAAGGATAAGCCGCAGGAAAAGCCTATGGCTGGGCCGCGCGCGACGATTCTGCGCGAGACTCCGCTTTATGTCCAGCCGGATACTGCTTCGCAGAAGGTGGATCGGGTGCAGGAGGGGCGCGAACTGGTGATTGCCGAGACCAGTGGGCCCTGGATACGGGTTTTCGCTAATACGGACGTCGAAGAGGTCAATGAAAAGGATGCTCCGATCTATGGGCGCGAGGCTGCTCCGCCGCCGGTCTCGGGATGGATTCAGGCGCGGGGGGTGGTGCGCGATACAGACCCGGTTGGCGACAAGGTGCTGATGGGCGAGGCGGCGACGATGGAGATTCTGGCCGAGGATGCGCGCGGACCGCGCAATGCCGGGCGGACAGCGCGGCTGCTCTATCGCCGGGTGGTGGAGTTTTATCCCAATTCTCCGCAGGCTGCCGAGGCGGCTTGGCGGGCGGCTGATATTCGCTGGCAGTTTGAGAAAGCCGATGCGGCGCGGCTGCCTTCCTCGAAAGAGCGCGAAGCCTACCTGCGCGAGCAGCTCGATGAGAGTGAGTTGAGGAAGGTGATCAAGCTCTATCCCCATTCCAAACAGGCCGACAATGCGGCTTTTGAGATGATCGACAACAAGCTTTGCGGCGACTGGCAGGGACAGGAGAAATGCCCTGAAAAGGAGTCGCAGTACTTCGAGAAGTTTGCCGAAGAGCATCCCGACGGGCCCCGAACGGCGCAGGCGCTTTACCAGGCTGCCTACCGGCAAGCGGTGCTGGGCGATATGTACGCCGCCGACGGCAACGACAAGAAGGGCGACGCCGCGCGCAGCCGGCTCAAGGAGCTGGCCGGAGAGTTGGAAAAGAAATTTCCCGCCTCCGATTACACCGCTCGCGCAGCGGTCCTAGTGTACAAAGGCGACCAGGGTATCGCGGTCTATGGCTCGGACCGCGAGTGATCTGAAACTCGCCCCTTACTGGTTTGTGGGGGATTTCCGTAGGTTCCGAAACGGGAATCGGGTATCCTGAAACCGGCGAAGCCGTTCCTTTCCCATTTTTTAGCTATTGGAACCCAGGTTCACTGCAGGTCGATCCAGACTCTCACCCCCAGACTCTCAAGCCAAGCGCGGAGGAAGATTGAACAGCTATCTGATGTCAGTCCTGCTGGGCATCGTAGAGGGACTGACCGAGTTTCTGCCGGTCAGCTCGACCGCTCATTTGCGCATCGCCGAGGCGCTGCTGCACATCGACCTGACCGACGCTTACTGGAAGATGTACACCATCGTCATCCAGGTTGGCGCAATTCTGGCCCTTTGCCTGCTCTTCATGGGCCGGATCATCGAATTCATCCGTACCTTTCCCAAAGGCGAAAACGGAAATCGCACGATATGGAATCACCCCATTTCGCTGACGTTCTTCGCTTTTGCATTCACTTCAGCCTCTTCCCTGCTGCTAAGAAAGTTGATCAGCAAAAACCTGGAAAGCCTGACGGTCATGGCGCTCGCACTTCTGATTGGCGGCGTCGTGATGTGGGTCATCGATGCGTGGACAGTGCGGCAGGAAGGCGGCGTGGCCGACGTGGAGGAGATGAGCCTATGGCAGGCCATCGTGATCGGACTCTGCCAGACCCTGGCTCCCGTCTTTCCCGGAACCTCGCGCTCCATGTCCACCATCGCCTCGGGGCAGTTGGTCGGTTTGACTCGTTCAACGGCTCTCGAATTCAGCTTTCTGCTCTCGATCCCGACCATGATCGCAGCCACCGGGTACGACCTCTACAAAGAAGTCCTGCACCAGGATCACCACGCGGCCGCGGAAGCCGTCGCTCCTTTGGTGATGAACTCCGAGCGCTGGATTGTGCTGCTGATCGGCATCGTAGTCTCCTTCATCGTGGCGCTTGGCGTGGTGGAGTGGTTTTTGATGTGGGTGCGCAAGCATGGCTTAGTCCTTTTCGCGGTATACCGGATTATTCTGGCGATTGTGCTGCTGACGCTGGGCCGTCATCTGCTGGGTAACCAGTAACCAGATATGGCCCATCGCAGGCTAATCGGCAGATTCTCGAACTGGGCTGTGCGATCGCCCGGACGGCCTGTCATCCGACTAATTTTCCGGTTTGCGCTCCTGGCTTCGCTGGGAATTGCGCCCGCGCCCGGGCAGTCATCGCTCCCTGACCTGCAGTCTGCCGGGGCTCTTGGTGCCAGCCTGTTCTCTCAATCCAGCTCAACAGGCATGGTTCTGGTCGTCGTCCGCGACAATCAGGTTTTCTTCCGCGGCTACGGCGAAACAGCTCCCGGATCGGGCCAGCTTCCCACAACAGACTCCATGCTTCGGATCTGCTCGTTGACTAAGATCTTTACCACGGATGTACTCGTCAAGCTCGTCAACGACAAAACCATCCGCTTAGACGACACTCTTCAGCGCTTCGCTCCACCTCACGCTGTCGTGCCCAAGCGCATACAGCCGATAACGCTCGTCGACCTCGCCACGCACACCGCCGGTCTTCCTCGCGAAATCGGTAATGCCCCGCCGGGCACGCCGCACTTCACTTTTCCCGACTATCGAACTCGTTGGCGCTGGCTTCCTTCGCAGCACCTTAGGAGCACTCCCGGTAAGGCGGCACTCTACTCCAACATCGGCTTCGATTTCCTCAGTGACGCCCTTCAGTCCGCCGCTCACAAGCCTTATGCGACCCTGCTGGCCGAGCGGACTCTTAACCCGCTCAACATGCGTCAGACCACATTCTTTCCCAATCCCGCGCAATGCGCACGCCTGCTTGTAAGCGCCGACGACAAGGGTCCCTGCGCCGTCACCGAGAATACCCGTGGCAGTTCGGGACTTTATTCCACTCCCACGGATATGGCGGTCTGGCTCAAATACCTCCTCGGGATCGGAGGCCCAGCCAACGCCACTCAAAATGCTGCCTCACAGGCTGTGTACATCGTCCCATCAACTCTGATCAGTGAAAAAGGCCTTGACCATGCCGGCACTCCGACAGGCATCGGCCTCGGCTGGATCCATCTTCTTCCACCCGACGACCCTTCGCACATCATCCAGAAAACCGGAGGAGGCGGAGGATTCACTACCTATATCGCGATCAACCAGCCGCGCCACATTGCAATCTTTATCGCTGCAACCGACGGCCCGGCCGGCTACCAATTCAATCTCTTCAAGGGTGCCGACAACGCTCTCCTCACCCTGGCCGGCCTGCCGCCGATTCCCCCCGCACCGCCGAAGCGTGCCTCCAAACCAGCGGCGAGGCGCATTCTGAGGCATTCTGCTCGACGCTCTGCTCACGCAGCCGGGGGTTGACAGCAAGGTTCCCCTGCCCACCTTTTGCCCTGTTTCAGCCAATATCCGGTCTTCGCGCGGCGATAATAGAAATTGCTCTGGGGTGTTCTCGCCGGTCTGTCGCTCGCTGAAGGTTTTCTCGCGAGCACTGCTTATGGCTGCGTCCCTCAAATGAAACCTATCCGAATCGCCCTAACGCCTACGCGCAACCGCCCGCTGAACATGCTTCTGGGGGCGGTGCTGATGCTGGCCGCCGCGCTCCTCCTACTCTCTCTCTCCACCTATCATCCGGCCGATCCTTCATTCAACACCTCTTCGAGCATCACCGGCCCCCATACCGTCCGCAACTGGATCGGTCCCACGGGCGCGTATCTCAGCGACCTGCTGCTGCAAACCTTTGGCATCGTAGCCTTTGGCTTCCCGCTCTGGCTCGGCGGCCTGGGCTGGGTCTGGTTCCGATCCCAGTCCAATGGCGCGGCCTGGCTGCGCTGGACGGGCGTGATCCTGACACTGGCCTTCCTGCCCACGATCGCCGGCCTGCTTCCCTGGCATTGGCACTGGATGCACGCCATGCCCATCGAAGGCTTCACGGGACGGCTGATGGCTGACCTGCTTATCCGCTATTTCAATATCACCGGCGCGTGGATCGTGGCCGGCGTGTTTGCAGCCGGTGGCCTCTACCTAGGCTCGAACTTCAGCTTCCGCGCGGCGTGGGAATGGAGCCAGGAGCGGTCGGTTCAGCTTTCCGCCTTGCATGACCGCTGGCGTAACTGGCAAGCCGACCGCGCCGACCAACGGGCCGAGCGTGAAGCGATTCGCCAAGCCGAACGCGGCCCGGTAGATGCCCAAGACGAATTTGAAGAATTCGAAGAAGAAGTACACGAGCCGGGCTTCTTCGGCCGCATCTTTGGATTTATGCGCCGCCGCAAGGCTTCCGAGGACGATCTGCTCGACGACGTTCCCGCCTTCCAGCGCATGAAAAACCGCCCCACAGAAGCGGACGACGCTCCACCTCGCCACGGCTACGCCCCCAGCATCTGGGAGCGGCGCGAAGCAGTCCAGGCCGCGCCTCCCGGCTATGCCCCTGCCAAAGCGCCCGAAGATGAGATCGACATCGTTCCCATCTCCAGCCGAGGCACCAATCCCGCGAACGTGATCGCCGGTTCGCAGGGCGAGGTGGTCCGCATGCCACTACGAGGCAGGGCCCAAGAGGCCGCTGAAGAAGCCGAACAGGACTTTGCGGACATGGCGCCCCAGCCTCCGATAGCTCCAATAGCCCCGATGTCCGCCTCAGCACGCGCTCGGGCGGCAGCCGCGCCGCCAGTCGAGGCGCTGCCGATTCACGAGCGCGCCGACGCACATCCAGAGATTGCCCCGCGCACCATCGTCGCGCCCAAGAAAATCGACGGCTTCAAGCTCCCGCCCAGCACCCTGCTCAACCAGGGCGAAGAGCCGCTCGCCATCCGCGAAGATATGCTGCGCGACGAGGCCCGCAAGCTGGTCGAAAAATGCGCCGAGTTCAAGGTCAACGGCCAAGTCGTCCAGATCAACCCCGGCCCAATGGTCACCACCTATGAGTTCAAGCCCGATGCCAGCGTCAAGTACAGCCGCGTAGCCGGCCTCGGCGACGATCTCTGCCTCGCTATGCGCGCCGAGAGCATCCTGATCGAACGCATGGCCGGCACCAGCCACATCGGCATCCAGGTGCCCAACCACGACCGTGAAACCATCCACCTGCGCGACGTCATCGAGTCCGAAACCTTCGCCAAGGCCAAATCGCGCCTCACCCTCGCTATGGGCAAGGACATCAACGGCCGCATCGTCACCGCCGACCTCGCCGGCATGCCGCACGTGCTCATCGCCGGCTCGACCGGATCGGGCAAATCGGTAGCCATCAATGCCATGATCATGTCGCTCTTGTTCCGGACAACTCCGGCGCAGGTCCGCCTGATCCTGGTCGATCCCAAGCGCGTTGAGCTGGGCATGTATGAGGGCATCCCGCATCTCTTCACGCCGATCATCACCGAGGCCAAGCTGGCGGCCAACGCCCTCCGCAATGCCGTCCGAGAGATGGAGCGCCGCCTCAAACTGCTCGCCAGCCGCAGCGTACGCAACATTGAGCAGTACAACAACAAAATCGCCGAGAGCGGCATGGCCAGTCTCTTCACCGAGACCGGCGAGGCCGAGGAACCGCTGCCCTTCATCGTGATCATCATCGACGAGCTCGCCGACCTGATGATGCTCGACCGCGCCAACGTCGAGGAATCCATCACCCGCCTTGCGCAGATGGCCCGCGCCGTCGGCATCCATCTCATCCTCGCCACCCAACGGCCCTCGGTGGACGTGATCACCGGCCTAATCAAGGCCAACGTGCCCACCCGCATCAGCTTCCGCCTGGCCTCCAAGGTCGATTCGCGCACCATCATCGACGATAACGGCGCGGAATCCTTGCTGGGACGCGGCGATATGCTCTTTCGTCCACCGGGGACTTCACGCCTGATGCGCCTGCACGCTCCGTATGTCAGCGAAAAAGAAACCGCCGCGGTCGTCGACTTCTGGAAAGCGCAAGGCGAAGCCGAATACGTCGAAGGCTTCCTCGAAGCTCCCCGCGAAGAGCGCAAGGAGATGGAAGGCGACGGATCGGCGGAGGGCGATGACGACGAGCTCTTCGACGATGCCGTGCGCCTGGTCTTCGAATTCGGGAAGGCCTCGACCTCGCTACTGCAGCGCCGCCTGCGCATCGGCTACGGCCGCGCCGCTCATTTGATTGATCTAATGGAGCGCGACGGCCTCGTAGGCCCAGCCGACGGTTCGCGGCCTCGCGAGCTGCTCAAACACCCCGGTTGGCTGCACGAGGTGCCAACGGCCATCGATTAAATGAACTTCGCAGCCTGAAATTGCGTCCAATTGGCATAAGCTCGATCTGAGAATCGATCTAAGAATCGATCTGGGAATCGCCCTGAGAATCGAAATGCCATGAAGAGATTCTTTGCCGGAATCGTCGTTTTGCTGTTGGAGCCGCTGTTGGGCTGCGGTTTCGCGGCCATCGCCCAGACTCCGCAGGCCACCGAGCTTCCGGGCAAGCTCTTCGACATCCAGAAGACCTGGAAGATCGGCGGCGAGGGCAACTGGGATTACCTCACCCTCGATCCAGTCGCACTCAAGCTTTACATCGCTCACGGCCCGGTCGTTCAGATCGTCGATGTGAACACCGGCGCGCTGGCAGGCCAGGTCACCGGATTGCGCGACGCACACGGCATCGCCCTCGACGACAACGGCCAATATGGCTACGTCAGCGACGGACCAGCCAACGAGGTCAAGGTCTTCGACCGGCAAACGCTGGAGATCGTCTCCACGGTTGCCACGGGCAAAAATCCCCGCGCCATCGTCTTTGAGCCGGTAAGCAGGCTCATCTTCGTCATCTGCCCCGACGCCATGACTTCCGAAAGCAGGATTCCCAGGCGCACCGCAAGCGGCTCGAATGTCCCGGCTTCATCCGACCCGTTCGTCAAGTCGACAGTGACGGTCATCGATGCGGATAAGCAGAAAACCATCGCCGACCTCGACCTGCCTGGCAAACTCGGCTTTGCGCAGGCCGACGGCAAGGGCCTGGTGTACGTCAACGTCACCGACCGCAACCAGATCGCATACTTCAACGCGCAGGGAATCGAATCTCGCCTGCGCAAGCGGGCTGGAGAAGCGCCTCAGGACGGGTCCAAACCTGCCGGGCCGAACGATCCCACCCTTACCCTCGACTGGAGCGATACCGCCCAGGAGAGACAATCCGGCCCCAAGCCGCTCCACACCATCCGCATTGGAGACTGCCAATCGCCGCGGGGTCTGGCCATCGACAGTACCAACCAGCGGCTCTTCGTAGCCTGCGAAAACATGAAAATGCAGGTGCTGGATGCCAACGATGGCCAGGTGCTCACCACCTTGCCCATCGGCGCGGGAACCGACGCGGTCGGCTACGACGCGAGCCGCGGGCTCATCTACGCATCCAACGGCGGCGGAGTAGGCAGCCTCACCATCATCCGCCAGCACCAGACCGACTCCTACGCCGTCATCCAGGAGTTGCCTACCCGCGCTCGCGCCCGGACACTCGCCGTCAATCCCGCATCGGGCGAGGTCTACCTCGTCACCAATGTCACCGGCTTCGACCTCACCCACAACGGCGGCATCGGCGGCCTCAAGACCTCCGAGCTGGCCGGTAGTTTTCAGGTACTCGTCGTAGGCAGCTTAAGCAATTGAGCCAAGCCAGGGCGGCCATCGAAGTGGCACACTAGACAGATGCCCCCCGCCAGCACAAACCGCCCGCTTCCCAGGGTTCTGCTGATCGACGATGACGCCATCAGCCGCGAAGTGCTGTCCATGATGCTGGAGATGCACGGCCTCCCGGTCGACTCCGCCGAGGACGGCAAACAGGCGCTAGAGTTGGTGGAAAACACCGCAACGCTGCCCGGCATCATCCTCATGGACACTCAGATGCCAGGCGTAAGCGGCACGCGGCTCATCAAGGCCCTCCGCCAGCGATTGAAGGATCGCAACGCATCTGAGCAGACAAGAATCATAGCCATCAGCGGCAGCGAGGTGGGCGATGCGATCCACCAAGCCGCCGACGGATTTCTCCTCAAGCCCATCCAGGTCGAGTCGGTCTTGGCCCTGATTGACGCTCCGGTGCTTGACTTGCAGGCCTCCACCGCTCCAGACCTCGCAGAAACGCTTGAAACTCGCCCCATCCTCGACCCCGCCGTCCTTGACCCAATTGTCCTCGGCAAACTCAAAGCAATGATGCCGGACGCGGCCCTGCGCGAGGTCTACTCAGCCGTAGCCGCGGATTTGGAAACCCGCCTGGCCACGCTGAGCGCGGCCATGGACGCCAGCGATGCCACCGCTGTAGCCAGCATTGCCCACACCATCAAGGGAGGATGTGGCATGGTTGGACTCTCCGGCGCCACCGAGGCCGCCGCCAGATTGGAAAATAGTAACCTGCCGGAGACTTGGCCGGAAGAGCTGTTGCAATTACACTTCGCACTGGGAAACTTGCAAGGTATTCTTGCAAATGGGTTACTGTAGTAACAGAGTCTTGTAGCTAGGAACAAACGCAGGCAGAGCTCACGCTGGGATCTGCCGCAACGGGCATGGTGGAGGTAGGGCTCAAATGGAACGAACGGAAAGAACGGACCGCCTGATTCGAATCGTGCTGGCGGATGATCATCCTGTCGTGCGCATCGGAGTGCGCAACATGCTCTCCTCCAACCCTGGCTTTGAAGTAGTTGGCGAGGCAGCGGACGGTGACGAAGCCATCACCCAGACTCTGGAACTCGAGCCGGACATCCTTCTGCTCGACGTGCAGATGCCGCGCCTTCCCGGCCTGGAAGCCATGCGCGCCATCATGAACGGCACGCCCACCGTCAAGATCATCCTGCTGACCTCGATGATCTCGACCCAGCAGATCATTGAAGCCCTGCAGATCGGCGCGCGCGGCATCGTGATCAAGGACGCGCTCTCGGACCACCTGCAGACCGCCGTCCGCACCGTGGTTGCCGGCGACTACTGGATCGGCGGCAAGCGCGTCGTCAACCTGGTCAGCGCCCTGCACACCCTGATGCAACAGGCAGCGGTGCCCACCCGCAAGACCTACGGCCTCACTCCGCGCGAGCTGGAAGTGGTGGGCTGCATCGTGGAAGGCTGCAGCAACCGCGACATCGCCAAGCAGTTCAGCCTGAGCGAGGAGACGGTCAAGCGCCATCTCTCCAACATCTTCGATAAAACCGGAGTCTCAACGCGGCTGGAACTGGCTCTCTTCGCCATCGCTCATACGCTGGTTCAACCGCAGTAAAAAGTCGCCGCTCCGATGGAATATTTCCAGGTTGCTCCAGTTCTATGCAGTGAAGGGGGCAACCTATGCAAGAGCTATTCTAGTGGCCCCCCGTTCATCAACGGGCCGGGCAGCTGGTCGCTGGATGCTTTACTGGAAGGCAAGTTCAGTAAGCACGAAGACGTGAAATTGGTCCGCCACCGCAGACCATTGAATCAGCTTGAATCAACTGCGGAATGAATCCGGAAGCGCGCCAAAGAAAGTGCAGAGGGGCTGCCGCATGACTCATCCCCAAGCCTCGGGCGCGAAAACAACCGGCAACCGCGACTGAGATAGACTGGCCTTGCCGTGGGTAATCATTCTGGCGATACCGGGTCGTTTGAAGAGCTGGCGATGCCCCATTTCGCCAAGCTCTTCAACTTTGCCTGCTGGCTCACGCAAGACCGCTCCGCCGCCGAAGAACTCGTGCAGGAAACCTACATGAAAGCGCTGAAAGGCTTTCCCTCCTACGGTCAGGGGACGAATTTCCGCGCATGGATGTACAGGATTCTGCGCAATACTTTCCTGACCACGCGATCGGGGCTCAAGGTTTCGCTTTCATTCGATAGCGACGAAGATGGGCTCAAGGAACCGGAAGCAGCCGAGAATCCGGAATCGCTGCTGATCGCGCAGGTCGAGCGGGAGACGATCCAGAGTGCTCTCGAGGAGTTGCCGGTGAACTTTCGCGAAATCATCCTGCTCTGCGATCTGGAAGAGATGAGCTATCAGGAAATCTCACAAACGCTCGGCATTCCAGCCGGAACAGTAATGTCGCGCCTGTCGCGCGCGCGCCGGGCCATGCGCGCGCTACTAGCCGCCAGAGCGCAAGGAGCCTCGCGATGAGCTGCGATCTTTGGGCCGGAATGCTCGACGCCTACGCCGACGACAGTTGCTCCCCGGAAGAAGTTGCCGGAATCGAGGAACACTTGCGCACCTGTCCGGCCTGCGCCTCCGGAGTGCTCGCCCGCGTGCAAGCCAAGCGCATGAACCGCTTGGCCGCCATGCGCTACACGCCGTCGCCGGAGTTCCAACTGCGCATCGAGTCCAGCCTCCGCAAGAAGCAAAACTCAATCTGGCGCTGGAGTAGGCCTGTTTGGGTGCCAAGGCTGGCCGCCGTCGCCCTGGCGCTCATTTTGATCGTGGTTTCCGCAGCGCTCTGGACGCGTCACGCGGCCCGGGAGCAGGATCTTGCCGAGTTGCTCGACGTACATGTAGCCACGCTGGCCAGCGCCAATCCCGTGGACGTAGTTTCAACCGATCGCCATACGGTCAAACCGTGGTTCCAGGGCAAGCTCCCCTTCACCTTCAACCTTCCGGAACTGCAGAATTCTCCCTTCAAGCTGCTCGGCGGCAAGCTCATCTATTTCGAGCACAGCCCAGGTGCACAACTCCTGTTTGAAACGCGCAAGCACCAGCTTTCGGTCTTCATTCTGCAAGACCAGGCAGCCATGCGATTGCCCGGAGCGGGCGCAAGCCGCGAGAGAGGATTTAGCGTGGAAACCTGGAGCCAGGCCGGGTTGCGTTATGTCGTCATCAGCGACACCAACCCCGCCGACATCCACGCCCTGAGCGAGTTATTGCGGACAGCTGCCGGTCAATAAGGCTGCGCGCGGCCAGCAATGTGTCGCTGCCTGCACTAGGGCATCCAAGAACTGGCTTGAATTTTTGCAAGGAGAAGCATTCACCATGAAGATCGCGTTTCTAGGTTTAGGCAACATGGGCTCCTTGATGGCTCGGCGACTGTTAGCTGCCGGCCACGAGGTGACAGTGTGGAACCGCCATCGAGCCAAAGCCGAGCCTATGGCCGCGGAGGGCGCAAGCATCGCGGCTACTCCCGCTGAAGCCGCGCGAGCCAAAGACGCCGTGATCTCCATGCTTTTCGATGACACAGCAAATGAGGAGGTGCTGCTCGGCGCCGGCGGTGCACTTTCCGCGATGGAGTCAGGCGCGCTCCACATCGCATGCAGCACCATCAGCATCGCGCTCTCCGAACGGCTGGCCGCCGAGCACCAATCCCGGGGATTGGATTACGTAGCCGCGCCCGTGTTTGGCCGACCCAACATCGCCGCCGAAGGCAAGCTCTGGATCGTAGCCGCAGGCGCAGATTCCGCCATCGCCAAAGCCCGTCCGATGCTGGAGCCGCTGAGCCGCGGCATCTCCGTTATCGGCCCCAAACCGGCCCAGGCGCACGCTGTAAAGCTCGCAGGCAATTTCCTCATCACCATGATGATCCAGTCGCTCAGCGAAGTCTTTGTCTTCGCTGCGGCAAACGGAATTGCCCCGGCAATGCTCCTCGAAACAGTCAATTCCGCGCTCTTCCAATCGCCCTTCTACGCCGCCTATGGCAAAGTCATGCTCAATCCGCCCGAGCGGCCCGGCGCAACGATCGAACTCGGCTTCAAAGACCTCAAGCTGTTTCTCGAAGCAGCCGAAACCAACAAGGTCTGGCTCACGGTTGCCGATCTCATGCAGGACCGCTTTGAAGAAGCCATCACCTCCGGCCTCGCCAACAACGATTGGGCGGGCGGCCTGTTGCAAGCCACCGAAAACGCCTCTCATCGCTGATTCTCCACGCGCCTGCACGAAACCGATTCGATACGATAGTCCCATGAAGCTTACCGGAAAAATCGTCTTCCTCACCGGAGCCAGCTCCGGCATCGGCGAGCCCACCGCCTACGCCTTCGCCGCCGAGGGCGCGCGCCTCATCCTCTGCGCCCGCCGCAAAGACAAAGTTGACGCCGTCGCCCAGCAAGCCCTGAAAAAGGGCGCGCAGGCCATCCACACTTTTGAGCTGGATGTGCGCGATCACGCCGCTGTGGCCGCAGCCGTCGCCGCGTTGCCGTCCGAATGGGCCGCCATCGACATCCTGGTCAACAACGCCGGCCTAAGCCGCGGCTTGGACAAGCTCTACCAGGGCCACATCGAAGATTGGGATGAGATGATCGACACCAACGTCAAAGGGCTGCTCTACGTCACCCGCGCCGTGGTTCCGGGCATGGTTGAGCGTGGCTCCGGCCACATTCTGAATCTAGGCTCAACTGCGGGCGAGCTACCCTACCCCAACGGCGCGGTCTACTGCGCCACTAAAGCCGCAGAGAAATCCATCAACGACGGCCTGCGCCAGGACCTGCTAGGCACGCCGCTGCGGGTAACAAGCATTGATCCTGGGATGGTTGAAACCGATTTCAGCAAGGTCCGCTTTCGCGGCGACGAGGCCCGCGCCGCCAAGGTCTACCAGGGAGTGATCCCGCTCACGCCTGACGACATAGCCGACGCCATCGTCTGGGCAGCCAGCCGTCCCGCGCACGTGAACATCGCCCATGTGCTAATGACCTCTGTCACGCAAGCAAATTCGATCATGTTTCATCGCGAGCAAACCGGAACGACGGGCAGTACCCGCTAACTTCGCCAGCCGCGTTGTCATTCTGAGCGCAGCGAAGAATCTGCTTTTCGGGATTTTCCCTTAGTCGAGAGCCTTGAGTTGCTCTTCGATCTGCTCCAGCGCCGCGGCAAGGGCCGCCCGGCGTCCGGGGTTGGAAGTACGCTGCGAGAGGATATTTTCCCGCTGCAAGGAAAGTGCCTGGCGCTGCCGCGCGAGGTGTGCCTTGTCTGTTTGCTGCTTCCGTAAGTCTTGCGCGCTGCCGGAAAATATCGACGCCTGCTGCTGGCTTGCTGCCATTTGCTCCTCCACCGATTTGCTTTCCCAACCACGTGCCATGTTTTGATTGTACTTGGATTGTAACGGGCCAGCCCGCTATTGCGTCTCACACCCGCCGCATCGTATAAGCCAGATGCAGAGGAGAATTCCTTGAAACAGTGGCAGATTTCCGCTTTTGGCCTCGATTCTTTGGCCTTGATCGAAAAAGACATGGCGCAGCCCGGCCCCGGCCAGGTTCACGTCCGCATCCACGCCATCTCGCTCAATTACCGTGACTTGATGGTCGTCCAGGGCAGCTACAACCCACACCTGGCGATGCCCCGCGTACCCTGTTCCGACGGCGCAGGCGAGGTGGTCGCCGTCGGCGCGGGCGTCACCCAATGGAAGCCCGGAGACCGGGTTATGGGTATTTTCATGCAGAACTGGCAGGAGGGCCGGCCAACTGCGGCCAAGGCAAAGGGTGCGCTGGGGGGCGACATCGACGGCATGTTGGCCACCGAAATTGTCCTGCCCGCGTCCGGCCTGATGCGAATCCCCGAACATCTGAGCTACGAGGAAGCAGCCACGCTCCCCTGCGCGGCGGTCACAGCCTGGAATGCGCTCTTCAAGGCCGCGGACATCCGGCCCGGAGATACCGTGCTGATCGAGGGGACTGGCGGCGTCTCCATCTTCGCCTTGCAATTCGCAAAAATGGCAGGCGCGCGGGTGCTGGGCACCTCATCGAGCGATGAGAAGCTGGAGCGTGCGAAGAGCATGGGACTGGACGAAGGGCTGAATTACCGGAACAATCCCGACTGGGAAAAGTGGGCCTTGCAGCAGACCGGCGGCGAAGGCGTGGATCTGGTGGTCGAAGTGGGTGGAAGTGAAACGCTGCCTCGGGCCATCAAGGCAGCTCGTCCCTGGGGAACCGTCGCGCAGATCGGCGTGCTTTCAGGGGCGACAGAGGCCGTAGACGTCCGCCCGATTCTCTCCCGCCAGATCCGGATTCACGGCGTGTACGTCGGCTCCAGAGCGGATTTTGAAGCCATGAATAAGGCAATCTCCCAGGCTCGCCTCAAGCCGGTGATCGACTCCGTATTCCCCTTCAGCGACGCCCCGGCAGCGCTGCGTCATATGGAGGGCGCAGGCCACTTCGGCAAAATCGTGATCTCAGCGGAATAGTTGGCATTCGATTTGCCATCGAAGACTCGAGAGCAGACACGCCTGATCCCTTCAGGAATTCGGCAGAAAATAAGCGTCCACAGCCCGCACCAAAGCCGCCTGGTCCAGCAGCGGCTTCTTGTCTTCATACCGCGCCGCCCAGCAGACCTGGTTCACCAGATCCCGCGGATAGCAGGCCTTCAATTCGGTATGCCCAAGCCCGCGAATGGCATCCAGGAGATCCTTCAGAACATCGGCATCCACTTCAAGTTCCCGTTCGCGGGCAACGCGGCGAAATATCTCGCAGAATTGTTCGTCTGAAACCGCGCCGATCTTGATCTTCGTCTGAATCCTTCGCAAAAACGCCGCGTCCACCAGATCCGACGGGTCCATGTTGGTGGCGAAAACCACCAGCATGTCAAACGGAATCTCGATTTTCCTTCCGCCAGCCAGGGTTAGAAAATCGATCCCGCGATCCAGCGGAACCACCCAGCGATTGAGCAACTCATCCGGGCGAAGCCGCTGCCGTCCAAAATCGTCGATGATCAGCACCCCGTTATTGGCTTTCATCTGCGCCGGGCCGACATAAAACTTTGTGACTGGATTGAATTGCAGGTCCAGCATTTCAACCGTCAGCTCTCCGCCCACCAGAACCGTGGGCCGATGGCAGCACACCCAGCGTTCGTCGTGGACTTCGGCCTCGGAGGCCGTGATGCGCTTATGGATCACCGGATCGTAGACGGTAATGATCTGGCCATCGACCTCAATCGCGTAAGGTATCCACGCCTCGTTCTCAGCCAGCACCCGTGACAAGGTCTCGGCAATGGCGGACTTTCCAACGCCGGACGGTCCGTAGAGGAAGATAGAAGCACCGGAGTTGACCGCCGTTCCAAGCTGCCACAGCGTCTTGCTGTCCATCACCAGGTGCGCAAACGCCCGCTCCACATCCGTCTGGCGCGTAGCCACGCCCCGGACGCTCTGTTTGCGGACCTGCTCCACATAGCTTTCT
>Ga0206815_1169_pt1 | contig 16081 bp, 16 predicted proteins | sample Alteio_BWOrgCont_91_FD_152864 | JGI IMG/M metagenome (GOLD analysis project Ga0206815, IMG submission 152864) | Enriched cells from forest soil in Barre Woods Harvard Forest LTER site, Petersham, Massachusetts, United States -... | ecosystem: Environmental > Terrestrial > Soil > Temperate forest >...
GTCCAAATCCGCACATCGAAATCTTCCGCATTGCACGCGAGGCCCTGCGCAATGCGTTCAGCCATTCCCAGGGCCACCTGATCGAGACGGAATTGGCATACACCGAGAGCCTGTTTCGGTTGCGAATCCGCGATGATGGAAAAGGTATCGACCCCGATGAGCGGGTCCGCGCCGAGCGAACCGGGCATTGGGGACTGAAGGGCATGCGCGAGCGCGCGGAGCATCTTGGTGGAGAATTAGAAGTGTGGAGTGAACTGGGAGCGGGGACGGAGATTGAGTTGAGAGTTCCTGCCTCTGTTGCGTACGAACAAGTTGTTTCACCAAGCAGTTTTTGGAAAATTTGGAGACGGAAGAGCAATTCATGACGGACAATCATTCCCAGTCGCTGCGAATTCTTCTCCTTAGGGCGCGCGTCTTACGCAGCGTCTGCCTTTGGGCGCTGATGGGCCTATGCAGCGTTTCGCTTTTTGGACTTGACCCGCGGCGCGACATACACCAGTTTGCCCACCGCTCCTGGCTCGAAAAGGACGGGTATCCTGGTCAGCCGCGGGCACTGGCACAGACCACAGATGGATTCCTATGGATAGGTACCAATGATGGTCTCTACCGCTTCGACGGAGTTCGATTTGAACGATATCTCTCAAGATCGGGTGACACGCTTCAAGGAGGCGCAGTGTTAAGCCTTCTGGCTGCCCCCGATGGCGGTTTGTGGATCGGGTTTGCCCGCGAAGGCCGTATAAGTGTCCTTCGGGGCGGCAAGGTCACGAACTACGCCAAGGCTGCCGGGCTGCCAGTGGACACTACTATCCTTTCCGTTGCCGAGGATCATGAAGGCACGATGTGGGCAAACACTGGGACAGGTTTGATTCGTCTCAACGGCACGAAATGGGAGCGGGTGGACAGCCAATGGAATGTTCCGCAGGAGATACAGCACACTGGCTCTACCGCGTTGTTTGTGGATAGTCACGGGACTCTCTGGGCTGGTGTCGGCAATACCGTCATGTATCTCAAACAGGGATCGAAGCGATTTGAACCGACGGGCGCATATGCCGGCCAAGCGATATCGATGGCAGAAGCGCCCGACGGAAAGATATGGATGGCTGACGATACCTCGGCGACCCGCGTGCTCAGCATGCCTGTTAACGCGATGTCGACCGCAAGGGCCCAATGCGAGGAGCGTGCCCTTCGATTTACTGATAAATGCCCGAGCGATAGTCAATTTGAAATCCGGACCGATGCGATGGAAGTGCTCTTCGATCGCAATGGCAGCCTTTGGGTTGCGGCGATGAGACACGGGTTGCTTCGCTTGCCCGATCCACAGCGGCTCAAAAACAAACCTATTAAGGAGATCGAGGACGAGGTCCAAAGCTTCACTTCAAAGGATGGCTTGAGTGCAGATAACTGCATGTCCATTCTGGAAGACCGGGAAGGAAGTATCTGGGTCGCGACGCGCGATGGATTGGATCAGTTCCGCGATACCAGACTCGTTCCGGTCGTGTTTCCATCCTCGACGATGGAAATCGGGTTAGCTCCGGCTGATGGAGGAGATGTTTGGGCTAGCTCTAACTTCGTGAGTGTCGCACGAATTGATGGCTACTCGATGAAACTGCCGCTAATAGACGCAGAGGTTTATTCAGCATATCGCGACCCCGCCGGCCTCACTTGGTTATTGGGCGGCTCCGGTCTTCAGCGATGGGAAAAAGGCCGATTTCAGAGGGTCGCAGGTGCTCCAGAGGGACTGAGTGGAATCGGAGGTGATATGCAGATCGTGAGCGACAACTCCGGAACTCTGTGGGCATTTGTTAAAGGCCTTGGCTTCCTCTCGCTTGATCAGCATCGATGGAAAGCTTTGTCGACTCCACCGAAAGTGGCCAAGCTATGGCCTGCCGTTGCATTTTGTGACAATACGGGCCGCATCTGGGTATCAACCTACTCGGGTGACATCGTCACCATGGACAAAGGAAACATCCTGACCTATCCCCCTCAAACGAATGGTCTCCTCAAGTATGTAAGTGCCTTTGCCCGACGCGGTTCAGGAGTTTGGATTACCAGCGGAGATGGACTGCTTTTGTTCGACAATGGCCGTTTTACCCTGATAAAACCAGCAGGTTTGGACCACTTTGGCTACATTCCAGGAATTGTTGATGCGGGGAGCGAAGGAGTTTGGTTTATCACTTTAGATGGTGTGGTTCACATTCCCAGTCACGAGATAGAGAAATCTCTAAAGGACCCTTCCTATCGCTTTCAGTGGGAGCAATTTGATTCAACAGACGGCCTTCCGGGAAAAGGCAAGCGTTCGGAACCATATCCGCATGTCATCCAGGGAACGGACAGACGGATTTGGTTCATTGCAACGAAAGGCGTCGCGTGGATCGACCCACGAAAGATTTTGAGAAACGCAATCCCGCCGCCAGTTTCTATCACATCGGTATCGGCGGATGGCTCGCCTCACTTGCAACTGGCCGATCTGCGCCTACCCGCGCGTACGGCAAACGTTCAAATCAACTACAGCGCGCTGAGTCTTTCGGTTCCAGAGAAAGTTCAATTTCGCTACAAGCTGGATGGCATCGATAAAGATTGGCAGAACCCCGGCACAAGAAGAGAAGCCTTGTACAGCCGACTGCCTCCCGGCCGTTATCAGTTTCACGTCATCGCGTGCAACAACGATGGCATTTGGAACGAGGTTGGCGCGAACCTGAGCTTTGCCGTTGCACCGGCCTGGTTCCAGGCAATCTGGTTCGAACTCCTGGTCGCAGTGACTGCTCTCGCAGTTACCTGGATTACTTACAGGCTCCGGCTGAGGCAGGTTACCGCACGTATCCAGGAGCGACTTGGAACGCGGATGGAGGAGCGGGAGCGTATCGCACGGGAACTGCACGACACGCTGCTGCAAAGCTTTCAGGGATTGACACTCCAGTTTCAAAGAGCACGCAATCTGCTGCCCGACCGCGCCGCCGAAGCGATCCAGACGTTGGACACAGCTTTAGACGGAGCGGAAGAAGCGATTGTCGAAGGGCGAGATGCAATCCATGATCTACGGTCCCCCACAACCGCCGCCAATGCCCTGGCTGAAGAGATTACGGCGCTTGGAGAAGAGCTGGCCGCGGAGGGCAGGAAGACGAAAGCGGGAATCGAATTCCGAATCGTAGTTGAAGGTTCTGCGTGCCCAATGAGTCCAAATCTGCACATCGAAGTTTTCCGCATAACACGAGAGGCACTGCGAAATGCATTTAGCCATTCTCAGGGGTACTTGATCGAGACAGAAATGGCATACACCGAGAGCCAGTTTCGACTACGAGTTCGCGATGACGGGAGAGGCATCGATCCCGATGAGCGGGTCCGAGCCGAACGAACTGGGCATTGGGGTCTAAAAGGCATGCGCGAGCGCGCTGAACGTCTTGGTGGAGAATTGGAAGTGTGGAGCGAACCAGGAGCAGGCACCGAGATTGAGTTGAGGGTTCCTGCCTCTATTGCCTATGAAACAATTCCTTCGCAGGGTAATTCCTGGCAATTTTGGAGAAGAAAAAGAAATCCATGACGGATAAACCATCCAGACCCATACGCATCTTGTTAGCCGACGATCACCATGTACTCCGCCAGGGCGTACGAGCGCTGGCGGCAGATGAGCGCGATATGGAATTTGTAGCGGAGGCGTCCAGCGGGCAAGAAGCGATCGAGGAGTTTCAAAAACACCGGCCGGACGTTGTGCTCATGGACTTGCAAATGCCTGATATGAACGGCATCGACGCCATGATTGCGATCCGCGAGGACTTCCCCGACGCACGCTTCATTGTCCTTACAACATATGCAGGCGATGTCCAGATTTCACGAGCACTCAGGGCTGGGGCTCGTGCATATCTGCTGAAAAGCCTGTTGCGGCGAGAACTCCTCGATACAATTCGTGCAGTCCACGCAGGCCAAAAGCGGATTCCAGCCGAAGTCGCCGTGCAAGTTGCCGACCACCTTGCGGACGACTCTTTGACTTCCCGTGAAATAGACGTGCTCAAACTGATTGCCGCGGGAAATGCAAACAAAATCGTCGCGGATAAACTCTCGATCACGGAAGAGACCGTCAAAGGCCACGTCAAGAGCATACTTTCTAAATTAGGCGCGAATGACCGAACGCACGCGGTAACGATTGGGCTAAAGCGCGGAATCATCGAACTGTGACCCCCTCGAAAGAGGGGCACGATGAAGCCATTTTTTGGAGATTCGACCGGCCATGCGGAACACCTAACCTAGTCGTTGAGGTTTCCGTGCAACGACTTTTCTCGATGTTCCCGAACGGGTGGCCCGGGAGGGGCCTTCTACTCCTGCGGCTAGTTTCAGGCATTCTCTTGATCAACGATGGAGTTACAGGACTGCTCGAAGGGCCTCCTTGGCCAGGAATCATACGGCTATTCCTGGAGACCGTAACCGGGATGCTCCTTCTCGTCGGTTTATGGACACCCATGGCTGGAATCTTGGTCGTAATCGTCGAATTATGGGCCATAAGGTCGAATACTAGTGAACTTCGTAATTGCGTGGCTCTTGCTACTTTCGGCGCCGCCTTGGCCATGCTTGGCCCTGGAGTCCAATCCATCGATGCGCGCCTCTTCGGACGAAAGCGAATTGATATTCGAGAACACTAGGGTGATTCGATCCCCCCTTAAAAGGGTTGCTTCCAACTGCCATCGTTTGAGATGACCACAGAAACCCCCATTGAGGGATGTCCTCAAAATGAAGTTCGTTCATGATTAGGGACAGTTGAGAGCCAAAATATTGGCCACTTTGACACGCTAAGCAGATTGCCCCGAACACATGTCGTTCGGAAAGCCCTCGATCGGAACGCCTGTCGTGTTTCCATAGGTCTCTCGGTACCGCTGGCCAGTTCGACGTGATCCAGGATGCCGCCATCAAGCAGCGCGAGGAATCAGCATAGTTTCGCGGCGCGATTCCCTAATGAGGTCAACGATGACTACTTTCGAATTGATCGGATCCAGCGCAAGATTCCGGACTGTGCCTGACCAGATAAACATGGTTGCGCCTATAGACTCGGCTGTCCTAATTCAAGGCGAAACAGGCACGGGCAAAGAGGTGATCGCTCAAGCGATACATGACGCCGGCCCTCGCCGTCAGAAACGATTCGTGCCCGTGAACTGCGCAGCGATTCCGGCCACTCTGCTAGAGAGTGAACTCTTCGGCTACGAACGAGGTGCATTCACCGGAGCAGTGACTCAGACAATAGGACGATTCCAGACCGCAGATGGCGGAACTCTCTTTCTGGACGAGGTCGGAGATCTTCCTCTTGAATTGCAACCGAAGCTTCTCCGCGTTCTCCAGGAGAGACAGGTGGAACGTTTAGGCAACGGTCGAGCTGTGCGAGTGGACGTGCGAATTATTGCGGCTACCAACCAGGACCCCTGGAAGATGGTACAAGAGCGGAAATTCCGCGCCGATCTTTTCTACCGGCTGAATGTATTCCCAATTACACTACCCCGTTACGAGAGCGGATAGACGCCATTCCATGGCTTGCTGAGCACTTCGTTCGAATATTTGCCAAACAACAGCGCAAAACGATCGACTGCATTCCGGACGAGGTGATTGAGGAGCTGATGAGCCATGACTGGCCTGGCAATATCCGGGAGTTACAGAACGTCGTGGAATGCGCCGTGATTTTGAGCGCGGATCACATCCTGAAGCTACATTCCTCAGAGCTTCGACAACACAACACGGAGTCAGCTTCTGCCCGAACACTCGATGATGCCCAGTGCGCACACATCTTAGCGACTCTCCGCGAAACCAACTGGGTTGTTAGAGGGCGGCGCGGAGCGGCCGCGCAGCTCGGAGTGCCCAGAACGACCCTGATTGCATTGATGCAGAGGCATGGAATAGCTCGTGAGAATTTGGAACGGGTTAAGGAGACTCGGATCGTCGTTTCCTGGCAGCACCGAACCTAAGAGCTGTAGAATTGCCTGCGTGAGTGACTGAGCGGCTAGCAATTAGGGCGGTACACGTGAGAATGTTCAAGAACAAGCCTGTTCCGCGGTTGCAGGAAACCTAAAGCGGACGATTGGACTCAAAAGGGGCGAGACTTAATCCCCCGACGTCTCAACTTTTTGGGCTTCAAAATCGTCCGAGTTTAGAAGGTCAACTTCCTTTAGGTCCGAATTATCAAGATCGTGGCAAGCTAAAGCATGCAAGCGCTACAGCACACTTCATCTGGTCTTCGATAGCTGCTTTGTTTTCTGAAAAAGCTGTGTTCATGACGTGAAATTACGCTCGAATTGGAGAAAAATTACCATGCATGATGACTATGAACGTCAAGTGGAATCCGAGAAACAATCTCAGCCCTGGGATCGACTGCTGGCGGACGCCGGGCCATGCGACCACGTCGTGCAGCTCTATCAGGACGAGGATTTTCTCAGCCGCGCCGTCTGCCGATTCGCCGGCGGCGCTCTCGCGAACGGAGAGGGCATCATCCTCGTACCAACGCTCACCCATTGGAACGCTATTCGTCCGCGCCTCGAGGCAGAAGGTGTGGATGTGAAAGCAGCACGGGAACGGGGACAGCTGACGGTGGTTGATGCCGACGAGTGCCTGCCCCGCTTTATGCGGAACTCGATGCCCGATTCGTCTATATTCCTTGGCCTCGCCGCCGACGTTATCGGACAGGCGCGCGCTGGAGTGCGCTACGAGAAAGTGCGTTGGTGGGGCGAGATGGTCAATGTCCTATGGGAGCGCGGGAATGCCGCTGCCAGCATGAACCTCGAAGACCAATTTGACCAGCTCGCCAAAAAGCATGACATCGCCATCTTCTGCTCGTTCTTGATGGACAACTTCAACGGCGAAGTTCATACCCACATGCTGCCAAGGCTTGGTACGAATCACTCACACCTTATTCCAGTGGAGGACTATGGTCGACTAGAGCGCGCCGTAGCCGATGCGCTTCGGGAAGCGGTCGGCGAAGAGGAGGCCCGGGTGCTTGAAAGCCGACTGCTCTCCGAATATCAGCCGCCGTTTAAGATGCCGCGCGCCCAATCGTTGCTGCTGGCCTTGCGACAAGCTCTCCCGTCAGTTGCGGAGCCCGTCCTGCAACGGAGCCGCAATCTCTATACTGCTTCAGCGGTGGCCTAATGACGACGCAGCGCGGTCCGGTCAATAGCGTCCAGACCGGTTTCGACCGGGCTAATGGCGATGACGCAGTCACAAACGTGGCTGCGTCCGAGTTAATCAACATCCTTGATGCTATTGAAGTTCCAGTCATCGTTCTGCGACGCGACTCCACGATCTCTTACTTCAATAAGGCTGGGGCGGATGCGCTCGGCCTCTCGCCATCGGACACTGGTCGGGCCTCCCGCGATATCCCTGTGCTCACTGCCATGCCCCACCTCGAAAAGCATTGCAGCGATGTCATCGCAGGTGGAGCGGAATCCCGAGTCAATTTTCGCAACGGGGAGAAGTGGTTCGTTGTTCGGATTTCTCCCCACACAAGTATTGATCGCCAGGTCACCGGCTCCGTGCTGACGTTTACTGATGTGACTGCTTTCCGCGCTAGTATCGATCAGGCCATCTACGAGCGAGAATTTACCAAGGCAATCCTCAACACGGTCGCCGATCCTCTGATCGTGCTCGGCGCTGACAAGCGGATCCAGACGGGCAATTACGCCTTCTACACAATGTTTGGTGTTTCTCGCGATGAGACGCAAGGGCTCCCCCTCTACGACCTCGGGAAGGGAGTCTTTGAACTTGCTCTATTTCGTAAAGAGCTCAAGGAAATGCTTGCCGATCCTGTTTTGCAGTCGGTTGAAGTGGATGACGTTTCTACGGTAAGGGGTCAGCGCACGTTAATTCTTGAGGCCCATCCTTTGTCCTTCCCTGGTCACTCCGAGCGTAGGATTCTGGTGACGTTCCGGGACATCACCGAGCGCAAACAGGCGGAAACAAGATTGCGTGAGCTGAACGAAAGCCTAGAGAAGCAAGTTCGGATCAGGACTGAAGAGCTCAGCTTGATCATCGAGACGATTCCCGGGCTGGTGTGGTGCGCAGCTCCTGACGGCGAGCTCAACTATCTGAATAGCCGGATATTAGACTACACCGGTACTACTGCTGCTGACTTTGCCCACCTCGGTTGGGCTCGTTTCCTTCACTCGGACGATTTAGAGCCGACACTGCGCGCGTGGTCGCACGCCGTCGCAAGTGGCGAGCCGTATGATATCCAATGCCGGCTCCGCCGGTACGACGGCGTTTACCGATGGTTCAGGGCACACGGGCAGGCCGCATGGGACCGTGACGGTAGAGTGGCTCGCTGGTATGGCCTTATCACCGATATTGAGGATCGCAAAAGGGTCGAAGAAGCATTGAAAAGTAGCGAAGAAAAGCATCGTGTTATCGTCGAGGCCGCCAACGACGCTGTGATAAGCATGGATGAAAACGGTCTTATCCTGCTCGCTAATCCCGCAACGATGAACATGTTCGGCTACGAATTGGTAGAGATTCTCGGAAAACCGATGACGATACTCATGCCAGAATCGATGCGGAACTTGCATGAGATAGGGTACAAACGTTATTTGGCGACCGGAGAGCGGCATATTAACTGGCACGGCATTGAAGTGACCGCTCTACGAAGAAACGGTCAAGAATTTCCTGTAGAAGTGTCATTCGGACAAATGACGAACGAAGGGCGCAAGATATTTACTGGCTTTATCCGAGACATTAGCGAAAAAAAGATGGCAATGGAGACGTTGCGAGCCAGCGAACATAGTCTTCGCCTCATTGTGGACAGTATTCCGGGTATGGTTTGCAATATGACGAGCCAAGGGGAGTTTGATCTTGTGAATCGACAATTTCTCGAATATACGGGCAAGAATCTTCAAGAAATGAAGACCTGGCAAGCGATTGTGCATCCCGACGATCTCCCTATCGTCACGAGCCGATTAAACTCCTCATTGGAAACCAGCTGCGCGTTCGATACCGAGGTTCGTCTGCGTCGAGCAGACTCCGAGTACCGATGGTTCCATTGTTGCGGTCTGCCCTTGCAAGGCGAAAACGGTCAGATCATTCGGTGGTACACACTGCTCACGGATATTGAGGATCGGAAACATGCCGAGGAAGCATTGCGCAACAGCCAAACGCAGCTTTCACGAGCAACCCGGACAGCGACGGTTGGCGAATTTGCCGCCGCACTCGCGCACGAAATCAACCAGCCTCTTGCTGCCGTGGTAACGAACGGTGACGCGTGTTTGAGCTGGCTCTCGGCACAGCCTCCGGGCCTGGCCAAAGCGCAAGAGGCTGCCAAAAGAATTGTCCGCGACGGCACAGCAGCCGGAGAAGTCGTTCGGCGCATCCGGGCCCTCTTCAGACATGCCCCACTCGAGAGAATCCCGCTGAACCTGAACGAGGTGATTGCAGAAGTAATTCACCTACTGGGCGGCGAGACAGCGAAAAAGCGAGTCGGGGTGGAGACGGAATTCGCCTATGACCTGCCCGCCGTGATCGGTGATCGCGTCCAGTTGCAGCAATTGGCTTTCAACCTGATCCTCAATGGGATTGAGGCTATGGACACGATCCTCGACCGTCCCAAGAAACTCTTCATCCGGACGACGCAGGAAGATCCGGAAACAGCTTTGGTGAAGATCCAGGATTCCGGAATAGGTCTGGAGAATTCGCAACAGGTCTTCGAAGCTTTTTTCACCACCAAGGAAAACGGAATGGGAATGGGGCTGGCAATATGCCGTTCCATCATTGAAGCACATCACGGCCGGTTATGGGCTACTTCTGCCGAGGGCACAGGCACCACCTTTTCCTTTACACTCCCTGTCGAAACAAGAGTGCACCATGAATTCTGACAACCCCATTGTGTTTGTGGTTGACGACGATTTTCGAGTACGAGAGTCGTTGTGCGACCTCATTTCTTCGATGGGACTTCAGGTAGCTGTCTTCGGTTCGGCAGCCGAGTTCTTAGAATGTGAAAAACCCGATGCCCCAGCATGCCTGATTCTGGACTTGCAACTCCCGGGCACGAGCGGCCTGGAACTTCAGCAGCAGCTGGCGAACGGAGACGCACCGCCGATTGTTTTCATTTCGGGTCATGGGGATGTCCCTTCTTCGGTGCGCGCCATGAAGGCGGGTGCGATTGAGTTTCTATCTAAACCGTACAGAAAACAAGAACTGATGCATGTGATCGATAACGCGATTACCGTGGATCGGATCGCGAGACAAAAGAGAACGGAACTGGCCAATTTGCAGAGGCATTACAGGCTTCTCACTCCTCGCGAGCGCGAGGTTCTTCCTTTTGTTGTCGGGGGTTATGCAAATAAGGTGACTGCCGCAGACCTGGGCACCAGCGAGATCACCATTGGCGTTCATCGGGGTCAGATCATGCGCAAAATGGAAGCTAAATCGCTGGCGGAGCTTATCAGAATGGCGGATAAGCTTGGAGTCACCCGCACTCCTGGACACGACTGAATAAACCTATAATTGTCAACCTGGCGCGTCCCCGCTACCATCGAACCGTAGATGGAGATTGGTTTCGAAATGGCAAACCTAGCAAGGCATATGGTGGTAGTGGTTGCGGTGGACGATGACTTCCGAGTCCGAGAGTCCATCGAGAGCCTGCTCGAATCGGCAGGATATGCACCTCAACTGTTCTCTACCGCGGAAGAGTTCCTCAAGTCGGGGACGCTAGCCGTGGCGGCCTGTGTGATTACCGATGTTCGGATGCCGGGAATGGATGGTATCGAGTTGCAGCGTCGCATCAGACTCGAGCGACCAACGCTGCCGGTCATTTTCATCTCTGCCCACGATAACGCTGAAACTCGACAGCTGGCACTCAAAGAAGGCGCCGTCAGTTTTCTGGATAAGCCCTTCAATGCCGAGGATTTGCGCGGAAAAATCCATGTTGCTATAACCACCGCTCAAAACTAGTACGCGAAACTTCTCAAAGTTTCCCGCGTGGAGGTGAAGTGTGTCCAAATTGCATTTGATTGGTTCTAGCGCGAAATTCCGGGCCGTGCTCGACCGGATTAACACGGTTGCACCGGTGGACTCCGCCGTTCTCATTCAAGGCGAAACTGGCACCGGCAAGGAAGTTATTGCTCAAGCGATTCATGAAGCTGGCCCTCGCCGCCAAGGCCGTTTTGTGGCTGTCAACTGTGCGGCGATTCCGAGTGCTTTGGTCGAGAGCGAATTGTTCGGACATGAACGAGGCGCCTTTACGGGAGCCGTGGCCCAGACAACAGGGCGTTTTCAAGCGGCCGACAGAGGAACGTTGTTTTTGGACGAAATCGGAGATCTTCCCCTGGAGCTGCAACCGAAGCTTCTACGTGTACTGCAGGAAAAACAATGTGAGCGCCTTGGCAGCGGTCGCCTCATTCAGGTAGACGTGCGTGTCATCACGGCCACCAACCAGGACCTCTGGAGCATGGTGCAAGAACGGAAGTTCCGTGCCGATCTGTACTATCGTCTGAATGTGTTTCCAATCATGTTGCCGCCATTACGCGAACGAATCGATGACATTCCACCGCTCGTTGAATACTTCGCTCAGAAGTTTGCAAAGCAACAAGCGAAGTCAATCGACCGCGTCTCCGATGACGTGATGGAGGTATTGAAAAAACATGATTGGCCAGGCAATGTCCGGGAGTTGCAAAATGTCATCGAGCATGCAGTGATCATGACAGTGGGACCGGCACTGGAACTAAAGGCGACGGAACTTCGCAGACGGAACCCGGATTTTGCGCCGGCTAGAACGCTCGTCGACGCGGAGCGGGCGCACATCGTCGCAGTCCTCCGCGAAACCAATTGGGTCGTTGGGGGGCGGCGCGGAGCAGCGGAGCAGCTAGGCGTACCGAGAACGACCCTCATTGCAATGATGCAACGGCATGGGATCACCCGCGAAGCATTGGAACCGCAGAAGCAACAGTCGGACCTGCCAATCCCGATTTCACCAACTGACCGACAGCATCACTCAAACACTGCGGAAGCAGACGACAGCTACCGTGAGCAGTCGCTCTCACAGTTTGCGACCTAGCTGAACTCACACTTCGCCCCATTATTGTGCTTGGGTATCTTGGAGAGTCAACTGACTTCTTGCGAAGACGGACTGCCTCTACAATTTCGACGTTGTCTTCTGATGGCATTTGCTCAACGGTTCAATGCTAGTTTTCCGCGCAAGATCCCTAAGTGTTGCCCGAGCGCGGAAGATTCGAGACTTCACCGCGCTCTCTGTTACCCCCAGAATGCTTGCGGTTTCTCGGACGGTCAGCCCTTCCATGCAGCAAAGTTGAAACGCCGGCCGAAGCGTCGGTGCAAGTTTTCGTACCCATTGCATTAGGCGCTCGCTGTATTCCGACTTGCGAAAGGCGTCCTCCGGACTTGGTCCGCGATCCAGAACACGCTCCAGTAAAGAATGGTGGTTCTCCGCTTCGGGATGATTGTCCAACGACACGTGAATTTGGCGTGGCCGTCTTCGCAGGTGAACTCGTGCTGAATTCATCACAATCGTCGTCAACCATGTCGACATCCGCGCCTCACCTCTGAATTGCCCTAGGTGCTTATATGCGGATACCAATGCATCTTGCACTACGTCCTCCGCATCGGCAGCGTTCCCCATGCATCGAAAAGCTTGTCGATGAAATGAAGGAAGGCAGCGAGAAAGCACTATTTCCATCTCTCGAACCCTATCAACGTCTGGATGGTAATCATTCAAATGCGTTTCATCGACTCCGAATAGTGCCGTTCCCATGATTGCTACCTCCCGCCATCTGGACTTGTTCTTAATTTCTGAAATCTTCACTTGGACCTCAATGTCCGAGAGCGAAGACAGCCCTATTCATGCAGGTTGATAGCCAAAGGTAGCAACTACTCAAAACCATCTATTTCTTCATAATCTGCGTCATGCTGGCGAAATGGTGCGTCCATGGGCTGACGCTCAGGTCGCCTTGTCGACTGAGAACAAGCATCACCACGACCGTGAAAATCGAGAGGCGCGTGTCGCTGCATCGACCTTCGAGACGACTCAACAACATTTCTAAATACTGCGTTGTTGAGGTTCTGGCTCCGAAGCATAGCTAACTATTTCAGTTCAATGGGCGTAAGCCCCGATTTGGGCACAAGGCTGATTGGCACAACGCGTGCATCTATTGAATGCGAGATCGATGATTCTCGAATTGCAACCTGGAGCCTAGTCAGGCTGAAGGTTGCCATCACAAACGTTCACACAGCATAAGGAGCCCATATGAGCTTACGTCGCGGAATATCCCTCCTCATCGCAATCGTGTTTCTCTTCACGGCAGCGTCTTTCGCACAGCAGGTGAAGACTGACTACGATCGAAATGCGGACTTCAATCAGTACAAGACGTTCTCCTGGGAGAATGTTCACACAGAAAACCCGTTGTGGGTTGATCGGATCAAGTCGGCTGTCAATTCGGCGCTGGCAGCGAAGGGTTGGACGCTGGTCGATTCAGGCGGAAGCGTGTCCATCATGGCCATGGAAATGAACCAAACTCATCAAACTCTCAATACTTATTACGACGGTTTCGGCGATGGTTGGGGCTGGAGAGGATGGGGAGGGGGAGGCTTCGGAGATGCCACGACAACAACGTCCACTTATAGAGTCGGAACTCTGGTCGTGGATTTGTTCGACTCGAAGACGAAGACCCTCATCTGGCGTGGATCGGCGAGCGACACCCTCTCCGATAAGTCCGACAAGAACATAAAACACCTCGACAAGGCTGTGGATAAGTTGTTCGAACACTTCCCTCCAAGCGAGAAGAACTAATCGTTGTCAGCGCACATGAAGCGCGGCGTCTCCTGTTTTTGAGGACAGAGTTGCGACCGCAAACGGAATATTAATCTTTTGAGAAAGGGTGTTCTCGATGACAAAGCTCGACAAGGTTCTTTACACCGCGAAGGTTCACACGACGGGAGGCCGCGATGGTGCGGCCCGGAGTGACGACGGCCGTTTGGATATCACGCTGTCACCTCCCAGCCATGCCGGTACCGGCACCAACCCCGAACAGCTATTCGCCGCGGGCTGGTCAGCATGTTTCATTGGTGCAATGGGGATAGCAGCCAACAAAATGAAAGTCGCACTCCCTGAAGATAGGGCAATCAACGCAGAAGTGGATCTTGGAACGTCTGGCGGAGCGTTTTTCCTTCAAGCCCGCCTCAACGTAAGCTTGCCGGGACTTGATCGCGAAATCGCACAGGCTTTGGTGGATGCGGCCCATCAGACTTGCCCGTATTCCAAGGCGACACGCGGCAACATTGATGTCGCGATCAACCTGATTTAAGGATCGAGTCTGAAATGGCTGCTCCGCGTACATCTGAACCGCTTACCCACAATTCGGAGGAATGCATTTCAGAAGTACGGCGCTTGGCGAGTGCGCTTGTGCCGGAACTGAAGCATGAGCAACCAGGCCAAGGATCAGAAGAGTGGCACGACCGGTTACGCGCGCTTGAGCAATGGATTTGCGAGTTACTTATCGAGAATCAACGGCTAAGAATGTTGTTCGGGGAAGAACAAATGTCAGTGCTGGGAAGGAACGATAGTAATAGCCCGTAGTGCAACTGAGGAGCCTTTCAATGTTCTGCAGGCTGTCTCAACAACAGAGTTAACAACCCTGGCGCGTTTCGCAGGAGGTATCGCATGACTGCTGGATCGAGAACACACCCTGATCACAATCTCTCAACGGCTCCCTACATTCGGACGCAGATCGCATGCGCTGGCACCTGGGCCGGAAGTGAGAGAGCGGCGAGTCTACTTGAGCTACCAGGAATGTTGGCTTGGGTGCATTCGACGCCTGCAGGCTCAAGCAAGGTGGGAGGTGATGTCCACTATGTTTCGGTCTGCCCGGGCTGCGTCGTCTCTCGCGTCGCATTGGCGGACGTTAGCGGGCATGGTAAAGCGGTTTCAACATTGGCTGGGGAGCTTCGACAGTTGATGCAGAGGTATCTGCCGGAATTGGAACATGACGGGCTCATGCGCGACCTCAATCAGGCCGTTCAAGGGGGTCTCGACGGAGTACATTACGCCACGATGGTGGCCGTTGGGTGGCATGACGAGCGAAGGTCGCTCTTGCTGGCCAATGCTGGTCACCCAATACCTTGTGTATTCAAAGCCAAACGTAAGGAATGGACCTGGCTTGAGATCAATCCGGAGCCTCGCCGGCCGTGGCCTGTAGGCGTTCCACTCGGACTTTTCGCTTGTGCCGACTATGCCAAGACCGCAGTGAAGCTACAAGCTGGCGATCTCGTGCTTCTTTATTCGGATGGTGTTACCGAGTCAACGAATCCAGCCGGTGACGAACTCGGGCCTGACGGGCTTATGAATCTGGTGAGACAAATTGATTGCGGCTCTGCGGAAGGTCTCGGTGTTCAGCTCACCTCCGCGTTGCGCGGGTTCCGCGGAGGAGCGGAAGCGGAGGACGACGAGACGATCATTGTCCTGGAGAGAGTTTCAACTGATAGCGATCAACCACTATGCAAGAGAACCCGTCGACGGATTCTCTGAGGTGCGGAGTGCCACCTAATTTGATGCCAAACCCGGTTCAGGACAACAGCCGAGTGACATAGCAAGCAAGATCACATTCATTCGATGGGAGGGAAATACGATGCTCGAAGAAATCAATCATCCACGCCGGCGGTTCATGGGCAAAGCGGCACTTGCCGTTGCCGCCACTCAACTCGGTTTTCTGGGCTCTGCAAGTGCACGGCCAAGAAATCCGGCGTCATCAGATGTCCCAGCATCCAAGCCGGGAACACACACATCCTTCGCGTCGATAAAGCAGATCGACGCCGGTCTCCTTAACATTGGATACGCCGAAGACGGCCCAGCAGATGGCCATGCGGTCATTCTTCTCCATGGCTGGCCCTACGATATTTACAGCTTTGTCGACGTTGCTCCGTTGTTGGCTTCGGCAGGCTACAGGGTAATCGTCCCCTATCTGCGGGGCTACGGTACGACGCGCTTTCTCTCCAGCGAAACGATGCGGAACGCCCAGCAATCGGCCGTCGCTCTCGACATCATCGCTCTGATGGACGCTCTCAAGATCCAGACAGCTATCGTTGCCGGCTTTGACTGGGGCATCTGATGACGCCGGAT
>Ga0206815_1172_pt1 | contig 16051 bp, 21 predicted proteins | sample Alteio_BWOrgCont_91_FD_152864 | JGI IMG/M metagenome (GOLD analysis project Ga0206815, IMG submission 152864) | Enriched cells from forest soil in Barre Woods Harvard Forest LTER site, Petersham, Massachusetts, United States -... | ecosystem: Environmental > Terrestrial > Soil > Temperate forest >...
GTTAGAGTTAGTTGTTTTTGTGCCTAATATCTGACTTGAACCGAATTGCGGAGTCGAAAAGGAAACACTGGCATTTTGCAATGGGTTATCATTTTCATCGGTTACACGAATCGTGATGTGTGTTGATGTGGACGCAGTGAAGCCGAATAGAACAACCAAGGAAATAGTAACTGCAATTCCACCGAAAGGTAAATTCCATGCCAGGCGACGCGGGTAGGCAATGGCTGCCACCACTAATGAGATGATTGTAACCCCGATGAACGGCAAAGCGAACATCAAATAAAATGCAATGCCCATCTGTGCCCATCCCGAATCAGGTGAGTGTCCCGTTGACGTTGGTACGGGTCCTAGAATTCTGTGCAGCACCCACATATTCGTCACGATCACTGGCAGCCAGACCAGCAATGGCCACCGTTTGTTCTTCACGAACGGGAGTATAATCGTACCCAGAATAATCAACGCTGAGAGGATAAGAGGGCTAGTTGTCAAAATATTCATTGCAGGGTGATCGAGGGAAATGAATTCTCTGGCAGATGACACAGGATTTCAACCACCGAATACATTCATTGCTGCCAGCTAAAGAAAAGGATTCATTGCTGAATCCCTTTCTTCCTAGTCAACCCCTGCGCCTGTCAGCCCTGCAAGCAGTCTTCTCCCGGTCCACCAGAATGTTGCCTCTCCATCCAGGCACGGCAGCAGCATCAGCAATCGCCGTTGGTCCCATCCACTCCAGCAGATCGTCCACCAGCCGATCCCTGATCTCCCTCACCTCATGGTAGGGAATTTGGCACGCCCGGGCCGTATCAAGGAGGCTGTAACCAGATGCGGTGTCATGGATGACACAAATGTACCTCGCATCATGTGACTCGATGAACTCCTCCCAATCCATATTCCTCGCCGCCTCCATTGACGGATCGTCACGCCCATCCGTCAACATCTCCTCCAGCCTGATGGGTTCATTCATCTCAGGATCGAACCCCACCTCCTCCTCCATCGACAGCACCATGCTGTTGTGGCCGATTTGGGTGGCACTTCCCATCACGTCGGTATGGCCGGTGCTGTAGCTCCTCCTACCGCTCTTCAGATGGAGCAAGGTGTAATAGGCGACGTTTCCAGGTGTGACGCATTTTCCTCTGGCCTCCAGCCCATCCATCAACTTGGCAGCCATCGCAAGCCCATCTTGGTACAGCTCCTCATCATCCTCGGCTCCCACCTTATGAACGCATTGCGGTATTGCCGACCGAAGGCGTGGAGCGATTTCCTGCATTAACACGACACCTGCTTGTGGTGACATGGTTTTGTTCCTTTCTTGGGAATAGGTGATCGCTGGGCGAAGACAAAGCTCCGCCATCACGGCCACCAATTGTTTTTGTTTGGCAGCCGTTTTTGGCGACGGCTTGTGGATTACATTAGCTGAGAGCTAATGCAGTTTCACATCAGAGCGTTGGAATTAAATTCCTCGGCTTCGATGTGAGATTGGATGACTACGAATTTAGTCCTTCTTCTTTGAAGGTACGAACAGATTGAACAGGAAGAATTGGACATGGACAAGCCGAGCGTCATCATCCTGAGAGCGGAATACTACCTTCCACTCGCCATGATCCGTTGCTTGAACCATTTTTAGGATTTTGGGATGTGCCTCAATAGCTGGTTTTGTCCTTGCAAGGATATCAGAGAACCCTGCTACGTCTTTATTAAATATTACGATTGCGGTCTTACAGTCTCTCCATGTCAAATAACTCAAAAGTTGATCCACGCATTCCGCGATGGTCTTTCGCCCTTTCCACACCTTGCACTCCGCAACAAATGCCGCCCTATTCTCTGCCTCGATCCGAATATCCGTTTTTCCTACACGCCGAAAGGTTTCACCCGATGCATCTCCCTTGTAGTATCCGTTCAAATTAGCAACAATGATGTCTCGCAATCCTTCTTCATCGTGAACGCCAAATGTTTGAGGGGTCGATTCGAACGTGCGACCTTGATGGCGAATGATGGTCAATATGTTCTCGTACTCCGCTTCGCCAATTGTCCACTCATTAACTCCTGACTTTGGCACTGGCGGTAAGGGAGTGATTATTCTCCTTTGAACAGGTATTGGTCGAAGCGTCGGAGCATTTGGATCGTGGCGTAATGGGATATTCAGCAACGCGGCCAATTTGTCGCGTTTGCCCAAACCCTCCTTCCTAGCATTTATTGCAGCACGAATAGTTGTTGGGAGCATTTGCTGAAAACCAACCACCTGCTGCTTTTGATAATTAAGTTCACGGCGAATTTGGTTCAGGTTATTGTCCAACTCTCCTTTGATTGGTTCCACTGGTAAATCTAAGGGCTGCTCAATTATTATGTGGAGTTGGTTACCCACCACATTACCAAAAGATGGGGTCGTTGACGATGTGCTCGGCTGTAGATCCCATAAGCTTGGCTCGCCGGTAAACGGTATTGATACAGTAACGCGGATTCCAGGAATAAGGCATGAGGCCATACCGTCAGTGCCGCGATCATATGATCCAGCAACGTCAACATTCACCTCCTGGTGCTGCTGAACGATTCTGTCCAAATAAATCTCCAGCGGCTCGATGGAAACCTGGTCAGCAACATGCTTAACGAGGATTTCAACTGGTGAGGCCAAGAACTGATCCGCCTGAATTGAAGCGACCACCTGAGGAACTCTTCGAGTCAGATCGTCAAGCGTTGCTGAGAGGTAGCCCTCTCGGAAAAGCCTTCTTGGTATTATCATCGTTACCGCACGATACCTCCGTCCCAATTCGTGTAAACGGGATTTTTTAGGGTGAAGGACCCCTGGAATTCTACCAGGGGCCTCCATAATCAGCGAAGGATGGCTCGTAGCAGGCCGACGAGCAGAATGAGCACCACCACGGCCAAAAGCCCGAGGATGGGCAGCAGAACGAGATGGCGCATGATGGATGTGAGCATGGTGGTCCACCGCATCACATGCCACAGGATGAATGTCACCACCGGCACGACGAGGATGGCAGGGAATAGCAGCCAGGTGAACAGGTGGGTGTTGTGACGCAGCCATTCCCTGACACGGCCGTTGGGACTCACCCAGTATTCGATGCTGAGGATGCTGTAGCGAATCGACTCAGCAGAACGGGTGATGGGGTCGAGCTGATTCAGGTGTGGGTCAACGGTGGGTGGATTTATGGGTGTCGGCTTCCATGACGCCCTAATCCTGGTCATCAAGCTCATGGGTGTTTCCCCTCCGCCGACTTCCTGGCTTTGGATCCAATGGCAGCACCCACACCCAGCGCAACCACAACCCCCACGGCCAACACCAACACCACCACATCCAGCGTTTCGATGTGCCCCTGTGCCTGGACAAGCTGTTCCTCGGCAAATTGCGCGTGCTGGTGTTCTTCCTGTGCTGCGTCGTTGTTCCACCAGAATGCTTTTGATGAGGCATCCAGAGAGAGAATGCCCAGGACAATGAGGAATATTTTCATGCTCCTCCTTTCTTAAAATGTTAGTATTATCGTTTCGCTTCCAGACGGGGTCTAAAAGCGGGACGATGTATTTTGTTATACCACGAGTGAGGTATAATTAGTGGGGCAGGGTGTGCAACTGGTTACACAGGCTACCAGCAGCTTTTCACCTGTCGCCAAGAATCACCTTTTACTGATCGAACAATTCACGATTTCTATCCGACGCCGAAACGGTAGAAGTGGAAAGAATAAGGCAAGACCACGATAAAGATCGCGACCATTCTGGTTAAAAGTCGAATCTCGAATCAAACCATGACAAGGGAAGCATATCTCAATGCCGCATTTGCCATTATTCTCGATTTTGCAGGCGGAAGCCTTAAACCAAAGATTGTTTTCTTTGAGTCTCGTGGTTGGTGGATTCACGCAGCATCCTGTTTTATTATTAGAGATGGCGCAGTCGGCCAACTCAATCATTAGTCCGTCTAGGCAACGCTTAACAAAAATATTGCACCCCACCCCATTGTTAATCAAACGGGACTTGGTTATCTCCACTTTACCCTCGCAGAAATTGCCTCCGACACTAATTCCTTGGTCGTAACGCGCCACGGTACATTCGTTTATTGCGACTTGGGTTTCACGAAAAGCAAGGATTCCCGTTCCTTTTTCGCCGATGCCTTCCAACGTACAGTTTTCCACTTTAATCGAGCCTTTGGAAGAATGTATACCCACACTGGCTTTACCAACAATCGACGTGCTATTTACGACCATGTTCGAATCATCGCAATTCAACACGGAGTCTTGCGGCAAAATGGATCGGAAGAATGATTTAGATATTGTTCCACCGCCGCCGCGAGAATAAATAGCACTGGATTCGAACCCTGAGTCATTGACATTAGCCTGTGAGTTTTCGAAGGTCAGCCGTGTGCGATTAAAGACACTGTTGAATGTTGAAATAGACGAATTGGCGGTAAATAGTCCAACATTATTGGATTCATCTAATGCTGACGTGAGTTCGGCAGCATTTCCATCTTGAGGCGAAAGATTCGAGCGTACTCGATCCAAACTTACGGAGATGTACTTATTGAGGGATGGTTCTGACGCAGTGATGAATTTCTCGACGGGACCTACAGCACACCCACGTATTTCAACCGAAGAACCGCTGGTAAAAAGAAAAGGTTTGGTTCCGATCCCCACAGCCAAATCCTGCAATTTCACCTGTGTGTTCTCGATCTTGATAGCGGTAAAATCTCGATGATGAACCACCACCATACCGTTCGGATCCCCAATCAGCGAAAGAGGTTTTGTGATGATGAGGCACTCTTCATAAACACCGGCCTGAATCTGGATCGTAGCACCTGGAGTGGCTGCAACAATGGCCTCATTGATCGTGGAGAAATCACCATCACCGGCCTTGGAAACGACGGTATTCATTGGATTTGTGTTGTGTTCAGATTAAAAAACCCAGGACCCGCTGCGTCAACCCAAAACATTCCACAAAAGGAATGCCATTTCTCTCAAATTTGAGGGGTGTCAGCGCCATCCGCATTGGACAAAAAGCTCGCCGCGTTCCTCAAGAAGCAGCGTGGGGAGCTGTCGTTTGCGGCCTTCTCGAAGAAAACAGGATTCTCACCATCCATGCTGTTTCGCCTGGAGAACTGCGAACAATCCATCACCCTGGGGCGGCTACAGCAGCTCATGGATCGCCTAAAGTGTGACCTGGGCGATGTGTTTGGTACACCGAAAAAGTGACCGCCGGCACTTGGCTAAAAAGAAGGAATGGCATGATGCCATCCCCTCTTCTCCTTGTCACCGCTCCGGTTCGACGAACCGATGTTCACCGAGAACTGAATTCACCGCTTCCTCCACATGGTCGATTGTGACCATCACCATCCCCTTCTGTGCGATATAATCCAACACCAACCCACACTCCTCCTTCTCCACACGCAGCCGCAACCTGTTCGCATGGGTGCTGATGGATTCTACGTTCCCTACATCGACCAGGAGCCGGTGGTCGAAATGGCGCTCCAGGTGTACCAGGTGCTCTGGCGAGAGATGCAGGACGTTGACGATTTCCTCCAGAATTTGGGTGTTTCTTCCCATGTTGTACCTCCTTGGTTGGAATGAAAGAGCGGCACATGGAGTGACGTTCTCGAATAGGTCACCTGGCGTTATTTCCGAGAATCAAAAGTATCCCAGAGCCAAGTGTCCCACTCTTCTCTGTTATACCAGTAATTGCTCCCTTCAACAAAAGGAGGGTAAAATAACAGGTCACTTACCAGTCAGTTTTCCGTACGCGAACTCAAAAATGGGAACGAAATCCTGACTCTTAGTCTTTCCTGGAATAATGGTGTATACCGCCTCCTTCCATTGACTCTCGTATTTCGTCATCGGTATATTAAACCTCTTCGCCTCTTCCTCACTAATCTTAACGAAGAAAGCAAATGTTTTCGTTCCCATCCATTTCACGCCGAATGCGATGAAAAATCCTGCCTTGAACCCACAATAGTTCTGCACGAACTTTGTGTCTAAATCCCACTCCTTCCTCTTGATTAAGCCCCCGATGTCTCTGCAATACTTCAAAAACTGTTCAGCACTCTCTTTATTATAGTTGCTTATATAAAAGGCGTCGTCGTATGTGACCAATCCGCTAACCGGTTTCACCTTGTTCCGCTTTTCGTCCGGTTCAAGCTTGTTCACTAATAACAGTTGATTCTCGCCTTCGACCCACCTTTTCACTTCGATAAGGTCAACCGGATAGGTAATCCTATCTACTATGTCCAATGTAGACTTCAGGATGGACGGAGCGATCACTAATATCCTGATTTTCAGCTTCTCCCATGTGACAACCAGATCATCCGGTTTGTTTGGATGTTCTAACCACATCGCTTTAATGGAATCAGGATTTGTCTCGGCCCAAAACGCATATTGCAACACTTGAGGAATTATCGAAGCATCTACGGAAACATTCTTCATTTCGAGGATGCAAACATTACCGTCACTATCAAGGCCAATGATGTCTGGTATGCCTGGTTTCGCTCCGCCCCTGATTTGCCGCTTGAGCAGGAATATGTCTTCCAACAATTCCGATGTCTCAAAAACGGTCTTCTCGAACTCTTCCTCGCTTTTAAATGGAGTGGAAAGCAGGCTTCTTACTCCGTTCTTGGTTTTCCAAAATAAATTCGCCATATCGAGTTGTCGGGTTTCTCTTGTTCTAGGATTCAACCACCTCTCCCACTCCCAGTCCAGTCGATTTTACCTTGCCATCCCCACGTCAATATTGTCCCATCCACCCATGCCATCATCAATTTCAGATATTTCCATCGACCAGCTTAAACGCGCCATCGCCATTCGTGAGCGGATGGAAGCCCTCCAGCAAGAACATGATGGCATCATGGGTGGATCATCCAGTGGTAAACGTCGTGGACGGCCACCAAAAGCTGCATCTGTCGCATCACCAGACATCAAGGTGGATGGACGTAAGGGGAAGCGTAGTGCCGCCACCAGGGCCAAGATGAAGGCCGCTCAACAAGCTCGTTGGGCCGCAAAGAAGGGTGCTGAAGCAACACCTGCTGCCACACAAGCCCTCAAATCACCGAGGAAGAAGCGCCGCACCATGTCACCAGAAGCCAGGGCTAAAATTGCTGCGGCTCAAAAGGCCAGGTGGGCTAAGGTGAAGGGCTAGGATACGGTGTGGCTTCCCAGCATTTCGTCCCCATTCCGTATGCCAAAGAAGCAAGAACTTTCCACTGATGACCTTGCACGCCGACGCGTTTCCTGCTTGGTGGCCTACCTTAGCCCATTCAGAATTGTGGATGGCCCGACTTCACCATCATGGGATGTCACCATTGAAAATGTAAATAATAGAAGCTGGGACTATGTGGCCTTACATGAAATGGTGGGGGGCATAGATGTTGGACTAGCTACACCCTATCATATGGCCATATCGCGCGATGGTGCACTTGCTTTGCCTCCCTTGGCGCAATTACGTAATGACCAACAAATAGTCGAATATTTCAATCGTTGTCTTGCGGCCTTGTTACTCGGAGGCATTTATTGTGAGGCAATCACCTTAGATGGCTTGGACTTCGGCGCTATTATTGACTGGAAGTATATCCGCGTGTATCCCAAGGGTCGCGCCGCTCCGAATCGGTTTCACGCGCAAATAAGAATGCGTCAAGCATCGGCAATGGAAGCAATAGCATTGTACAGTCCTCCCATTGTTCCACTCAAAGCTTTGGACGAGGCAATTAGGTTAGGAAAATCGGTCCTAGAAGCCGTGCCAGAAGTCAGTGGAGAATTTCTATTGAAGGGAGTCACAGGTATTGCGCGGCGTGATTGGGGAACAGCCTTAGCGGCTCTTTGGATTATTGTTGAACAAATTACTTCGGGGTTATGGAAGCAGCGTATTTTAACAGCCGTTCAGGAGAAGCGAATCATCCCCGGTCGAGCAAAACAGCTAGCCGATCCAAGGACGTGGACAATAGCCACACGTCATGAGCTACTGCATCAACTCGGAATATTACCGATTAATATTCTCGCAAAACTTTCTGCTGCACGTAAATCCAGAAATGATCTTGTGCATAGTGGCAAGCACCCGCAAGCCGATGAAACACTTGGACTTTACAAAGCGGTTTTGGAGCTAATTAGTATTGCTGCGCCAAGTCAGGCAATTCCTTTAACCAAACTCAATCTAAGTGACCATACTTTATCCGATCCCTTTGCTCCAAAAGAATCCAAGAACATTGAGCCTTCGCATTGGATGGCAATACCGAAATTACCCGGCGAAACCGAGTTAGAAAAGCTAGAAGCAAAGCAAACAAAAAGGAAACGTACCAGCACCCCGTTAAAACCCTCCTGATCCAACATCGAGCCTCTCCACACCTGCTTCAGCTCCTGTGGATGCTCCTGGCCAATCCTGGGCACATTTGGTTCAATGCTGGTGATGACGCGGATGATTTTCATCCGCACATTGTCCGTCTCGCACCATCCGTGGATTTGGAGAGGCTGATTTTTCATCTTCCATTTTTCGTCGGTGGTGGTTGGGGTTGAGGTGGATGGGAAAGATGCGAACACCGGATAAAGGGGCGGTTTTAACCCCTGGCATTCACTTTTAAAAATCGGTGTACGGCTTCCCTAGTTATTTCCTCAAATCACGATTTTTGATCGCAGCACGTTTTGCCTCTGGCAATTTCTCGAATAGTGCATTCACATGCTTCGGATGGGTAATCATCTGTTCACAAACAGCATTGACTATATTAAATAACGAAAGTGCCGTTCTCCTATCATCCTTTAAGTCCAATGTTCCTGGATGGACAGCCTCGTTTCCGACGACACGCACAATATCTAATGATTTTTGAATCAGAGGACTCAAACCCTTTTGGACCAAGCTTCCAATATCATCATCTATATTCTTTCCCTTTTCGCCGAGAGTTACGCATAACTTTTGAACGCACAATCGTAACAAAGCAGCAGCCCCCCGAGGTGATTTGTCAACGATAGCTCTAGCCTCCTCAAAATCCTTAACGATCTCATTCGGCATGTCCGAATTCGGTTGAACGCCTGTTTTATATGCAGGAAATAACAGTTTGTCATGAACCCATACCGCAAGTTTACTGCAATTGTAGCATTGGCTCAGGTATATGTTGTGCGCCTTTAACCGCACGCCCATTGAGCTAATTCTCTCCATAAAAACGAAAGCCATTTCCATTTCCCTAATCCATTCCACCGTAGTTCTTCTGTCGTCCTCACCAATTTCCTGGTTGAGCATCACCGCATGAATGTTATCCTCATTAGGAATAAAAGGGGTCTTGCGATCCGATTCCAACTCCGCAGGAAAAAGCTCAAACCAGTATTGAGTAGTCAGTGCCCCGCAATGGGGACAGTTAAAGGCTGTTTCGTCAATTGAAGGTGGAACGTGCTTAGGCATAATGTAGGATTGAACTCGTCCTTACCACGCCGCCCACCCATTTGCACCACAAAACTCTCCAGCACGTCGCCGGTCCATTCGGCCCTGGTGTATCGACCTGGATGGAAAAGCGTCAGTGGACCAAATGCCATGTCAGGGACCACGAGAGCACATCGTCACGATTGAAACCAGTATTTCGATCACCATTACCAGTGGCAGAGGTGGCCCCTTTCCCATCTGGACCAAGGGACCAAACGATTACACCATCCGGCAGTTTGGGAATCCCGGCGTTTGCGGAATAAGGATTGAGGACAGTTCCTTTGTAGTTGCTGTCAATCTTCACCAGATATGGATTTCCCCAAGGATCATACCATACACCATCGGGTCCGATGCCGCTCATGGGGTGGTCTCTGTCTCTAGCCATTGGCACATCCAGGTAAATGGTGTGCTTTGGATTGAACTTCGTGACACTTGCATCGTTTTCATTCGCTCGGAGGATGTTCAGCAGCTTCGCTTCGTCAGGTCCTCCATTTGCAAAATAATCCTTGGAGTCATCACCGTTGTTTTTTTCGCAAGGGTAATATCCGTAGTCAGTGTAAAATGCGTTGATAGCGGTGACGAATTGGGTTTCATCGTTCAAAGCCTCGGTCTTTATGCCCCTACTAGGACCGTGAATTGCCGGTATCATTAGTCCCAACAGGACCAGAATGACGAGCAGGACAGAAATGTGTGTCATCGTAAATCTTCGACGTTCATTTCTGGGAGGCATGACGCAGTGTAATTGATCTATTGGGTCAGCACAAGGGCCAACACCACCCTCGAATGCAATCAGGACGCCCTACAGGGCTCCACAGAATTTCCTACGAGGCGATCATGAATTCCATCCTGGTGAATTCGACACACACCTGGTACAATGTTCTTCACGATGCATCCCATCTTCCGACATGTGCCCCATTCCCTGCTTCCGTTTCGTCGTTGGAATCTGTGCGTGGGGACTTCAAGCCAGGGATGTGCATCAACAATTCAACCTGTCGGAGAAATTTAAAAGTGGGGTGATTTACCCAATACCGGCTGAGTGACGGAATGCTAAAAGGCCAGGTGAAAGAGGCGCCGTCTTATTCCTAACCTCCCTCGGTAAGCTCTGAGGGATAATCTGGCTCTCTATATAAATGAGACACCGTGTGTTTATCACAACCTGCTGAGTTTGCAAAATCAGCGGTGAGTTGGTAATGCTTCAACAAGTGAGGCTCGTTATTAAACGCGATCGTCAATAATGGTTCGGTTAATCCATAGTATAAGTATTCCCTTTCACCGCTGACATTCAACCATTTCCACTCGTGCTCATCACCGTATTCATCATAAGCAATATTCCATGCTTCCTCATTCGTGCCTCTCCACCATTCTTTGATTATTTGCGGCAGGTATTTGAGAAATGCTTTCAAGCTTTTAATACGTCTAGCCCAATAAAGGCTGTCATGACCTTTCTTCGGTGCGGACCAATCGCCAAGGTAAAAAGGCTCCACTCGTGGTTCGCACCATTTCATCAATTCTGAGACATGCTCGTAAGTGAGCGACGGATGCGTGATGAACAATTGTCGCAATGCTGCTAATTCATCAGGACGAGGGTGATTCCAACCTGATATGATGATGTCGTTCTTGAGATCGTTTACAGTATAAATAATCTCAGCAGCACGAGAATACGGTTTGCCGGTGTTAGGGTCCAACGGAATGAAGTCATAAGGCAGGTCATATCCTATGAATTCCACTTTGTCATAGTCATTCACTTTGTAAACGGCGTAAGGATCGAGGGAATGATGAGCATAAATGTCCTTGAGCGGGGCGTTTTTGAATATGTTCAACAGAATTCGTCCACCTGCTGAGATGTTGCACGCCACATCGGAGGCTACGCCTTCCATGTCAGGTGAAATGTTGTCATGGTGGAATAATTCATGTCCTGATTCCTCATGTGCTATTTCTTCATGGGTGATTAGCTCGTGTCCAATAAGCTCATTCATCATCTCATTCTTTCCATCATTTCCAAGAAGCGAAGCTTCGTTCAGCACAACGAGCGAAGCGAGCTTGTTCTGATCTAAACACTTTCTATCTGGTCTGCTATCTGTATTTCTATCTGAGGTTTTTGGAATCTGCTGTAAAGCATTGCTGGGACAAGGTTTACGGGTCTTTTTAGCAAAACGTCTGCTTACTTCTACCTCACGTCTGCTTACTTCTACCTCATCACTGCCCACTTCTACCTCATCGATTCCACGACGGTAAAAGCCTTTTCTGGTAGGGTGTTCGATGATTGCGCCGTCCTCTTTCAATGCTCTGATGGCATCACCTACAACCTCACGATGCCTTGGAAGGATTATCTTCCCATCTTTATTCTTGCTCGTCAGCTTGGCAGGTGAAAGCTCGCCATATTTATTTCCATCCTCATCCTTCAGAGCGCCCTCAAATGTCTCTATCTGGAAGTCCATGTTCGCCAACAACACTCCTGCGAGGATGCTATCGTGCTTAATGGCATCCTCCAGGTAAAACTTCGTCAGTCCGTTATTCTTCTTCAGATTAAACTTGTACGTCTTAGCGAGTTTGTCGCTCACCAAATAATGCAGCTTACCTCTGTGTGCAGTTGGAACATTTTCATCCAGAATAAACCCTGGTGCGAGCTTCTTAGATGCGCGTCTGAGTGCTTTAAGGATGGCGGTGTCAGTGGCGAGTGATCCGAGCGGAGAGGTGTATTCTTGCTCTAACTCACGGGTGCTTCGATAGCAGGCCAGTTCGCCATTTATTTTTGGAGCATAGGAGAATCTGCTCTCCGATTTGGGCTTCCATGTATATAGCCCATATATTGAAAGGCTTGCCAATACATCAGGCTGCTTTGGATTTATTTTAATTGCCAGGTCCCAACTGAAATAGATGGGAGTTTTTGACACTTTGTCACCGCCCTTATTGGAAATAGTCTTTTTAGAAAGATCATTTTCAGCAAAGGCCGTGACATTATTGTATGCAGGCGGAATGGCATTGCATTCCTCTGCGGAATTTGGTAATGTAGTCATTGTAATAAGTAAGTTTCATTTTGAATGACCACGGTTTAGTCGCCGTGGTTATTTTGTTTAAGCGGCCTGCGTTAGAAGCTCGGCATTCTTTCGTTGAATTCTCTTGTTGCGCCGCCTCACAGCCAACTCTTCCTTGTTCTTCGCATACCACAGTTTGAAATACGCATTGCGCTCTGCTTTGTGTGCCGCATGATACGCACGGTGTTGTTCCAGCCGTGCTTTGTATCTTTCAACCATTTCCTCGTTCGTCATAAATTGTCTCCTGATTAAATTTCTCGCTGCCCGAATAATAACCCACTCGTTTTACCCTCTCGAATTATTTCTCCTCACAGCTTAGTATCAGATTACATCACTATTGCTCATTTGTCAAGCGTGGATTGAAGATAAGTGAATATTTGGGCGATTGAATATTACTAACTTATGGCTGCAATATCATTCGTCGCCGTCTTCAATATCTCGTCCGCGCCGTGTGGGTCGTTGAAGTAGTCGAGGGTAACGCCAAGACTGGCAACATTCGGCTCCTCGTCTGCGTTCGGGATCCTTGGCTCCCGCTCCGCACGGAAGCGACTATAGCAAACTCACAGAGCATTTAAGGAGGCTCCGGGCGTGCGATTCTCGAGGGAATTTTTTTTGGTTGACGATGTGCCTGTGCGGCGTAGCGTTTCCACTGCTGGCAAATACCGGTAATGGGGAGAAATTCCCGTTAATGCTCTTTGAAAGTTTAACCGCGTTACGTCTCGCAAACGCAACGATCTACATTCCCTGCATACGCTTTGCTGGGGGTGGAACCTACGTGCCACACGGCATGGTAAACATTAACCTCAACCTCACGCTACGGCTTGCCGCCGATTGCAGCGTGATTTTCCGATGGGTTCCACTATGTAGAGCAGCGGTTTACTTTCAAAGCATCTCTCTCGCGGTGGAATCCATCCTGATTTCCCGTCCCTGTGGCAATTACGCCATATACGGCATCTAGGAGAGTTCCGACCCCTGCTGTGCTTTGGCTCTTGGATGAATTACATGGGAGGCCTTTAGAAAGCGGCTCATGTCCAAAGTACAGCATCCATAAAAACATGGAAAAACCCAAAAACCCTGCAAAGGAAATGGCTGACATGGAGAAGGAAGCCACCCCTATGTTGGAAAAACTGAATGCGATGAACCGTAAACGTGTGAGGCATGGTGCCTTACCCTTTACCCTGGCAAAAACCAAGCCCTATGTCCTCGTTCCAGATGACGTGGAAGGCGCCAACGCAAGGGTCCTTGCCGATAACAAGAACCTGAACATGAACGGCTGGGTTCGAGCCGTGATGATTGAGACCAAAGGCGTTCATTCCGAGGCGGAGTTGAAAGAGTTTCTCCAAACTCTTATTGACGATGAAGTCGTCGAATCCACGCCTGGCAAGGGCCGTGAGAAAATCCTCACCTTGGCCTAAAGGTTGCGGGGTGTACCTCTGCGATATGGGGTACACCCCATTCTTTTCTTATGAGCGATATATCTGATATAATGGACGAAGAGTTTAGCCCGGATGATGAGTATCTGCCGGGTAACATCTTTGCTAAAGAACAGGCACTTGCCATCATAGGCGCGCCGGGAATAGGCAAATCCCTGCTGCTTCTCCAAATGGCGGTTTGCTTCCTCACGGGGCGTCCATTTTTAGGATGGCCCATCAAGAAGCATGAGTTTTCCTGGCTCATCTTTCAAACCGAGAACAACCGACGCAGGCTGCAAAACACGCTCAAAGCCTATAAACAGTGGCTATCGGCTGATGAATGGAAGGTAATTGAAGAGAGGCTTTTGATGCCAAAACTAGTTGAGGGGTTCAACAGCTCTTTTTATCTGAGTGACGAAGAGAATAAGCGCATCCTCCGACAGATGATTACTCCTGCACAATCAGGTGTGATTGCTTTTGATCCTCTCGCCCGTTTTCGAGTAGGCAACCTTTCCACAAGCGATGGAATGGATGCGACGTTCAATGCATTCGCAGAGCTGGCCAACTGTGGAATGGAAGGCTGTTCGCTCATCATCCTTCATCACGCTCTAAGGGGTATGGAGGGTATCAAGAGAGGCTTTGGATTCAACCGTGGTTCGTTCGGAAGAGATTCGGGGGCGTTGGTTGGATGTGTCCGTGGACAAATAAATCTGCTTCCCAGGGATGAAGAGGATAATACAAAGCTCGCCGTCATTTGTGGGAAAGGTAACAATGGGGAAGAGTTCAAGGCATTTGGGATCAAACTCAACCGGGACACGATGATTTATGAGGTGGATCCCTCCTTCGATTACCAGGCATTCAAGGCCACCGTCGCAGGTGAACCAGTGACCCATCAAAAGCTCACCCCAAAGGACGTAGCCCTCCTTGTGACCGATATACCGCTCACCAAAAAGGATTTGGTTTCATCCATCATGGAAGAGCGTGGATGCCAGAAATCCAACGCATACAAGGCCATCTTAACTGCTGAAGGTGTGAGCATCAAACGAAACGAGCATGGGTTGTATATCCCCATATAATCCATGGGTTGTTTTCCACTCGTGGAGAACGGATCCCGCTGCGATCTCGGCCCGGTTCTGTTCACGATTGAGACCGCCGCGCAACACTCCGGGACGCCGCCAGAATCGTTTTCCCGCGTGTCACGTGTCAGCATCGCACCGAGCGCGTGTGGCTGGTGTGGCTGGCTTTCCATTTTCCACTTTCCACGCGTGGAACGAGTGGAACGGGAAATACTGCATCCCATGCATGGGTTGCATACATGGCTGAATGCATGGTGATCACCACCACGTACATGCCCGAGTGGGCAACATTGGGTTGCTGGGCTACATGCTGGGCATCACCAACCCCACCACAGCGTTCCCATATACCCCATGATGATGTCGGGGTGCCGGAGGGTGTTGGGATGGACACCCCCAGCATCAAAAATGGGGCTGCTCTTATTTCTCCAGACGTAGTAGTGTCAGCTATGCCGATACCCCCGCAATGCAAAGATATTTGTTGCTGTTTTGGCATGGCTGGAAACGCCTGTTTTCGGCACTTGGGACACGCCTCTTGTGTCCCGTTCGCAATTTCGTCGTCCCGCAAGGTCCTGAAAACGGGATGCTTAGCACTGCAAAGATTACGGACTACGGATCAGAAGGTTTGAGGTTCAACTCCTCACGGGTGCACCATCCTCAATTTCCAAGTATGGAAGACATCTCCGAACTGCACGGTGCCGCACTTCGCGAAGATCTATCCGCAGCGAGAAACGCACTGGATAACGGCGCTGATGTGAACGCTTTCGACGACACCGGGCACACTGCCCTGCACTACGCCGCCCTTCAGGGCAACATCGAAATGGTTCACCTCCTGATCGCAAGCGGATCTGACGTGAATGCACACGATGAAAAGTGGATCGGAGACACACCATTGGGCCAAATTGCTGGCGAGTGTTCGTATGAGATGGCAAAAATTCTTGTGGATGCCGGTGCCAATCCTCGGATTAGAGGGTGGATGCAATTGAATGCATTGGATCGGGCTGAAAAACGAAAAAGAGAGGAGGGAAGGCGCGTCTATGAGCTTTTATCGCAAGCCGCGTCGCGCTTTCGCCCGTGATTATCATCTGAACTACGGATCAGAAGGTTTGAGGTTCAGCTCCTCACGGGTGCACCAATCCTTTGT
>Ga0206815_1173_pt1 | contig 16044 bp, 13 predicted proteins | sample Alteio_BWOrgCont_91_FD_152864 | JGI IMG/M metagenome (GOLD analysis project Ga0206815, IMG submission 152864) | Enriched cells from forest soil in Barre Woods Harvard Forest LTER site, Petersham, Massachusetts, United States -... | ecosystem: Environmental > Terrestrial > Soil > Temperate forest >...
ACAAGAAGCAAAGGGGAAAGACGCACATTTGGGAGATGCTAGTGCCGAAACAAGTGAGGAACGCTCCGACCCACCACGTCACAAGCGCCAGCATGCTCAGCGAGAGTCGGATGTCAGGCGGGAAGCTGGTCGGCCCTGCCCACATGCTGCCGATCAGGCCTATTACAACCGCTAAGAAAAAAAGAACCGAACCGCCCCGGAAATTCGACTCAGGCTGTGCGTTTCTCGAACCCCACTCCATGTAGATCAACGCTGCACTCAAAGGGAGAATTAGAAGTATGTGCGTGTATTCATCATTTCGCAGCGCCAGTACGATGGTGCTTGCGAAAGGATGCCACCAAAGAATCAAGGACAGCCCACAGAGCGAAACAAAGGCGAACACCTGCAGGGCCTTCGTCATGTCACACTTCTAACAGCTGTGCGGTTCGCGGAGTCACTTGACGAATTCTCAGTTTGTATGTGGAGACTCTGCAGAACATCGGCAATGCGCTCGCCGGCGTGACCGTCCCACAATGGTGGTATGGATCCCTTTTTCGCGTTACCCCTGACAATCCCCGACAACTCAGAACGGAGTTGTTTTCGGTCATTCCCAACGACAACATTGGTGCCCAAACTCACCGTAATCGGTCGTTCCGTATTGTTCCGCAGAGTTAAACAAGGCACTCCCAGGTAGGTCGTTTCTTCCTGGATGCCGCCCGAGTCAGTGATGACCACGACGGCACGGCGCTGCAGAGCCAAGAATTCGACGTACGGCAACGGTTCCAAGATGTGTAGTTTCTGGAGCTTGAGGCCAAGGCCCGAAATCCGCTGGCGTGTCCTGGGGTGTACCGGGAAAACCACGTCCAGGTCTTCGTTTATCTCAAGCAGGGATTCGAGAATGCTTTTCAGAGTTTGGCTGTCGTCAACGTTGGATGGTCGATGAAGGGTGACCAGAGCATAGCGTTCCGGAAACCCGTTTTTCGAGCATTGCATAGCGACGGGCAACAGACGCACCAAGGAATCGATCATGACATTCCCGACCCGATAGATTTTATCGACCGGAACTCCTTCATGCTGCAGATTCGCATCGCCATCTTCGGAGGGAGTGAACAAGCAGTCAGAGAGCCGGTCTGTGACGACTCGGTTAATCTCCTCCGGCATGCTCCAGTCAAAGGAACGCAGACCGGCTTCCACATGGCCGACCCGGATGCCTAATTTCGCACACACCAAAGCAGCCGCCACTGTGGAGTTGACATCCCCATAAACCAGCACGATATCGGGCTTGCGTTCCAACACAACCGGCTCGAAACCGCTCATGATTTCTGCCGTTTGCCGCGCATGACTACCGGAACCAACACCCAGGTTTACGTCCGGTGCTGGAATCTGAAGCTGCGAGAAAAAAACATCCGACATGTTGGCGTCGTAATGCTGGCCGGTGTGCACCAGTGTCTGTTCCACCGCTGGCCGCTTTGCGAGCGCGTGGAGTACAGGCGCCGCCTTCATGAAATTCGGTCGAGCTCCGACGACGTGGAGAATATGCATAGCTATCTCTGATTCAGTGAGGGGTTGATCTGGTACTCAAGACGATCACCAGCAATCGTCGCGAAGGCCAATTTGGCGTGCTCGGCTCCGGGGCCTTCGATACGCCAACCCCCATTGTGACGTACGACACTCATTTTGCTGCGCGCGCGCCACCAATTGTCGATCTCCCCAGGAACAGAGAACCAAATTCCGTTCTCCAAGGCCAACTGGCGCAAGAAGGTCAACAGGTTCCGATAGACCCCTTGGGCCTTCTTGTTGATGATGTAGTCTGGGTGGACGATAAAGCTCACCAGACCATTCTTCCCAATAATCAGTTCTGCCTGAGCCTTCCACAAATCCAACGAATAGTCATTGAGCAAGTGAAATAGCATGTAGTCTTGCGTGGTTGTAAGAGGAATTTCGAGCAAATTGCCGACGAAGTAGGGCATCACCGTGCAGCAGCCCCCTCTTTGGGGATCGAGATGCGCGACATTCGGAACTGACATGTCGAACGAAAAGTCGAGCGCATCGTACCAATCGAGATTTCTGTAAAGGACCGCAGCCCGGAAGCCGCTGGCACCATAGTCCTTGCCGTATTGGTTAATCCTCTGCGCACGGAGCACGAAAGTTTCACGATCTCGAAAGAGCTGGCCATCATGATTGAGGTCCTGAACATTTACCTCGAAACCCCTGTCATGAATATCCTGAATGAATGCGTCAGAGACCTTGTAGCGCCCCTCGGGCACTACCTGAAGTGACGCCTTGATACCGAACGAATCATCGATGTCCATCAACTCAGTGCAAAAGGCCTTTCCTCTTTCAGTTTCGATGTCGTGAGTCATCGCCACACAGCTCTGGGCGCCATCGGGCCAGAACCAAACGAAGGGAACCCTGTCAACGCCTTTCGCTTTCATGGACAACAGAAGCATTTGTTCGCACAACTCCTCCACCGTCGTGTCCACTGGCCAGCGCGGGAAGAAAAGGTTCCGCCAACCGTTCAAGTGAGCTCTTTGAACACGTCTGCGGACGTTGACATGCATCAGCGGCCGCAAGAAGTAATACGCATCCCTCAGCGATCGCTTCCATCGATCCAAGGCACGGTAATGGAAGTGTTCCGCATAACGCTCCAGACGCAGGTTATCAACGACATCGGTCGGATTAAACGGCAGGAGCACATTCGAAGCGCTGGCGCTTACATCCTTGAGAACGTCGTAAAGAACACCATCGGGGCGAGTCTCCCGAAAGCCTGACGCAGACTGTCCGTAACAGATCGCGTCTTGCCCGAAGCGGAAGTAACCCGATTCGTTGGACAAACAGCCGGTTAGATCGAAGTTTACAAAGCCCTCCGGACAGCGGTAACGATCAATCAATGGCTTGTTCATGTGCTCCGACCGGCATCCACCAAATTCAATTCTACAGGCATCGATCCGCAGAATATGGGGCCAGTTGGTTGCGGGGGAGCTCATTCGAAATCTGGGGTAAGGTTCTTAGAAATTCGGACGGGTCTTACGACAATGTGCTTTCTGCACGCGAGCGGCCGCTCAAACACTCGCCAGGTTCTTTGGTTTGTGCTTGACCTCTCTCGATTTCCGGTAGGATTCGAGCGCCTTACCGGCAAGCAACCACACGGTGAGCCTGTAACTGAATCGTCGTGCGGGATCAAGCGTGACCATCCATCGCAAGGTCCCGAAAGCAAGCTTGCGAAAGAGATAGAGTGGAATTGCCGCGACGAACCACTTTGTGTCCTTTGCGACGCCGGTTTCGCGGATGTCAGCACGGCCTTTATTAAACCACCAAGTCAAGAAATATTCTTTTTGAAGTCTTTTCTGCGGCACCGAGTGATAAACGACCGCTGTCGGCTCGTATTTTAGCCGCTCACCTGCCGCCAGCAACCGACGGCCAAACTCGGTGTCCTCGTTGTTACGGACCTTGCTGTTCGGCCCAGGTCCCAAATCAGTTCGGAAAATGCCATACTTCTCGAACACCCTCCTATGAAAAGCCATATTGGCGCCAAATGGAGCATCGGTAAGCGGACCGGCTTCCGGGCCCAAGTCGAACATCGTCAGAGGGGCCATCCCGTACCAGTCTTTCTCTGGGAGCCAGGATGGCGGCGTGCAGGGCCACTGAGGAAAAATCCGTCCCCCAGCACCAGCCCACTCGCCGCTGCCCAAACCGGCCGTGAGATTCTGCAGCCAAGTGGACTCCACAGTCACGTCGTCGTCCACGAAGGCGAGCACGTCGCCCCGAGCCTCCCCAATTCCGGAATTCAGGGCGTAGGATTTGCCCTGTCGCCGTTCCAAAAGGTACCGAAAGCGATTCGGATAACGCCGACAGAAGTCCTCAACTATTTCACGCGTCTCGTCGTCAGAGTTGTTGTCCACCACCATAACTTCCCATTCAATCGACTCGGGAAGGGTAGAGGCTGCGACGCTGCCCAACGCATTTGCTAAGCTGCTGCAGCGGTTATACGTGCACAAAATGACCGTAATGCTCACGAGTTCCAGCACAGCTCCTTTATCCGCACTACCTAACGGTTAAGCCCCGATGGCCACCAGGGTGATGCCGATTCAGCGGTCCGCGGCCGTGACGGGTGGGATCCCGGCAAAAGTAACGACACTGCTTGCCGGGATTGTGTAACTGAAAGACCCAGATGACACGTTCACGGGATTTTGCGACTGCAAAGAAAAAGACGCTGAGGTAACCCAAGGAGTTACTTGTGAGCCCATGGCAGTGCCCACAGAGAATTGCTGGTTATTGGCTGGCGAGCCAGACGTGTTTATGACAACAATTGCGGTCAAGAATTCCCCTGGGCTCGCGAATGCGGTTACCAACAAGGGTCCACTATTCGTAACCCCTACCATTTGCCAGCCAGGCCGCACGAACTTTGACCAGTTTCCGGTTGCATAGGCCCGTAGCGGGATGTTTCCATTGAAATCAGTCAACGCGGAATTGTCAGTCCCATTCCCGCAGCAAAGCTGGTCCGAGATGAACCACCATATCCAAGCGTTGATCTTGGCTTGTGTAAGATAGTTGTGCATCTCAGTCGCATCAGTCAGCGCATCCGAAATGCTGCCGTCGTAAGTGCCACTCTGCGAACTGACTTCGGTCATCCAGATATGCTGAGTTGTGACATTGTTGAGGCCTGTGGGACCCGGGCTGCCGAAATACGCATGGCCCGCGATGAACCCGACCTCGCCCGCCACGGTTGGATCGTTGAACGCTGTAGCAGCTAAATTGAACGCCCAGCTGCCTTGCTCAGGAATCATAATTGGTGTCGAACTAGGCAGATCGGCGTAGAGATAGGGAACAAAATCATGGATTTGCTGCGCGGTCCAAGTGCATGAGGGGTAGGACTGCGAAATGTCGGGCTCATTTTGGAGGGACAGAGCCGTCACCGGAATATTGTTGCTGGTCATCAAGGTCACAAAACTGTTCAACTCCGTCGCAATCGCTGTGTAGTTCGTTGAGTTCCCGATCAGGCTTCCGCCCGATGAGTACGAATTGTTGCTCTTGTAGATGCCAGACGGACTCCATTGCGACGCGAAAAACGTAGCCACGCCTCGATCTTGGGCCTGTTTTGCTGCTGCCAGCTCACCTTTGAGAATGGTCGCACCCGAAGTAAAAACGCAGCCGTCGTTATACCCGTAACCATTCTGAGTATTGAACCAAGCATTGCATTCGTCGTAGGTTGGCACGATCTGGATTCGAGCAATAGAAAAACCGAGCCCTGTATCTTGGCGAAAGAACAAATCCGCAATGTTCGGGTCTAATCCAGAAGCACGAGTGGTATCCACAACGGCGGCGCCGAAGCCGTCAATCGTTTGCAGGTGCGTGCTCCAGTTGATCGTGACGGTCTGCGCCTGGAGACCCGCTGCCAAAGCTGCGATGATGAATAGTCGTCTCATATGGTTCCTTCGAAGCGATCAGTTTCGAGTGCAACTCCAAAAGGCGGTTTCTAAGTCTCCATTATCGTCCTTCCCAACATTCAACATGTGATGCCGTCACGCGTGATTGCCAAGACTTCATGTTTATCCGACTCTCCGGGCTGTGCCAGGTTCCACGCTTCGGCAACCACGTACAGCGGCCTTGCCTTGCCTTCCTCATAGATTCTGCCAACATATTCACCTAGGATACCGACTGCAATCATGAGGGCCGCATTGCTCAAGGAGAGCACCACCATCAGCGACGTCCAGCCCGGAACAGTCTTGCCCGAAAAGTGTGCGACCAGCGCCCGAACCGCCTCTTCGATCGCAACCAGCGTCATCACTCCAGCGCCAAGAAAGCTGAGACGCAGGGGCAGTGCGGAAAATGAAACGGCCGCTGTCCATGCCAGCCGGAACATCTTCCATAATGGATACTTCGTCACTCCCGCCGCACGTGGCCGACGCTGATAGCGCACGCAGGTCTGCGGATAGCCGACCCACGCTACCATACCTCGCAAGAACCGATGGAGTTCGCGCATCGAAATAAGGCTATTGATACACCTTCGAGACATTAACCGAAAATCCCCCACGTCTTGAGGCAAGGATTTCAGGAAAAACATGCGCATGAATCGGTAGAAGAGCCAAGCACTGGATTTCTTGAGAATTCCCTCGCCAGCGCGAACAGCCCGTTGACCACAGACCACATCGTACCCATCGCGGTACTCCGCCACCATTTCATGGATTACCTCGAACGGGTCCTGCAGGTCCGAGTCCATCAGAACAATGGCATCCCCGGAGGAATGATCGATTCCGGCGGTCGAAGCATATTGGTGTCCAAAATTCCGCGACAGATTTAGAACCTTAAAACGGGAGTCGTCCTTGCTCCAAGCAACCAGTTTCTCAATCGTGCGATCCGAACTTCCGTCATTTACCGCAATTACCTCGCAGGGGCAGGGCGATTTGTCCAAAAACTCGGTGAGCTCAGGCCGAAGCAGAGAAAAGATCTCCTCTTCATTATAAAAGGGCATCACGATCGACAACAGCTTCGGATCAGGCCGAGGTGTGAGAACGTTATGAACCATCTTCCTGCTCTATTGTCTCGTAGAGACCGTCTGGTCAGGCGGGCATACAAGAGTTCGGTTCAGAAACACTGCAACTGCTACAGGCTCGAAGCGACCAACGTGAAACCGAATTGGGCCTTGGAAACGTGGGTCTCGGGAAAGGCGTTCGGCGAATTCGGAGTTGTATTGATTGTCCCAATCCTCTTTGATTCTCACTTCCCCAACATAGTGCGGTGCTGTGATAACAATATCGCTCTGCGCGGCAGAATCCATCACCTTCCGCCAATCTAACGGCCCATCTTCGTACCGCCATAGCCATGTCACATCGGGGGGGCGGGAATTAGCGCGTGTCGACACAGCCGCTGCCACCCATGGATATTGAATCGCGGGCGGATTAAATTCGCGCCCACCCCCCAGATATGAAACCTTCGGGGAATCAACGCTGCAGTTCTTGCCTATCTCTCGCACTGCTCTCCAGTCCCATTGATCGAAGCGAACCATCGTTCGCCAAGGAAGGGCACCGTTGACGACCCCAAGATCCACGGGCTCTGTATTAGGGAATACGACGGGATACACCATCATGAGTAACTGCGCACCAAAAAGCATGCCGGAAATTGTGATCGCCGCCCAGGAGCGGGCCCATCCCGTCTGATCCCCGAGAACGCCGACCGTTATGGCTAGGGGTATCACTGCCGGAGAAGTGTGCCGGAGTAGATGATTCGTACCAGAGAGTTGCGTGAGTACGATGGGCACGCCAGCACACACGCACACGCTCAGCGCCGACTTCTGCAACGGACTCAGAATTGTCTTTTCCCTGATGATGATTTGGAGAAGGCAAGCAATTAGCACAAACCCGATCAGAATGCTGACCCCATGCCCGAGCAAGCATTGAATCACGGTGTCGAGCCACTTTATCCAAGTCATCAGCGAAGGTGGTCCCAAGGAGTTCCGCACAAAGCCCCTTGCATATTTGCCGTAGGCCACCGCCCCCTTGATATTCACGAGCCACCAAGGCCCCGCAACTAACAACGCGAGTATCCCGGCCTTCAGCGGAAACGCCCATCCGGGAGCGCCGAGTTTCTTCCAACGGCTAGCTACGAGCCAGAACGCTAATGCCGGCAATGCAATCACAAAGAACGAGGTCTTGGACAGAAACCCAAGACCAATCGCCAGTCCGAGGCCAATCCAGCTCATCGAGTGTTCGGATGGGGCACTCCAGCTCTTGAAGAGATAGTACAACATCGAAGAAGTTGCCAGGTACAAGGGGGCATCGGTGCCAAAGAAGATGCTGGCAGAAATAACTTCTGGAGATAGGCAAAAAACCAGCACAGCAAAGGCGCCAGCGATTCGGCTTCCAATCCGGCTCGTGGCGAGGTAGATGAACCAAGAACTCAGGCCGAAGCACCCGAGGGATACAAGCCGCGCTGTTGTTGTCGTTATTCCGAAGACTGCAAGGAACGGATCCCCGAGCAGACGATATGCCGGCGGACGGCCCCAGCTCCCGAGAAGAATCCTCCCGCCCAGCTTAATAAGCATCCCGTTCTGAAGGCGCTGAGCATCTATGAAAGCTTCGTTGATGTACCCCGCCTCATCCCAGTGAATGCCGTAGGGATGGGCGAGCGACCAACGGATCGCTGCGACCAGGATCACGGTAACCGTGACGACGGCAAACATCAGCCAAAACCGTTCTTCCGATCGTGATTGTTCCATTGGTCTTGTGCACTTGCTGAAGTAAAGCAAATTGCCTACCCGTGATGAAGTGTCCACTCGTTATGAAACAGGATGCCCACGCTCCTTATATATCTATTCTTTGCAGACTTCTGCCATTTCCTGACTGGGAAGCGTGCCCTCTGCATTGACGGCTCGCTTGAGCCAGTTCTCGCGCCAAAAGGGATAAATCGACCTAGGGCACAGTCGATGAAAGTCAGATTTGCACACTACGCCTTCCAGCACAATACAGGGATTTTTCATGTTCACTATCTTGCCAGTCTTCTCATCGACGATCCGGTTCACTCGTCGCAATACCCGATAAATCCCACCACAGTACGGCAGCATTTCCGAATCGAACCAAAGCCCCCGGTTTCGCTGACTTTTGTCCAGCGTTGCCATAATCTCCTCTTTGCTACTGACTTGGACAAGTTCTCCAGGCTGCAAATTCAGTCGTTCGATGGGAGACTTCTCCGCTGTCCCCTCAATGAAGGGATAACGGTTGCCGCGGCGCCTCTCCTGTACTTCGTTGAAAAAACCGATGATTGACGCCTGCAATAAGCGTGTGATGGCAAGAATCAATTCGAGCGCTCGGTGTCCCCGCGAATCGCCTTCTAGACCGCTCTTCAGATTTCCGGATCGCAGGTCGCGAATATATTGGCGCGGATCCCAAAAGCTCATATATGTGGTGAACTTGGGTACATCTGTTGCTTGACAGGTATAGACGATTTCTCCTTCAGCGTTTTTCACGCTGGTCGCTTCTTTAAGGCTCTCGATACTGCAGAGGCCAGTATTTCCCGGCGACGCTGCAGGCCGTGGCAAACTTGCAATGGATACCACATCGCTGTTCCCCACACGTTTAAGCCACGCTTCCTTCCAGAAGATTAGACAGCTAGCCTGGCACCCATCGTGCACCGCGCCGTCACACCTCACCCCCTCCAGGTGAACAGAATCCTTCATACGTCGAATGCTCCATCCCTGGATGTAATCGCAAGTCTTGTCAGCGCGCTTGAAGACCCGGAGTTTTTGCCCGCAATATTGCAGCATCTCCGGCATAAATGGAAGGTGCTCCAGGCGGCCGTCCTGGTCCAGCGTCGCTAAGATCTCCTCCCGGCTGCGGACCTCGACCCAATCGCCGGCCTTTAGATTCAACCGGTCAGTTCTGGACCGCTTTTCCTTAAGCATTAAAGTCTTCACAGTATCCAGCGTCGAACTACAGACACTCCATTCGTTCCTCGTTTGACATCGGCGTCGCCCTAATGACTAATTGGATCGCGCCGCTGGCGGCGGATCTCAAACATTTGCCCAACCGTCGTCCGCACCAAGCACTTGTTGAAGAACCTCTTTTGCGGGTTAAAGGCCAGCATCCATTTAAGCGCCCTGGGCACCAGCAGAGTCACCGCCATCTCCGGGATGCTGATCCAGTGTCTCGGGATTCCCGCAACGTCAGGCTTTTTACCAACTTCCCGGATTGCAGCGCGGCCGAAGTCAAACCACCAGGTCAGGAAGTATTCTTTGTCGATACGATCTGTGAGCACTGGGTGATACACAATCGCGGATGGCTCGTAGCGCAATCTCTCCCCAGCAGCCATCAGGCGGTGGCCGAATTCGGTATCTTCGTTGGGACGCGGAATTTCTCGGCTCGGACTAGGCCCGAGATCAGTACGAAATTCTCCGTATTTTTCGAACATTTGTCGACGGAATGCCATGTTAGCACCGTAGGGAGCACGGTCAAGTTCGGAGGGTTCATCGCCAAAATCAAACATCGCGGCGAGTATTCCACCGAGTGCGTATGGCCCTTCAAGCGCCAACCATCGAGGAAGAGGAATGGCCTCCGCCGGAAGGGTCCGTCCTCCAGCACCAGCCCACTCACCGCCGTGCAGTTCGGCCGTGAGATTCTGGAGCCATGTCGGCTCGACAATCACGTCATCGTCCACGAATGCCAAGATTTCTCCTTGGGCCTCTCGAACACCGGCATTCAGTGCCCATGACTTACCCGCTCGGGGCTCAAAGAGGTACCGGAACCGGCCTGGATATTGCCGCCGAAATTCCTCGACGACCTCGCGCGTCTGATCGCTCGAGTTATTGTCCACCACCAACACCTCCCAACTGACCGACTCCGGCAGCGTTGAGGCAGCGATCTTGCCCAACGATTTCGCGAGGACAAGGCCTCTGTTATACGTACAAAGGATGACCGTGATTTCCAAGTTCCCAGCGCAGCCCTAACCCCATCATCGACCGGTCCCGAGGAGCTACAGTCCCCAGCGCTGCTGGCCTCCTCTGCCTCGAACGCGAAATCGATCCACGATCTTCTCGCTAACTGCGCGCGCTAGCGACACCCAGCTGAATTCGACTCCATTTTCTTTGAGCTTTGCTTTGTGATAGTCCCAAAAACCATTACCACGCCGCTGCGGAAGAATTGATGCCAGAAAGTCATAGTATTTCGACACGGTTGCATCCAAACACTCCGCATATTCGTCCGGAGACAAATAGTATGGCCCGTAAGCAACCAATTCGTGCAGTATGTCAGCTGCTGATGAATTGAGTTCTCTCGACATTTGCAACAACGACCCTTCCCGCTCTCTTGAAAAAGTAAGGATCTGATGGACGAAACCGAAGTCACAACCCTTCAGCAGTTCGAAACAAGTTTCGCTGTCGGCGGCGTGCACATTCGACTCGTCGTAGAAAGGGTTACGGCTCCTCACCAAATCAGCTCGATACAAGATGGACGTTGCCGAGCCAAATACATAGGGTCTGCCCAATAGTCTCTGCCGACAAATCTCGCGGCCTGAAACAACATCGCTGGGATAGGGTAGCCCCTGCCAAAGAACCGCCTCTCCCTGCAACCCGTAGGCGCCACTGATTCCTATGGTCGGATGCTTCTCCATCAGAGTTACCATTCGCCCTATACATTCTGGATAAATCCAATCGTCGGCGAACACCATCTTGCAGTACTTGCTCGCGGATGAAATCTGGCGCAGAGCGTGGTTGAAGTTGGCCACCGCGGGAAGCAGAGTGCTGTTGGTGATAACGCGAATCCGCGAATCCCTGGCAGCGTATTTCTGAGCGACGGCCAGCGTCCCGTCCGTGCTGCAGTTGTTGACGATTAGGTAGTCCCAACGGGTATAACTCTGCGCCAGAACGCTCTCGATGCATTCGGCAAGATACTTCTCCTCGTTGTATGCCGGGGTAACGACACTGACTAAAGGTGGATTTGACGAATCTACTGGCATCGGGGTCAATTGCGTTGGTCACCGCCGTTGCGGCGCACATTCGGTCGCCTGCTTGGCAGAATTCAGCGCGCAGCGCTGGGTGCCCAATAAGTTCCATTTCTGCGGGAAAAATACGACACCGCAACGGCTGTCAAGATCCTTGCCTGACTGGTATATATTTGCTGTCTCCACTTCAAGTGTCACGCCGCATTCGACGTTGTCGTAGACGACCATACCACTGTCGTCGGTCGCCCAGAGGGACAGCGCATACTTCGCCGGCATCAGATTGAGGCAGTCAATTTCCAGGTCTATGTGCCCTTCACCCACTTCCAGTAAAGGTATGTGAATGCCGTGATGCCAAGTACTGCTTTCCGTCACTAGGGTTCCCATGTCTGTGTACATGCGAAAACCAAGGCTGGGATGCGTGACCGCCTCGCTGACGGCATAGTGAAACCGGAACACGACCGGATCCCCGGCACGAATGACTTGCTGTGCCGTTCCCTCCGGCGACAGGAATTCCACGCGTCGAAACTGGACCTTTCCGTTTCCTCTGCGGTTTTCCGGGTTTTCGAGATCACCATGACCGGTTGCGCCACCTGTCGTGGTATCCATGTAAGCTTTGATAACGTCACGTGTTTCCCCGTCCATGCACACTTGGCCGCCATCGATCCAGATGCACCTTTTGCAAAGGTTTTCGACCGCAGCCAGATTGTGCGAAACGAACAAAACGGTGCGCGCCCGCGACCGCAGGTCGCCCATTGTAGCCATACACTTCTTCTGAAAAGCGGCGTCGCCAACCGCGAGGACTTCATCGACCACGAGGATTTCGGCATCCAGGTGCGCAGCCACAGCAAAGCCCAACCGCAGACGCATGCCGGAGGAATAGCGCTTGATTGGCGTGTTAATAAACTTCTCGACTCCGGAGAATTCGACAATCGCGTCGAGTTTCTTGTCCACCTCCTTCTTAGTCATGCCTAGAATAGAACCGTTGAGATAAATGTTCTCCATACCAGTTAACTCTGGATGAAATCCGGTGCCGACTTCCAGCATGGCGGCAACCCTTCCACCAACCTTCACTGCACCAGACGTCGGGTAAGTAATTTTTGAAAGTATTTTGAGCAGGGTGCTCTTCCCGGCCCCGTTTCGCCCAATAATGCCTACGGCTTCGCCTACCTCGACGGCAAACGAAACATCGCGCAGTGCCCAGATTGTCTCTTCTTGCGCCCGACTTCGAAGGTGCGAAAGGCTCATCGCACTAGCCAAGGACTCGCGCAATGTTGTGGGGCGCGCCAGGCCAATCCGATACCGCTTGCAAAGGTTATCTACGCTGATTAAAGCACTCATAAATACACGCGGCTGGTCTTTCTAGATCGCGTCAGCGAAACCCTTTTCTGCACTCCGAAAGTAGTATGCACCTAGGACAAAAACCGCTATCGCGACCGCAAGCGAAGTTCCCATTAGCCTGAAATTGAAGGGCAGTCCTCGAAACAAACAGGCACGTAGGCTGTCCACAATTCCCCAACACGGGTTTAGCGCCAAGATCCGGCGAAAGCGCTCGGGAATCACGGTCGCCGGATAAACGATGGGAGTGGCAAACATCCAAACCTGAATCAAGAACGGAAGAGCGTACCTCACGTCACGGTAGCGTACGTTCAACGCAGCCGTCACCATGCTTACACCCGCGGTCAGAAGCACCATCGCCAGAATGACCAGGGGGATAAGCAAAAGAGCCCAGCCGGCCCGCACGCGATAGTAAAACATCAATCCAATCAGCAAGATCGACCCGACAAAAAAATCCAACAGGCCGGCGAGAACTGAGCCAGCAGGAAGAAATGCTCGCGGAAAGTATACCTTCGTAAGCAGCGGGTCGTTGTTCACCAGGCTCACGCTGGCGATCCCAACGACACCCGAGAAATATGTCCAAGGGAGCAACCCACAATAGACAAAAATCGGATACGGGACGTCACCGGTCTGGATGTGGGCGACTCTGCTGAAGAGCAGTGTGAATATGATCATGTTGAGCAGCGGCTGCATTAAGGCCCATGCCGCTCCGAATACAGCCTGCCGGTAACGCACCTTGACGTCGCGCCACGCAAAAAAATAAAGCAGTTCGCGATAGCGCCAGAGTTCGGTCAATGTCTCGCTTTTCATTTTTTCTCTGCGAACTCAAGGCACCGCTCGCTCCGACGATGATCGCCATTTACCCGGCCAGACTCCAAGTCTATCTGAGTCTTTAAATTCCGGCCCAGCTCGTTAGCACCCCTGGGTTTCGTTCGACGTACCGACACTAGCGATTGGCTACGCTTTCGTTTTCTCGGTAACACCCGGCGCAGCAGGTGAAGCAGTAAATTCAGCCTCGGTACCGTCGAAATAGAGCGCCACGGCTTCCTCAGGAAGGTGTGCAAAATCTGTGGCTCTGATGTAATCCCTCATCGTCGTACCGGTAGCCGCGGAATCAACATTGGCCGCGCCATACCTATTACAGACATCGTCTAGATGCACTGTTCGGAAATCGATGCTGTAGCGGGTCACACCACAGGTATTCGGCACAGTGGAATGAAGTTGCGCGGCCGAAAAAAGCATGACCCCGCCGACATTCGTGACCACCCGGATCTGAGGATCGGGGTCTAGCGGAGCCTGAGGACGCGGCTGCACACGAACATCCTCCTTCACGTTTGCCGCGGCACTCTGTCTGCCCGTTCGGTTCCACTCATAGTAGTTGTAAGTTCCGGAACTGTTGGGTACAGCCTCACTGAAGTATCGTGGGTGAAAGGCCATAATATTGTCGGGACACACGTCATACACTGGCATCCACCAGTTCACCTGCGAACCTGGCGCCGAATACCAGGTGTCACGGTGAGGATGAAAAGCATAGGCAATCCCCGATGAGAGATAGTCCGACGGAAACGCAGTACGCAGACGTGGCACATCAAAGTATGTCTTCTCATGGTCGCACCCGCGCTCCGACAGCATTGCTTTGATAAGGTCTTTCGATCTGGGGTGATGAATAAACTTTGGTTTCAGTTCCGCCAAGATCTCAACGCATCGTTCTACTGGCATCTTATCTTGAACCTTGCGAGGGTCGTGTGGTCGGAATGCCGTTTCAATCAATTCGCGGGCGAAGTCACACAGCTTCAAAGCGCTGGGTGATGGGGAATAAACGAATATTGAACCCCGGTACAATTCAGCCCGCCTCTTAGCATCTTCCATCGGTGATTCGTAAAATAGATTCATAGCAGCCTTCTCAGCCACTCACTTCCTCAGTGGCTGATGGCATACTCACCGCCTCCATCGCGCTTCGACCGCTGGCTTTCATTAGCATCCCTTGATAACTCACAGCACGAGCTTGCGACAGTAGAAAGCCTCTGCGTACCCACTGGAAGCCTTGCACTCCATCCCACGCAAACGCATCAGAGCCATGAATGTGCTCTCATCAAACCAGTGCTTCGTGCGCTGGGACTCAAAGCAATCAATGATGAAGCGGACCTTTTTCTCGCACATGTCCCGCTCCAGCGGCACAAAAACGCTCGGTTGTCCGAGATCGCCGTCATATTTCAAGATCTCGTATTCCAGGATCAGATTGTCCCGAAACGTATTCGAAGTTAATTCGCCGATCAGCCGGTGGTCTTGATGTGCGTCGTTCCTGTTGTGAGTGAAAACAATATCCGGAGCCAGCTGCTTCAGTTCATTTTCGAAAACTAACTTCACTTTGCCCCCGTCGTAAGGCATGAATCCGTCCTGAAACGTCTTGAGCAGCGGACCCTTCAGTTGAGAACCGGCGAACAAGGAAGCCGCACGTCGCGCTTCGCCTTCTCGAACACCGACGGCACTAAATACTGCCCAGTGAAACTCGCAGGCCCCGTATTGCTCAGTCAGCCAAAGGAGAGTCCCCCCACAGCCGATCTCGATATCGTCAGCATGACACCCGATGCAGAGAACCTTTAACGGCTCGCCGGCCTTTCGATTCAGGTTTAGGTGGATCATCTGTCAACTGACGCCAGTTTCGCGCTGTTCGGGTTTGAGGTTTCCCGCGTCCACACTTTCCATGGAGCGGACCCCTCGTTAAGTTCGTCCAGGCGGTGTTTGTCTTTAAACGTGTCCATACATTGCCAGAATCCGGTGTACTTGTAAGCCGACAGAGCTTTTTTCTGAATCAGACGTTGAAGCGGCTCGCGCACAAGTTCTTCACCCGGCTGAATATAACCGAAAATCTCTTTACGCATAATGAAAAATCCACCGTTGATCCAAATATCGGAGCGGGTCAATTGGCAGATGTCCGTAACCCAGCCCTCCGGTCCGGCGTTGACTAGGTCAAAACTGGCCGTGGGTTGAACAAGCAACAGAGAAGCGATTGCGTTGCTCTGTTGGAAAGCCGCCATCATGTCCGGGAATGGGACATCACTCAGGCCGTCACCATAGTTCGCCAGAAATATCTCTTCGCCTTGCAGATGAGACTCCACTGCTTTGAGACGTTCGCCGACATTCGTAGTAGATCCCGTCTCCACGAAAGTGATCGTCCAGTCGTCGATGTCACGGTTAACATATTTGATATCTTTCCCCCCGTTCGACCACACGAAGTCGTTAGACACGGATTCGTCGTAGTGCAGAAAGTAGTCCTTGATCACGCTGCCCCTATATCCG
>Ga0206815_1174_pt1 | contig 16033 bp, 10 predicted proteins | sample Alteio_BWOrgCont_91_FD_152864 | JGI IMG/M metagenome (GOLD analysis project Ga0206815, IMG submission 152864) | Enriched cells from forest soil in Barre Woods Harvard Forest LTER site, Petersham, Massachusetts, United States -... | ecosystem: Environmental > Terrestrial > Soil > Temperate forest >...
TTCAGATGAAGGTTGAAATCCACATCGTTTGGCCAAACGCGCAGCTTCAGCGTATCCGTCTCCAGCACTCCCATCGCCGGCAACGGCTTGATTGCCTGCCGCAGCACCAGGAACGGGATCCGCACGAAACTGTTGAAATGGGCCATCGTCGCCGTGCTCTGCCTCGGTTTCAGTGTAGCCGGGCGTTGCTCGCAGACTTTCGTTCGACAAATAGCTTGACAGATATTAAGAAGTCTATGTATTTAGTTGTCTAGGTATAAATCGCGATGAAAAAGCCCGACACTCTCCAAGGTTCTCTCGATCTGCTGGTGCTCAAGATTCTCTCCCGCCGCCCCGGCCTGCATGGATACGCCATCATGACCGCCATCAAGGATGCTTCTGGCGAGGTGTTAAGCGCGGAAGAAGGCTCGCTCTACCCCGCCCTGCACCGCATGGAAGAAGCCGGCTGGATAGGAGCCGAGTGGGTGACCAAGGAAAACGGCCGCCGCGCGCGCACCTATCGCCTCACTACAGCCGGCAAGAGCCGGCTCTCAGCCGAAGAGACGCGCTGGCACGCAGTCAGTTCAGCCATCAACCGGGTACTGCTCGAAGCCTGAGGAGAGGTGCCATGTCCCTCTGGACACGTATCGCAAATGTCCTTCGCTCCGATCGCCTGAACCGCGAACTCGACGAAGAGTTCGAGTCGCACATCGCCGACGCCATCGCCGAAGGCCGCGACCCCGCAGAAGCGCGTCGCGCCTTCGGTTCGCCCCTGCGTCAGCGCGAAGCCAGCCGCCAGCATCGTGTAGCCGGCTGGCTCGACGGCCTGCGCGCCGACCTCATCTTCGGCTGGCGGCAGTTGAAGCGCAATAAAGTCACCTCTGCCGCCGCAATCCTCTCCCTCGCCCTGGCCATGGGAGCCTGCGTCTCAGCCTTCCGCCTCATCGATGCCCTGCTGCTGCGCCCATTGCCCATAGCCTCGCCCGAGCGCCTCTATGGATTTGCGCGCCATAGCTTCGATTCGCATGACAAGCCTACCGCCTGGGATGGATGGGCCTATCCAGACTTCGCCTTGATGCGCGCCGCCGCCAAGCCCGATGCGGATCTCATCGCCGCCTCCTACACCGACCGCACCGACCTGACCTACGCGACCGACGAGGAGATGGAAAAAGGCTATGTGCAGTACGTGTCGGGATGGATGTTCGATGACCTCGGCCTCAAGCCCACGCTGGGCAGGCTGCTCACAGAGGCGGACGATCGCACGCCGGGCGCACATCCCTACGCTGTAATTTCCTACGACTACTGGAAGCGGCGATTCGCACGCGACCCAAACGTGATCGGCCACACCCTCCGCCTGGGCGACCAGTTGTTCGAGATTGTGGGCGTTGGCCCCGACTCCTTTACCGGCGTGGAACCCGGCATCGTCACCGAAATCTTTCTGCCCACCATGATGCACCGCTGGGTCATACGTCCAGACGCGGACTGGCATCGCACGTTGGCCGTCGTCAGTCCCGGTGCTACCATCGAGCCTCTGCGCGCGAAGCTCGAAGCCGTCAGCCGCAACTTCGATGCCGAACGGCTCAAAGGCGAAAAGGGATTGACGCCGAAGGCGCGCGATAGCTTCGTCAACTATCGTTTGTCCATCGATCCTGCGACGTCGGGCGTCTCCGTCATGCAGGAGGATTATCGCCGCGCCCTTCTCTGGATCGCATTGCTCGTCGGGTTGGTGCTGCTGATCGCTTGCGCCAACGTCGCCAACCTGATGACCGCACTGGCAGCAGCGCGAGGCCGTGAAATGGCGCTGCGCGTATCGATTGGCGCAGGCCGTCTGCGCCTGGTGCAAATGGTGTTGGTCGAGAGCGCGATGCTCGCTCTCGCCGCGGCTCTGCTGGGATCTATCTTCGCCTGGTGGTCTGCGCCCTGGGTCGTCAGGCTCATCAGCACTCCCGACAACCCGGCTCGCCTCATATTGCCGGCTGATTGGCGCGTGTTTGGATTTGGTGTTGTGCTCGTCATTGGTGTGATGCTGCTCTTTGGTCTGGCTCCGGCGCTGCGCGCTTCCACGGTAAAGCCCGCAAGCGCGCTCAAGGGTGGTGAAGATCCACAAAGCCGCCGGCGTTGGATGCAAGCGATGATCGCAGCACAGGTTGCCTTTTGCTTCCTCGTAGTCTTTGTTTCCGGCCTCTTCGTCACGACGTTCCATCGCCTCTCCAATCGCCCCATTGGCTTCGATGCCAATCGGCTCCTGCTGCTGGAGACAGTTGCGCCGCACGGCCAGCCGCCCGCAGCCTGGTCGCAAATGGCGGACACTCTTCGCGCCATGCCCGGCGTCGAATCCGTCGCTGAGGCCGGCTGGCCGCTCCTGTCGACAGGCGCATGGAACGGCTCAATCGCCATCAACGGCGGCCCTCCAAGCGTCGATTGGGGCTACTTCCTCACCATTTCTCCCGGCTGGCTCGACACGATGAAGATGCGTCTCATTGCGGGAAGAGATTTTCGTTCAAGCGATGCCTTTCCCACAACAGCCATCGTGAACGAAACCTTTGTGAAGCTGTTCTTCCATGGTGTCAATCCCGTCGGCAGAACCTTCGAAAAGGCCGAGGGCAACGGCACGCGAACTCCCTGCCTTGTCGTCGGAGTGGTCGCCGATGCACCGTACCGCTATGTCCGCGAGCCGATCCTTCCAGTTGCCTTTGTGCCCTATCGCGAACTCGACGACAAGGGCGTTGTTCAGCCGGAATATAGCGGCACTTTCCTGGTGCGGGCCAAAGACAGCAATCCCATGGCCATGGCGCAGGAGATGCGCCGCAAAGTAGCGCAGGCCAGAATAAGCTTCCGGGTCAGCAATATTCAAACACAACAAGAGCTGCTCGACGCGCAGACCGTGCGAGAGCGCCTGTTGGCCATGTTGGGAGTCTTCTTCGCCGCCGTGGCCCTGCTGCTGGCCGGTATCGGCCTCTATGGCGTGCTCAATTACTCGGTCCTGCAGCGCCGCCGTGAGATCGGCATCCGCATGGCCCTGGGAGCGCGCCGTGGCCGCGTGGCGCGGCTGGTGACAGCCGAAGTCCTTCGCACGGTCGCCGTCGGATGCATAGCCGGGTGGGCCTTGGGAATCGGATCGACGCGGTATATCGAATCGCTGCTCTACCAGGTAAAAGCCGGTGAGCCGGAGATGCTCGCCGTTCCGCCGATAGCGATCCTCGTGGTGGTGCTGTCAGCCACCGCACCCGCGGTTTCACGCGCACTGCGCATCGATCCCGCAGAGATCCTGCGTTCAGAATGAGAATTAATTGCAGTGTCGATTTGTTCTAGCAGCGAATCGTCTTTCGCTTCTTTCCAGTCTTACCTGCCGCCTCGGCCTTTTCAATGCAGGCCGTGGCCAGCGGCACCTGGCACGCGGTATCGCCCATGTCCACGGTGACCACGCCAATTTGGCGCGCGGCAGCCTTGGCTTGTTTCGACAACGGTGCAACATAGCTTCCAACAGCGATGACAAAATTATTCATCGTGTGCCGCTCGCGGTTCTGTGCCTTATGAATGCGCTTAACGACATCCCCCAGCAATCCTTCGATCTCGGCCAACTCCAGCTTCTCATCAGGCACAGTCGTAACCAGCCCGGAATACGTACACCATCCCGCAGCCGCAACATAATCCTTCTTGGAAGCCATCCACTTGAGCGCCAGCTCGCGCCCGTGAGGATTCTCCACTGCAACCCAGGGCACCGTATATTCCGAAATCATCTGCATCCCCGCCGCGCCATCAGCCCACGCTTGCAGTTGCTCTTCGCTCATCTTCGCGCCATTGGCCACGATTCCCGCCAGATACATCGCCTCCATCTTGCCGCTTGAATAAAGCTCCATGGCCAGCGCCTGCTCTCCCTTGATGGTCTTTGCGATCAGCTTGAGATCGGCAACGCTGACGCCAAAGCAGCGTTCAACATCCATCCCATGCTTTGCATAGATCGTCCGCGCCTTTTCGGTTCCCTTCTTCTTCAACTCCGTCAGGATCGAGGCCACAGTAGGCATAGGTATCCTCCGCTGCCATCATAGCCGCGCTTGCCAATCAGGAGTTATGTTTTTCCGATCCCAGGTAAAGCACCACGCCGCTGGCCAGCGCCAGCAGCGCCAATGCGGGTACCAGGCTCAGAAAGCCTGCGGCGGATTTTGCCGAAGCGAAGGGCCACAGCACCTCCCAGTGGAAGACCTGCGACTGAGCCAGCGAAGCCAGCCACTTCATCCAGTTCCACCCATCGCGGACCTGCCAGGCGAGGAATCCCACAGTGATAACCAGAGTGACCGCAAAAGCAAAAATCTGTGCGCCCACAATCGGCTTATGAATGCGCTCGACAGCAGCGTTGCGCCGCCGCAGTTGCGCCCTCCACCAAAGTATGCCGGGAGGCGGCAGTTGCACGGCGTTCATCGTTTCGGCCCGCGCTCTGCGAAACGCCATCGTCACCAGCACCAGGTCACCGCAGGCCTTGCATCTCTCAACATGCGCGCGCAGCTCCGGCGTGCAGGACTGCGGCCAATGACCAAGCTCCAGCAGCCGCCGAACTTCTGCATCCCGCGAACAAGAACGCAGTGTCATGGCAGCCTCCCCATCGAGCGCAAACGCCCACTCGAAGCCGGCTCGCGCAATAGCCGCGCAATCTTGCGCCGCGCGCGAAACAGCAGCAGCCGGATGCTCGCCGATCCCAGCCCGGTCACCTCGGCAATTTCCTGGTGTGAATAACCTTCAGCATGAGCGAGCCATAGCAGTTGCCGCTCCCGAGGCTTCATCCGCGCCATCGCCGGAATAAGCATGGCCACCGAATCATTCTGCGCAACATCGCACCGGGCGGCGAAAAACTCTTCTGGAAGATCTTCAAGCGATGCTGGATGTGGCCTCCGCCAATGGTCACGCAGCAAATTCGTCGCGATGCGAAAAAGATAGCGCCTGCTGGCCACTTCGCCATCTTCGAGGCTCGGCGGCCGCGCAGCGGAAAGGAAGCGCACATAGCTTTCCTGCATTAAATCGTCGGCCAACGCCGGATCGCCCGAGACGCGCGTCAAATACGCCCACAGAGAACGCGCCGAACGCTCATAGAATCCGGCGAAGGCATCGCTATCCATACGCAGGTCTGCTGCGTCGGCAGATGCCCCCTCGCCTGCGATTGCCTTCGGTAGTATCGATTCCCAAAGCATTGCGCGTTTCTCTTTCGCAGTGGTTAATACAGCATCGGTAGCAGGATCGACTGCCGGATCCGGAGCCATTCCCAATCACTGCCGGTCTCGTGCGTCGAACCTCGGCTCGGGAGCGGTCCGGTGATCCACCGGAGCTTCCGGAATCAGCCCCAGCCGCCCTGCCAGAACCCACGTAATCCCTGCCGAGAGAATAAACCCAAGGCCCGGCATCACAAAGATCGTCCCCAGCACCAGCATCGGAATGCGCATATCCGCCTCGGCATGGCGCAGCACCAGGAAGCCCACCCCCAGCAGCACCAGCACAATGCCGATCTGCAACGGAGTCAGTACCCTCGCCACTGCGTTCGGCATCCGCTGCGGCGGCTCGAAATCCACCGGAATCGGCGCAGCCTCCAGAAAGCGCTTGCCTGCCTCCGTGCCCATGTAATTCAGCAGCTCCTGGCTCGATCCAAAGCGGTCGATTAACTTGCCATGCACATCTGTCTGAAGCTTGAAGATGCGGCTCCAACGCCGGTTTTCCAGAAACACGCGCGTCAGCCAGAGGATCGCGCCCAGCACGCCGAGAAACACCATCGCCGGCGCGACATCGCTCGCCAACTCTTCCGAGAGCCGCCGCCCTTCGCGCATCTCCGGCAGATTCGGCCAGACCTCGCGTTCCAGCGCCTGGTCCGGATGCCCATCCACATTCAGATGCGTAAAGAGATAGAAGTCGGGATTCAGCGGCACCTCTGGATGATTCTCCAAAAACTGCGCCAACTGTGGATTATTGCGCCGCACATACTCCTGGTTCGACAACAGCGAAGGATCGCGCGCCACCACCACCGTCAACGTCGGGCTCAGGCGCAGAAGCCGCAGCAGCTCTTCCTGCGTGGAAGCCACATCTTTATCGGAAGCCACAGGAGTATTCGCGGCGACGGGCCGCGCAGGGGCTGCCGGACGTTGCTGCGCCGCCGCCATGCTCGTGCCCAGCACCAGCGCCAACAAGCAGACATTCCAACTTCGTTTGCGGTCTCGCATGGTTTGTATCTCCCTTGAACAAACTTGAACAGCAGATTTTTCAATCTCTTCTGCCCATACAACGGCCCATCCAGAATTCGGTTAACAGGAATTTCTGCCTGTTTTCAAGATTTCGCAGTGCACTGCTTGACATACCTAATCATCTATGGGTATCGTCGGTTCATACCAAGTTTGCTAGGGGTACATTTTGGCGAAAAGCGATTTGCAGGGCTCACTTGACCTTCTCATTCTCAAAACTCTCGCGCGCATGGGCGACCTGCACGGCTACGGCATCGTGCTGCACATTCAGCGGGCCTCCGAAGATCTGCTCAGTGTTGAAGAAGGTTCGCTCTACCCCGCACTGCACCGCATGGAGCAAGGCGGCTGGGTCACCTCGAAGTGGGCGCTCACCGAGACCAAGCGCAAGGCCAAGTTCTACAAGCTCACTCCCGCCGGCCGTAAGCAATTGAAGGAAGCCGAAGAAAGCTTTGAGCAGCTCGTGAAAGGCGTCCGCGCCATGCTGCGCTATGCATAGGAGAGACCCGTGTCCCTGGTCAATCGCATTGCCAATCTCTTCCGTCGCGGCAAAGTCGATAACGAAATCGATGCCGAGCTCAGGTCGCACATTGAAATGCGCACAGAAGACAACCTAGCCGCCGGCATGTCCGCGCAGCAGGCCCGGCGCAATGCGCTACTCGGCTTCGGCAATTCGATCGTTATAAGGGAACGAACCGCATCCGCGGATGCGGCGTTGAGTTTGGAGAGCGTGTGGTTGGACGTTCGCTATGCCTGCCGCCAATTGCGTAAATCTCCAGGCTTTACGTGGACCGCGGTCCTCACGCTCGCGCTTGGAATCGGCGCGACGGCTGTCATGTACAGCGTGATTGATGCGGTGATCCTCCGTCCCTTGCCGTACAACAGCGTCGATCGTATCGTCAGCGTCAAGACATATTCAGCCTCAAACTTTTTGCAGTATTCTTCGTGGCCCGAATATCTCGAGATGCGGAGACTGAACGCAACCTTTAACGCGCTAGCCGGCTACGCGCCCTATTGGGGAATGACGCTGAAGGTGGGCGAGCAGACGCAATACCTTCATGTGACTCAGGGCACAGACAACTTCTTCGACGTATTCGGCGTAAAACCCATGCTGGGCCGTACTTTCTTGCCCGGCGAAGACCAGCCAGGCAAGAACAACGTGGTCGTTCTGGGCTACGAAGTGTGGCGGCAGACTTTCAATGCCGACCGCGACATCGCTGGAAAAATCGTCAATCTCGACGGAAGCCCCTACGCGGTTATAGGAGTCATGCCTGCGGGCTTTCGCTTTCCATTTGAAACACCAAATCTTGTTTATATCCCTATGCATGTGCGGCCAAATTGGAGCGCCTCGTGGCGAGACCATTGGTTGCTTACGGTTGGCAGATTGAAGCCAGGCGTCGCTATCCAGCAGGCGCGGGCGGACGTGGCGCATGGATTGCAGGAGATTGGCGAGCAACAGCCGGAAACAGACAAGGGTCGCACCGTACAGTTGATCCCTATCTCCGCGACATTGCACGGCGACAGCGAACTGCCTGAGATCGAGGTCATGCTGAGCGCGGTCCTGGCTGTGCTTCTGATCGCCTGCGCCAATGTGACAGGCCTCTTGCTGGCGCGCGGAATCACGCGTGAACGAGAGATGGCCTTGCGTGTCGCCATCGGCGCGGCGCGCGCCAGGCTCATCCGTCAATCGCTGGTGGAGAATGCCATCCTCGGAATACTTGGCGCGGGAGCCGGTCTTGCATTCGCTGCCGGACTTCTCGCCGCGATGAAGGTGTTTTTGACGCACGCCTTTATGCGGGGAGCGAACATCCAGCTCAATCTCGGCGTCGTGGCCGTCACTTTGGCCGCAGGCATGCTTTCGAGCATTGGGGCCGGTCTCATACCGGCCTGGAGAGCAGCGAAATCCGATCCCAACCAGGCTCTCAAATCCGGCATTGCTGCCGGTACCGCACGGCATCAGCACCAACTCCGCGCCGGTTTTGTTGTCACCCAGATTGCGCTATCGCTTGTCCTGGTTGTCTTCTCAGGCCTGCTGCTGCTCACGTTGCGGCGCATGTTGCAGATCGACTTCGGATTAAACCCGAGAAATCTGCTGGCGCTGGAAATCAACATTCCTGCTGGAGATTACAAAGGACGTGATTATGTACGGGAACTGATAACCCCTCTAGAAGCGCGCGTGCGAGCAATCCCCGGAGTTACAGCCGCAGGGTTCATCGACCAGCCACCCATCCTTGGATATGGTTCTGGCACCTCGCAGCAGCTTGTCGGTCAACCGCCCGATCCGCCTGACCGTGAACGGAATTCAGAGAGCAGAGCTGTCACCCAGGGCTACTATGCCGCGATGGGCCTGCCTATCGTGCGGGGCCGCAACTTCACCGCATCGGACACACCAACGTCTCAGCCGGTTGTCGTGGTAAATGAAGCGTGGGTCAAGGAATTCCTCTCGCAAAATCAGGACCCGGTCGCACAGGCTTTTCAGGGCCATCCCAACATGGCCATTGTTGGTGTAGCGCGCAATGTGCGGCAAAACCTGCCCGACCCGCCAAGGCCCGAAATCGACTTCCCATTGTCGCAATGGAGTTTCCAATTCCAGCAAGATGCGGGCTCCATCAGCATGTCTCTGTTTGTACGCACCGCGGTGCCGCCGATGAGCATCGTTTCGCAGCTGAGACAGGCGCTGCATGAAGTTGCTCCAACCGTTGCCTTTCAAACGCCGGCAAGCATGGACGATCTGCTCGACGACGCTCTGGTCGCAAATCGTATGGAGAGCTGGCTGTTCGGCATCTTCGCCGGGATCGCCGTGTTGCTCGCGGCGGTTGGCATCAACGGCCTGCTGATGCAGGAGGTCAGCAGCCGCGGTCGCGATATCGGCGTGCGTATGGCCCTGGGAGCAACGCGCGCGGGCATCGCGCAAATCATGCTCCGCCGCATCGCGTTGCTGCTAGGCGTGGGCTTGGGAGCGGGAGTGGCGTTAACGCTTCTGTTGCGCAGCGCGGTCGCAAGTGTCGTGGCGATCCAATACCAACGCGACGGCCTGGCGATCGTTGCGCTGGTTGTGTTGCTCGCCGTCATTGGCTTACTGGCGGCCTTGGTCCCAATACGCCGCGCCTCATCGATCAATCCCATAGAAGCATTGCGCGCCGAGTAAGCGCGCAAGGGGGATGTAATGTCAATTTTTCGCCGTATTTCGAATCTCTTTTCTCGCGATCAAGTGCAACGCGAGATCGACAGCGAACTCCGCTCGCACATCGAGATGCGCATCGAGGACAACATCGCCGCCGGCATGTCTCCACGAGAGGCGCGGCGCGATGCATTTCTCCGCTTCGGCAATTCCACCGCCGTCAAAGAACAAACCACCGAAGCCGACTCTGCTCTCTACCTCGAAAGTCTCTTCGGCGATCTGCGTTACGCCATTCGCCAGCTACGCCGCGATCCGGCCTTTGCCATCACATCCATCTTGATCCTCTCCCTCGGCATCGGCGCATGTACAGCGATCTTCAGCGCTATCAAGCCCATCCTGCTCGATCCACTGCCCTATCCACATGCCAACCGGATCACCATGCTCTGGGAACGCAGAGCAGATGGTTCACCGGCTCACGTTTCCTTCGGAACCTTTCAGGGCCTTCTCCAGCGCAGCCATGCCTTCGACTCGATCGCGGTGATGAAACCCTGGCAGCCCGCAATCGTTGCAGCTAACGCAACCGATCAGCCTGAGCGCCTGGAAGGCCAGCGTGTAAGTGCACAATTCTTTCGCACCCTCGGCATCGCTCCGAAAATCGGCCGCGATTTTCAACCTTCCGATGACGTCTTGCATGGCCCAGCTGTAATCATCCTCAGCGATCGGCTATGGCGACGGCGCTTCACGGCTGACCCATCGATCGTCGGAAGGCAACTGCGCCTCGAAGACAATCTCTTCACCGTCATCGGCGTCATGCCGCCATCCTTTGAAGACGTGCTGCTGCCCACAGCCGAACTCTGGGCTCCGCTGCAATACGATCCATCGCTGCCCGCCGACGGCCGTGAGTGGGGACACCATCTGCGTATGATTGGCCGGCTCCGCCCTGGCATCGCCGCGGACCAGGCAAGCAGCGAAGCAGCTAGCATATTGCGCATCCAGGCGCAGCTCTATGCCAAGGGCTATGCCAACTCCGGCGGGCCACCCAACGGCCTTATCGTCCAAGGCTTGCAGCATGATCTAACCAGCGGCGTCCGGCCAGCCCTATTGGCGGTGCTCGGTGCTGTGCTTCTTGTCCTCTCGATTGCCTGCGTCAACGTAACCAACCTCGTGCTGGCGCGCGCCGCACAAAGGCGCGCAGAATTTGCCATGCGCGCCGCTCTTGGAGCCGCGCGCGGGCGTCTCATCCGCCAGCTACTCACCGAGAGCCTGCTGCTTGCCCTGCTCGGCGGCGCTTTCGGCATGGCAGTTGCCGCTGCCGGTGTTCGCGCGATCGTTGCGCTCAGCCCAGCCGGTCTGCCACGGCTCAGTGCGATCACCATCAACGGCTCCATCTTCTTCTTCGCCTTCGCCATCACAGCGCTGACAGGCACACTGGTTGGCCTCGTTCCAGCACTCGAGGCGGCTCGCATCGACCCTGCGCGCGGAATGCAACAAGGCTCCCAGCGCACCGCCGGCAGCCGCCATCTTCCTCGCCGCATCTTGGTAGTCGCCGAGGTGTCGCTCGCCGTGGTGCTGCTCGTCGGCGCCGGTCTTCTCCTACGCAGCATGACGCATCTCTTCGCCATCGATCCAGGCTTCGACGCGCCTCAACTGCTCACCATGCAGGTGCAGGAGTCAGGCCGCCAGTACGACAACGCAGCTGCCAGGCTTCGCTTCTTCGACCAGGCATTGGAGCGCGTGCGTCACATGCCCGGCGTTCTCTCCGCCGGCTTCACAAGCCAGTTGCCGCTGAGCGGCGATGTCGATGGCTACGGGATTCAGTTCGAACACGGCCCTCAAGCCGAGGCCGCATTTCGTTACGCTGTCACTCCCGGCTATCTCGAAACCATGCACATTCCACTGCGCCGTGGCCGCGCGCTCAACGAACGCGATGCCGCCGGAGCGCCCGTGGCCGTGCTTCTCAATGAAGGCTTCGCCAATCGCATCTTCCCTGCTGGAAATGCCCTCGGGCAGCGCGTGCGGCTCGGCGGGGATATGGGCCATTCCGACCGTCCATGGGCTACCGTAGTCGGCATCGTCGGCAACGTGAAGCAGGTGTCCCTGGGCGACACCGATCAAGACGCCTTTTACATCGCCACTTCCCAATGGGCCTGGGCAGATGAAGTGCAGTCTCTGGTCGTACGCACGCAGCGATCTCCGGCAGCCCTCACGTCTCTCATCCGCGACGCAATCTGGTCTATCGACAAAGATCTGCCCATCGTCCGCGTCGCCACCATGGACAACCTGCTTGCGGCCTCCGAGTCGGAGCGGCATTTTGTCCTCATGCTCTTCGAAGCCTTTGCACTCGCAGGCCTCATTCTCGCCGCCACCGGAACCTACGGCGTGCTCTCCGGCAGCGTCACCGAGCGAACCCGCGAGATCGGCGTGCGAGCCGCGCTCGGTGCATCGCGTAGCAGCATCCTCACGCTCATCCTGCGCCAGGGCATGACGCTCACGGCCTCAGGAGTCCTCCTCGGCCTGGGCATCGCAATGGCCGCCAGCCGCGCCCTCGCCGCCTTGCTCTTCGATGTCTCGCGGCTCGATCTGCTCACCTACCTGGGCGTTGCTACTCTGCTGCTCGCCGTTTCATGTGTCGCGTGCTATATCCCAGCCCGCCGCGCCGCCTCCGTCAACCCCGTAGAAGCACTACGCGCCGAGTAAGCGCGCACAGAGGACAGCCATGTCGATCCTTCGCCGCATCGCCAATCTCTTCTCTCGCGACCAGCTTCAGCACGAGATCGACAGCGAACTCCGCTCGCATATCGAAATGCGCATCGAAGACAACCTCGCCGCCGGTATGTCTCAACGCGAAGCACGCCGCGACGCTTTCCTTCGCTTCGGCAATCGCAGCGCAACGCAAGAGCGCACTGCCGAAGCCGACGCCGCGCTCTACTTCACCGGCTTCTGGGCCGATCTTCGCTACGCCTGCCGCCAGTTGCGCAAAAATCCCGGATTCACCGCAACGGCAATCTTTGTCCTGGCTCTGGGCATCGCCGCCAGCGTCGCCATCTTTGCCTTTGTCGATGCCGCTCTGATCAAGCCTTTGCCTTACCGCGACCCCTCGCGTCTGGTTGCGCTCTTTGAGAGCAACCCGCTCGGTCCGCGCTTCCATCTCTCCTATCTTGACTACCTCGACTGGAAGAAGCTCAACTCTGTCTTCAGTTCGATGGACGCCTACGACAACATGCTCTTTGAGTTGAAGACAGCTGCGGGCGTAGAGCAGGCACAGGGTGCATCGGTGGGCGACGGATTCTTTCGCACGTTAGGCGTTGCGCCCATACTGGGACGCGATTTCCGCGTCGGCGAAGACCTGCTCAGCGCGCCCAGGACAGTCCTCTTGAGCTACGCTGCATGGCAGAAGCGTTATGGAGGACGAGCAGACGTACTGGGGCAAACCGTGACCCTGGAGGGATTTCCCAATACCATCATAGGTGTGCTGCCGCAGGGCTTTCATTTCGCTCCCGTTGAAGCGGCTGAGTTTTGGACCACGCTGCATCACTCGACTAAGGAAGATCGCGGCGAGCATGGAATTCTGGCAGTCGCCCGCCTTAAGAATGGGGTTTCGCTCCAGGCTGCTTCGGCGAATTTGCAATCCATTGCCGAGACACTGGCCAAACAGTATCCCGACTCGGATGGCGGACGCGGTGCAACCGCGGTCGAATTGCCGGAGCTAATCGTTGGCCGCTCCCGCCCGATTCTGCTGGTGCTGTTGAGCGGAGCCGCGTTGCTGCTGCTGATCGCTTACGTCAACGTGGCCAGCCTGTTGCTGGTGCGCTCCGAGAACCGCAAGCTTGAGATCGCCATGCGTGGGGCGCTGGGCGCTTCGCGGGCGCGGCTGGCGCGGCAGTTCGTTACCGAGGGTGTCTTGCTGGCGTCCCTCGGCAGCGGGCTGGGTTTGGCAGGCGCTTCACTGGCCATGCAACTGCTGGGCAAGCTTATTCCCGCGGACATGATGAGCAGCATGCCCTATCTTCAGGGACTCGGCCTGAATGGCCGCGTGATGCTCTTTGCATGCGTGCTCTCGCTGGGCGCCGCGGTGCTCTTTTCCATCGTCCCCATGCTGAGATTGGGGCGCAACGGCGCCGGCTTGTCTGTGAGTGGACGGGGTTTTGCAGGAACCCTCTGGCGGCGCATGGGTTCCAACCTGGTGGTGATCGAGTTGGCCACGGCGATGGTGTTGCTGGTGGCCGCCGGCTTGCTGGGCAAGAGCTTCTACCGGCTGCTGCACACCGAGCTGGGAATGGAGCCGGATCATCTGGCGATGCTGCGAATTGTGACTCCGCAAGCCATCGCCACAAAAGATGAACTGGTCGTCCCCCTGGCAAAAACCGTAGTCGACCGTATCGGGAGCCTGCCTGGCGTACAGTCCGTGGGTTTGTCGCAAGGTTTGCCCGTAGGCGAGAGCGGCAACAGCAGCACATTCGAGGTCGTAGGCAGGCCCACGCCTGCAAGCCCAAACGAGGAGATGGTGCGGTACGTAGATCCAGGCTACTTTACTACCCTGCGCACGCGGCTTCTACGTGGCCGTTACTTCCAGGCCAACGAAGACGCTACCCGGCCGCCGGTCGTCATCCTCAATCAGGCCATGGTGAAGAGATATTTCCCTACCGAAGATCCGCTCGGCAGGCGCATCGCCTGGGACGCTTCGTCTCCGCAGATGGAAGTGGTGGGAGTCGTCGACGACATCAAAGAAGGTCCCCTGGACAAGGCGACAAGCCCATCGATCTATTTACCATTTGCCCAGAATCCACATCGCTCTTTTCATGTTCTCGTCCGTACAACAGCAGAGGAGCGATCGCTGCTTCCGGAAATGATCGCGGCCATTCATGAGATCAATCCAGGCTTGATTACCCTTGACGGAGACACCATGGCCGACAGAATCAACTCCTCGCCGGCCGCGTATCTTCATCGCTGCTCGGCATTGCTGGTAGGCGCATTTGCGGGTCTCGCCCTGGTGCTGGCAGTCGTCGGCCTCTACGGGGTGATTGCGTATTCGGTAAGCCGAAGAACCCGCGAGATCGGCGTCCGCATGGCCCTGGGCGCGCATCGGGGAACCGTGTACGCAATGGTTCTGAAGGAAGCCGGTTGGCTGGTAACGGTCGGCCTCGCCGTCGGATTGTTCACTTCAGTCGCCGCCGCCACGCTCATGCGCTCACTGCTCTTCGGCACGCAAGCCTGGGATGCAACTACCCTCATCGCCGTCGCAGCCGTGCTCGGCCTGGCCGCGTTGCTCGCCAGCTACATCCCCGCCCGCCGCGCCGCCTCCGTTAATCCAGTAGAAGCCCTTCGAGCCGAGTAGGCGCGACCAAAGGATACTCATGTCGATCTTTCGCCGCATCACAAATCTCTTCTTTCGCGACCAAGTGCAGCGCGAGATCGACGCCGAACTCCGCTCGCACATCGAGATGCGCATCGAAGACAACCTCGCCGCCGGTATGTCTCGACGCGAAGCTCGTCGCGATGCACTGGTTCGTTTCGGCAATCGCTATGCAATGCACGAGCGCATTACAGAAGCCGACGCCGCTTTGTATCTCGAAAGCATCTGGGCCGATCTCCGCTATACCTGCCGCCAGTTGCGCAAGAACCCGGTCTTTACCGCAACAGCGGTCCTCTTGATCGCCTTAGGTCTCGGCGCAAGCGTCGCCATCTTCGCATTTGTGGATGCGGCGCTGATTCAACCGATGCCCTTCCGCGATCCTGCACGCCTTGTCTCTGTCTACGAGGTCGCCGGCGGCTGCCCGCTATGCAACGTATCCCGCCAGAATTGGCAAGACTGGAAGAAGATGGACACCGCCTTCAGCTCCTTCCAAACCTGGGGTTGGGCCAGCTACCTGCTCCATGGACCCGAAGGCACAACGCCAGCCCGTGGCGCGCGCGTCAGCGACGGCTTCTTCCAGACCCTTGGAGTCAAGCCCATCCTGGGCCGCGATTTTTATGCCGGTGAAGACAAGCCCGGCGCGCCTCGCACCACATTGCTCAGCTACGCATCCTGGCAGAAGCGCTTCGCAGGCAATCCCAGCGTCGTCGGCCAATCAATTCGCCTCGGCGACGACTCCTACTCGATCATTGGCGTTCTGCCGCGCGACTTTCACTTCGCACCGCTCGGCGAAGCTGACTTCTGGACCGCGCTCAACGATCTCGACTCCTGCGAGCAGCGCCGAGGATGCCACAATCTCTTCGGCGTAGCTCGCCTCAAAGACGGTGTCACCGTAGCCGCTGCAGCCGCAGAGATGCGAACCCTCGCCGAGCAGTTCGCACGCCAATATCCCGACTCCAATCACGACATGAGTGCGATCGCTATCCCTCTCAGCCAATCCATCATCGGCGACATCCGTCCTATCCTCCTCATGCTGCTCAGCGGAGCGGCACTGTTATGGCTGATCGCCTGCGTCAATGTGATCAGCCTGCTGCTCGTCCGCTCCGAGAGCCGTCGCCAGGAGATTGCGGTGCGCGGTGCTCTGGGTGCGTCACGCTGGCGTCTGGCGCGCCAATTCCTCATCGAGAGCCTGGTTCTCGTCTTTGCTGGAACAGCCTTCGGATTGACCTCCGCCTGGTTCGCCATGCAACTCCTCCTCAAACTCATTCCCGCTAACCGTATGGAGGGAATGCCCTATCTGCTCGGCATCGGATTAGGCTCGCACGTTCTGATCTTTTCCGCATCGATGGCCCTGATCGCCGCGCT
>Ga0206815_1175_pt1 | contig 16031 bp, 13 predicted proteins | sample Alteio_BWOrgCont_91_FD_152864 | JGI IMG/M metagenome (GOLD analysis project Ga0206815, IMG submission 152864) | Enriched cells from forest soil in Barre Woods Harvard Forest LTER site, Petersham, Massachusetts, United States -... | ecosystem: Environmental > Terrestrial > Soil > Temperate forest >...
AGAAGCGTTACAAAAATGTGATAGCGATGAAGGGGCAAAAAAGATAATAGAATTATATTTTCAGAAATATACTGGATTCAATAATCATTCAGTTGCATCTTATTTACTAGACGAATTATTAAAAAATTTTTCTGATGAAAACTGGCGTCAATATCAACCAAAGCCTCTAGTTTTTTTTCAAGGAATTGTATACCGAGGTACATTAGTGCCGCCCAGTGTGATCTTCAAAGACGGCTTTATTGATCGTAGCCCATCACAGAATTTAGATGATTATGTTTCAGATTGTAATGGTAGTGTAGGTGTTTCTACAACAACTAGCTTTAGTATGGCCAAAGGCTATGCGTTACCCCTGGTGACTGCAAAAAATGTTGATTCTGTCGATATTCAGCCCTATGGATATATATACGAAATTAATTGTCGCTCGCTATCAGCAATCAATATTGCGGAAACGCAATCAAAACGGGGAAATAAATTTCGTGCTATGCTTGCTCGTGGTAAAGCCGAAGTCAATGTTATTGGGGATATAAAGTCTTGCGATGTCATGAAGGCATGGAAAGTATATAGAAACACCAATACTCCCATTGAGATTTATAATAACGTAAGTTATGTAGATAATAATGAACGTAAACAAGATAGTGAAGTGCATCATATCTTAGTTCCGCATCGTGATTTTAATCCTGCCAAAAACGACAAAGAGAAAAGTGCGGATCCTAGCTCCCAACCCAAAAACACACCCAAGTAGCCCATAAATATAAATAATCTCTATAAAAACAATATGTTGGCATAATTTATTGTTAATAATACCTTAACAATATGTGTATAAAATATATCCATACCGTTACATACTAAAGGCTACATGAGACTTTATGGATAGTCATAGCAGCAGATCAGAGCAAACAAATACTAATGATTACATTAGTAAATTTAAGCAACTGAAAAGTGAAGCTATGCATATGCAGCACGTTATAGAAATAATTCGCAAGACTGATGAACTGATTAAACTCAATCCCCATGATGCTGAGCAACTTTGCAAAAACGCATTAATAGAAGTTCATCAGCAAGTGCCTAGCCGAACACTACAAAAATCATCATCCAACATATACTCCTTATGGCATACACAGGATAGTGAGGTGATCTCATCTCTAAGAAAATATTTTAAGAAAAAAACACAAGAGTATTTAGATAAAACAACTTTTACACCGTGGTGCCTTGGATTACATAGCATTAGTGGAACCATAGGAAAAAGAAGAGCGAAACGACTAAACCATTTATTAGAATATGCTAGCGCGGATGGCGTTATATTTTTAGCAGATACTTTGCTAAATTATACTAAAGCTAAAAATCTTAACACAGCATTCCGACAAGATGCTGCAATGATGAATAAGTTTAATAAGTTAAATACTAATCCTTGCTCTGATAAAGTAAGAAAGGTATTCACCGAATTTTTAAACGTTATAAATTATCCTAGCGAAAAATTTGCAAACAGTATCAATCAAATCATTCAGATTTTTTCATTTAAAGACATTGCGGATCCAAATTCCGCATTAATGAAAATGGTTATTACAGTCGCTCAGTCTATGCAGCAGGAAATTAATAGAGCATCCATGGAAACGCTACGGACTATGCGATAATAAAGAATGCAAAGAATCGCAGCGTGTCCACCAATTACAAAAACATTATGCTTTCTTCAACATACTCCGCAACACATACTGCAAAATACCACCGTGACGGTAATATTCCACTTCATTGCTCGTATCAATGCGGCATAGCAAATCGACATTCGTTGTGGATTTATCCGCACGGTGAATCACAGCTTTAATATTCATGCGCGGCGTAATGTCACCGGTTAAACCCAGAATATCAATTGTTTCATCGCCCGTTAAATTTAATGATTTACGCGTAGCGCCATTTTTAAATTCAAGCGGTAAAATCCCCATACCAATTAAATTCGAACGGTGAATACGCTCAAAACTTTCTGCAATGACCGCATTGATACCCAATAATTTAGGTCCCTTAGCAGCCCAATCGCGTGAGGAACCGGTACCATATTCCTTACCAGCAATAATCACCAGAGGACTATGATCCGCTTGATAACGCATCGCTGCATCGTAAATAGATAGGGTTTCGCCAGTCGGAATATATTTCGTGAAACCACCTTCCACACCCGGCACCATTTCATTGCGAATACGAATATTCGCAAAAGTACCGCGCATCATGACTTCATGATTGCCGCGACGTGCGCCAAGCGAGTTAAAGTCTTTGACTGACACACCTTGTGACAGCAAATATTTCCCGGCTGGACTGTCTGCTTTGATTGAACCCGCAGGGGAGATATGATCTGTTGTAATGCTGTCACCTAATAAAGCCAGAATATGGGCATTTTTGATGTCATGAATTTTACTAGGTTCCACACTCATATTATCAAAGAACGGAGGATTTTGAATATAAGTGGAATCACTTTTCCATGTATACGTTTGACTAGAAGGAATTTGCATTGCTTGCCATTCTTCCGTTCCTAAAAAAACATCGGCATATTGTTCGCTAAACATTTTGCTACTCACTTTAGCAACTTCATGCGCGACTTCTTGGTTGGTTGGCCAAATGTCTTTGAGATAGACTGGCTTGCCGGCATCATCTTTACCAACAGGATCTTTGGTGAAATCAATTTGTGTCGTGCCCGCCAACGCAAATGCAACAACGAGAGGAGGGGATGCTAACCAGTTCGCTTTGACTTGTGGATGTACACGACCTTCAAAGTTGCGGTTACCCGATAACACAGCAGAAACAATTAAATCATTTTTCGCGACTGCATTAGCAACGGGTTCTGGTAACGGGCCTGAGTTACCAATACAGGTTGTACAACCATAACCAACCAAATCAAAACCAATTTGATCTAAATGTTTTTGCAAGCCAGCTTCTTCTAAATAACGTGTTACAACTTGCGAACCAGGTGCAAGTGATGACTTCACCCAGGGCTTGGCTTTCAAGCCTTTCTCAATTGCTTTTTTCGCCACTAAACCAGCAGCCATTAACACGCTGGGATTAGATGTGTTGGTACAACTTGTAATTGCCGCAATAACCACATCACCATGATGTAAATCATAATCTTGGTCAGTTTTGAAAATCGATTTTTTTTCGCCTGAGCGATTCGCTTCATCTAATAATTTGTCGAATGCCGCGGAAATTCCTGGTAATGACACACGATCTTGTGGACGCTTAGGTCCTGCTAAACTTGGCTCAACAGTCGATAAATCTAGTTCCAATGTATCTGTAAAAATAGGGTCTGGAGAGTTCTTATCATGCCACATACCTTGCGCTTTTGCGTACGCTTCCACTAAGGCAATCGTTTGTTTATCACGGCCCGTTAAACGCAAATAACTAATTGTCACATCATCAATAGGGAAGAAGCCACACGTTGCCCCATATTCCGGCGCCATATTCGAAATCGTGGCACGATCCGCGAGTGGTAAATCATGTAAGCCGGGACCAAAAAATTCAACGAATTTACCGACCACACCTTTTTTACGTAAAATATGTGTGACAGTTAACACTAAATCGGTTGCTGTCACACCTTCTGCTAATTTACCGATGAGTTTCATGCCAATGACTTCAGGAATTAACATGGAAATTGGCTGACCTAACATGGCCGCTTCGGCTTCAATACCACCGACACCCCAACCGAGAACACCTAAACCATTAATCATTGTTGTGTGACTGTCTGTACCAACGAGCGTGTCTGGATACGCGGTTTTTTTACCGTTATGATCACCTGTCCATACTGTTTGCGCTAAATATTCTAAATTCACTTGATGACAAATGCCGGTATCGGGTGGTACTACGCGGAAATTCTCAAACGAATCTTGGCCCCAACGTAAAAACTCATAACGCTCACCGTTGCGTTGCATTTCAATTTCAGCATTGATACGCAATGCATCGTGTGTACCGTATTTATCAACTTGCACCGAATGATCGATAACAAGATCAACAGGGGAGAGTGGATTGATACGCTCAGGATCGCCACCCATTTTTTTAATCGCATCACGCATGGCGGCTAAATCCACCACCGCCGGTACGCCGGTAAAGTCTTGCATTAATACGCGTGCGGGACGATAGGCAATTTCGCGATCGGATTTTTTATCTTTTAACCATTGGGTAAGCGCTTTAATGTCGTCTGTTGTGACTGTATCGCCATCTTCGAAACGTAATAAATTCTCTAAGAGAATTTTTAATGAGAAAGGTAATTTGGATAGCCCAGGTTGCCCCGCTTGTTCTGCTGCAGCCAAGCTAAAATAATCATAATGCTGCCCATTTACTTCAAGCGTGCGTCGCGTGTTCAGTGTGTCTGTTGTCATGGTGAGTTCTTCCTAGTAGTTACCGTAAATATCCCCTCTCCCGTTTACGGGAGAGGGCTAGGGTGAGGGTCTTTTGTTTTACACATTATCTATCAGAAAGCATGTGCAAACATCAGCACCCTCATCCCCACCCCTTCTCCCGCAAGCGGGAGAAGGGAGAAATCAAGAGAAGAAATATAAAGCGACTGCTATTATACAAGACTACTTGCAAGAATATACTAAGAAAACAATAGAATTCTGCTATTTCAAAGCAAAAAAAAAGCCCGCTCTAAATAGAGCGGGCTTTTGTTACACGATATTACAACTATGGACGTCTATATTGTTGTGTTTGTTGCTGTTGTTGGAATTCACCTTCACTACTACCTGTACCAGACAATTGAGCATATCCATTTGGACCTACTTGTAAAACAGGAGCAGAACCTTGTTGTTGACCACCGCCAGCTGGCAATGGAAGCCCTTGTGAAGCAGCTAATGCAGCTTGTTCAGCTTTCAACTTATTAAGAGCAATCAAGTTATTGCCAACATGAAATAACATTGGCCCTACGCAAAGCAAAGGAAGTGCTGTATCTGCATTTCCTCGAACATAGGTAAATCCCAATACTTCAACTGTTGACCCTGCGGTTTGCAAAGCACGACCAAGATAATGATCCCAGTTGTTCAGTGCGTGTCTCATCAAACCAGCTGTTTTAACAGGTGCATGGGCCCAGTTACTTAAAATTTCAGGAAAAGCCATTAAACCTAACACAGCAGCAGCAGTAGCACTTTCAACAGTGGCTATGGTGCTGGAATTATTTGCTGCGCCTTCTGCTTGAGTAGCCAAAGCTTTCTGCTGTTCTGGCGTAATATTGTCACCTGATAGTTGTGTAGCAACCTTTCCCATTGCTTGTGCCTGTTGAGCTGTATAATGCGCTGCAGCCATAACACCACCAACGATAGGAGCATACAATACGGCCCCGCGTGCAGCTGCTTTTTTACCCTCTTCTATCAATACTGTTTTTACTCTTGCCATCGTCATAAATACTTTCCTCAATAGGATATTGGTTATTGTTTGCGCTTAATTTGGGCGCCAGGTTAAAATGGTATCAGTTGTTTCTTAAGAGAATATTAAGTGATTAATTCTTTAAATATCAGTAAAGTAAGCAAAATTTATGAAGGTATTAAGCTATGCCAGAAAAAATAAATCTCACTGAAGCCATTACCCCTGTTAAAGCCTATCTGCATGCTTTACAGGATCGTCTTTGTACAATCCTGGAAACAGAAGACGGCAGCGCGCAATTTACCGAAGATAGCTGGAAACATCAAGCGGGCGGCGGTGGTCGCACGCGTTATTTGGCGGATGGTAGCGTATTTGAAAAAGCGGGTGTGAACTTTTCCCATGTTCAGGGATTCAACTTGCCGCCAGCTGCCACAGCAAAGCGTCCTGAGCTGGTTGATGCTCGATTTCAAGCGATGGGCGTTTCTGTTGTTATTCATCCTTTGAATCCTTATATCCCCACCTCACATGCGAATGTGCGCTTCATTGTCGCAGAGAAACCAGACGCGGATCCTATTTGGTGGTTTGGTGGCGGCTTTGATTTAACACCGTATTATGGTTTTGACGAAGATTGTCGGCATTGGCATCAAACCGCAAAAGCCGCGTGCGAGCCGTTCGGTAACGATGTTTATCCACACTATAAAAAATGGTGTGATGAGTATTTTTATTTAAAACATCGCCATGAACCGCGTGGCATCGGTGGGTTATTTTTTGATGATTTAAATGAATGGGGTTTTGAAAAAAGTTTCGCGTTTATGCGTAGTGTGGGTGATAGCTATATTCAAGCGTATCAGCCGATTGTTGCGAGACGTAAATCACACCTATTTGGTGAAAGAGAAAGAAATTTCCAATGTTATCGCCGTGGGCGCTATGTGGAATTTAATTTGTTGTATGATCGCGGGACATTATTTGGTTTGCAGTCCGGTGGGCGCACAGAATCAATTCTGATGTCATTGCCGCCGTTGGTGAGTTGGAAATACAGCTATCAGCCTGAGTTAGGTAGTGAAGAAGCGAAGTTATATGAAAAATATTTGATTGCAAAAGATTGGGTTTAATTGCTGAGCCGCGCGCGTCAGCAAGCGTCACAACACATTAAGTTCAGTGACGCTTGCTGACGCGCGCGGCTCGGTAACGCGCTTAGATGTTAATTTGTGACTTCTGCCACGGGTTCCAATACACGCAGTTTAGCGGCTTTCTTTCTCGCCATTTCTTCATGCGATTCGCAGTACGTTTCTTTCAAGAACATCGACAAAACAGTACCTAATATGATACCTAGCGGAACCACACTCAGCGCGAAGGTATAATCACTCGCCGCATATGTATGTAAACCATTCGCATGAAAATCTAATAATTTGCCAACAATCGGTGGGAAAATAATTCCACCCATCATGATAAACATATTGGTAACAGCAACGGCTGTTCCCGCCATGGCAAGCGGATTGTTTTCTTTGCCTAACGCAAAACAGAGTGGATGTGCACCACAACAAAAACCAGCCACAAAAGCAATGATGGATAATTGACTCATGGTTAAGTCTGGGTAATAGAAAATGGTATACAAGAGCATCGCTGTAATAGCACTTGTTACCATCAACGGAATCCGACGACGCTTAATTCTATCTGAAATTATTCCAATCACCGGACCACCCACAATCCAACCAAACAATGTCAGCGCAGAAACATTCGCCGCTTGTTGTGAAGTAAGTTGATGCGCTGCTTTAAAATACGAGATGCCATACACATCCAACAATACAATCGATGGGAGATACAAGACGCAACCAATAATCCCAATCAACCACATTTGTGGATTGGTAAAAATCGCTTTTAGCGTACGAAATAATTGCTCTGTTGTCATAGGTGCTTGCATTGCATTCTTTGGATTAACCGGTTGTTTAGGCCGGCTTCTCACAAAAAACGGAATAGCGATACTGAGAACAATACCAACGATTAATGCAGTATGTAAAATGGGTTTATAGCCAACCACTTCAATGACTTTTGCCAGGTATTTTTGTGCTAGTGCACCACTGGTCATCCCAATCGCGGTAGTGAGTCCTGCTGCTGTGGCAAAACGCGCGGGTGGCAACCAAACTGACGCTAATTTCAATACACCAATATATGAGAATGCCGTTCCTAAACCAATTAAAAAACGTCCTAAACAAGCAACGCCAAAGCTATTTGCACCCGCAAAAAAAGCCAAACCAATCACAGCAGTCAAGCACGCGAGAAATAAAACAAATCGCGCACCAAATTTATCGTAAATCATCCCCACAGGAATTTGCATGGGTGTGTAAGCCGCATAATAAAAAAGAATCAGCGTACCAAATTGTGTCGCGTTGATATTGAGAGTGTGCATTAAATCGTTTTGCATGATGCTGGGGGAGCTGCGGAGGAAGTAGTTGTAACAGTAAAATAACATACCAACCAAGCAGATAAGCCAAGGTAATGACTTATCAAATAAACTAGGCGAATGACAATTATCTGACTTCATGCATCTTTTCCTGTGAAAAGTTAATTATATTGAGCTTGATAGAGTTTGAATTAATAAATAAATGTGGGGTGAATTTATACCAGAAGCGGGTAAGAAACACCAGTTTTTCAATTAACTACATAAAACCTCATTCAAATCAATTAGTTCTCTTTCTGTTAAAATCCGCGGCCCAAGCGTTGGGTCTGGGAGAGGTTGCAATGCAAGATTGTTTTGATACATGCCGATCATTTTATGAGATTCCCCGTCGAGCAAATTTTTTACCGCATGATACCCCATCATAGACGCGATTTTTCTGTCTAATAAGCTGGGAGAACCGCCACGTTGGGTATGCCCTAAAATACAAACACGATATTGCGCTTCAGTTAACCGACTCAGTGTCTCGGCAATTTGCACACTTCTGCCGGGCTGATCCGCTTCCGCAACTACAATAATAGAGCTTTGTTTGTGGCGGCGTGGCGCTTTAATTTTTTCAGCAAGCTTATCAATACTAATAGGAAATTCTGGCAAAATAATCACTTCGGCACCACCAGCAATGCCGACGTCTAATGCCAAGAATCCTGAATTTCTGCCCATCACTTCCACTAAAAAATTACGATCGTGACTCGATGCTGTATCGCGAATATTGTCGATGGCCGCTAATGCGGTATTGCGCGCGGTATCAAAACCAATGGTATATTCTGTGTGATGTATATCATTATCAATACTGCCTGGAATGCCAATAATAGGCGGCCCACCTTCTTCAGAAAGCAGAGCAGCCCCTTTAAAACTGCCATTACCACCAATAACAACCATGCCATCAATCTGTTTCTGCTTAATAAATGCACGACATTGATCCCGGATTTCCTTTTTAAAAAAATCCAAGCAACGACCTGCTTTTAAAATAGTACCGCCCATCTGTATGCAATTAGCCACGGAATCTGGCTCTAAAGGAATGAGATTTTGATCAATTAAACCTTGAAACCCGGATTTGCAGCCAATGACTTCCATTCCAAAATGGTGGCCTGTTCTTACCACAGCTCGAATTGCCGCATTCATACCAGGGGAATCACCACCCGACGTTAAAACGAGGATTTTTTTTATTGCCATAGATATTCCTTCATTTTTAAAAAATGATAGCACAAAGTTTGATTTAGTATTAAATTATATCCGGTATATATAGAGTATATTTTAAGAGGAATTTTATCTATGAGATTAAGAACAATCGCTATTTCTGCACTTGTTGCCATGCTTTCGACATCCGTTGCTTTTGCTGATGATGATATGGGTAACACCCCAACAGCTACGAACAATGCACCCGCTAGCGACAATATTGGCAATGCCCAAGCTAATAACAATATTGCTTCAAACAACAATGCGATGCCTTCCATGCCAAATCCATCCGCAACAGATGGCAGCAATGATGATGTGAGTGCTGATACCGCTACAGGTGATGACGATTATTAGTTTGCTCTGCTAAAAACCCGGGCTAAAGCTACCCGGGTTTTTTTGCTTTAATTCATAGTTGAATCAGTTGATGACACCTTTAGATTATTATCGTGAGCAAGTTGATAATGGCATAATTGCGCTCGACACCGAACAATTAGGTGCAATGCGCGTTTTTGACCGTATTTATCATGACTTACTTGCAGAACAAGAAAAACGATCTAGCTTTTTCTCTTTTATCCACAAACCCAAATCGGTTAGAGGCTTCTATCTGTGGGGTGGTGTAGGGATTGGCAAGACCTTCATGATGGATTGTTTTTTCCATACTTTACCTTTTAAAAATAAGCTCCGCATGCATTTTCATCAATTCATGCACTTAGTCCATGAAAAACTCACCGCACATCAAGGTGAAAAAGATCCACTACAAGTCATCGCCAAAGAATTATCCGCGCAAGCAATGGTCTTATGTTTCGATGAGCTATTTGTTTCAGATATTACGGATGCCATGCTGCTTGGACGATTATTTAAGGCATTATTTGCAAACGGTGTCACATTAATTGCAACATCGAATGTCGCGCCCGATGATTTATATAAATATGGCCTACAACGTTCGCAATTTTTACCCGCTATTGCTTTATTAAAAGAGCAACTAGACGTATTACACATTCCCACTATTATTGATTATCGACTTCGGCATTTACAAGAAGCGGGGGTATTTTATACCCCATTAAACAATGACAGTGCTCGCAACATGGAAAAAAGTTTTGAAGCACTAACACGAAGTAAAAAAATTTCTACAGATCCCATCATTGTGAATGATCGTCCTATTCGAATAAAAAAATATACTGACGATGTGGTCTGGTTTGAATTCAACGATATTTGCAAAGTACCTCGCAGTCAACATGATTATTTGGTTATTGCACAACAATATAAAACTATTTTTATTAGTGATATTCCCGTGATTGAGGCGAATGAAAAAGACACTATTTGTCTTTTTATTACTTTAATTGATGTCTTGTATGATGCACGTGTACGTGTTGTCATTTCTGCAGCCGAACCTGTTGATCAACTCTATCATCGTGGTTATATGATTATGGAGTATACACGCACGCACTCGCGATTATTAGAAATGCAATCGCAAGATTATTTTTCGAATGATGTGAATGGCAACTAAGAGCCGTAGGGTGGACAAAGCGCAGCGTGTCCACCGATAGCGTTTGGTGGACACGCTGCGCTTTGTCCACCCTACGGCTCTAAGCTATACGCATTCTCACTAAATCTTCCGCGATTCTATTTGGTATTAATTGATCTTCTCTCAAAGCTTGTCGATTAACAGGGCAATCATGATGCTCACGTATCCATCGACTGATACTGGATCGACTAAATGTATGACCATGCGGATCAATAACGGGATCCTCCAAAGGTTGTAACAAAATAGGATCCAGCCACGGCTCATCATTCGCTTGTGCAGCAGCCTGCTGATTGTTATTCATCAATGGTTCATGTAAATCCGGAGCACGTAGTGGACCGCATAATAATTCTGCTGTCGTGGAATTCTTATATCGCGTGACACGCTCACGAAATTCAGTTGAATGAACGGATTCAGGCGGAATACAGCTTCTTGCATCATTTGATGGATTTTCATTGGTTTTAGCATACACAAAAGCGGCAGCGGAGCGCACTTTATCACGAAAACTACGAAATAAACTGACAGCTTTATTGCAAATATGTTTTACTGGCCAAGCGATAGCTGAAGCGACTGTACCAATAACACCTCCTACAATACCGCCAACCTTTAAAGCACTATCTGATAATTTAGTTTTTAATGGTGGTATAAAATATTCTATCGCTTTTGAAACAGCATAGAAGGGGGATGCAATAGCAACACCCAGTGTACCCACTGAGACATTCCAAGCTTTTTCGAGATAATATACTGGCTGACGAATGACAGGAAGATTTTTAAAAAACTCTCTATTACCAATTGCATTTGCAACCTTATCAAAACCGTCATGAACCTTATCGTGAACCCAGCACACTGTTCGACCTAATGCGTCAGGAATATAACACACACCGCCAACAACACTGCCGACAATACCGCCAATAGCCGCACCAGCAATGTCACCGACATAACCAGTGACCCCTCTGCAAACACCATTTACATTACTGCCATCTGCATATTTAAGGCCACATTCATTCCAATAATCTGCATATTGACCTGACTCAGATGGATAGAGAACAGCAACACCCGCATCGATAATGGCGCCAGGGATACCTATTATAGTTCTCAATATTCGTCGAGTTAAGGTTTGGCCGATGGTGAAACCTTTGGTAATGTGAGTATACATTGCTGTTTCTCCCGAATAAGTGTACTTATCGAGAGTCTACACAATAGGTGATAACAAAAAGGTGACAGACACATGACAGTTTTGTCATGTTAGATACGTAGCCCGTATGCAGCAAAGCGTAATACGGGTTTGGTAGTAACACCATCCCGTATTACGCTTCGCTGCATACGGGCTACTTTATTTATTACGATTAAAATGCTCAGCAATAACATGTGCAACACAAGCGGTGAGTTTTTTCCCAGTCGGAATATGTAAAAATTCATTTGGCCCATGCGCATTAGATTTAGGACCTAACACACCGGTAATCAAAAATTGTGACTTAGGAAATTTTTTACCAAGCATTCCCATGAAAGGGATGGAGCCGCCTTCACCCATGTACGCTGCATCTTTGCCAAAAAAAGTTTTTGATGCCTCACTCGCCGCTTTCACTAGCCATGGACTTTCAGCAGGTGCATTCCAACCGGAACCCGTGTCTTCAATATCAAATTGTACATGCGCATGAAACGGTGGATTAGCTTCTAGTGTTGTTTTTAACGCTTTTACTGCTGCGTCTGTATCACAAGTGGGTGGAATACGCATGGATAATTTCACCGTTAAATGCGGTAGCGTCACATTACCCGCATTAGCAAGGGCAGGGAGTCCATCCATTCCAGTCACAGACAATGCAGCGCGCCAGGTGCGATTTAAAATCAATTCCGCTTTATTGTCTGTGACTGTTTTGACACCCTCAACAAAAGGATAGGCTTTATATAATGTATCTTTTAAAATTTCAGCCGCAGCGCATGCTTGTTTTTCACGCGCAGGTGGAATTTCAACTTGCAGTTCTGATAATTGGATTTCGCCATTCTTATCATCTTCGATACGATCGAGTAATTGACGCAACACCATAAAACAAGAAGGGGAAATACCACTGCCATAACCAGAATGTATGCCTTGTCTTAACACATCAATACGCAATGCACCACCGACTAAACCACGTAGCGATGTCGTCATCCAGAGTTGATCGTAGTTACCGCAACCCGAATCCAAGCAAATCACTAAATCCGGCGTGCCAATCCGCGTGGCCAGTGCATCAATATAAAATGGTAAATCATAACTACCACTTTCTTCGCAAGCTTCGATGAGAACAACACAACGTGCATGTGGAATATTTTGTTCTTGCAATGCTTTGATGGCTATCAACGAAGCAAAAGCCGCATAACCATCATCTGCCCCACCACGACCATATAACTTATCTTCTTTTAAGACCGGTTTCCACGGTGCCAAGTCCGCATCCCAATCTGTCATCTCGGGTTGTTTATCAAGGTGGCCATACAATAAAATGGTTTCATCCGTTTCGCCCGGAATTTCCATCAAAATAACGGGGGTACGCCCATCCAAACGCACGACTTCCAGATGCATTTTTTTGATATCTTGTTTTTTACACCAATCAGCAATCAATTTGACGGCCTTATCCATATGACCGTTTTCTTTCCACTTGGGATCGAATATGGGTGATTTATTTGGAATATGAATATATTCCATGAGGGTAGGGATAATCGAGCTATCCCACGTATGATCAATAAATTTTTTTATTTCTTCGTGATTCATTTTTGAAAAACCTTAATATTTCTGAAGATAACATTTTAAGATGATTAGCTGTTTAAATGCAAAAATATCTCACCCTAAGGAAAGTTCTCAGACCAACCGGATAATGGCAGGCTATTAGGACTTACAATAGATATCGAAGTCATTGCCACATTAGGCAAGCCAGCTACTGCAAAGTTAGTCCATGCCGTACCATCCCAATGATCAAAGACAGGCTGCCCACCCGCAGCTGCTCCGGCCGCCCAGCAGTCATTGGTATTCGCACAATCAATGGTAGCAAGATTCACCGCAGGCACAGGGTTGGACGTATCGAGTGACCAAGCCGCACCATTCCAATGCACAATATTGACATCCGCACCATTCAAATCTCCAACCGCCCAACAATCAGAGGTGCTGTTACAAAAAACACTATTAAATTGTTTATTGGGCGCAGTACCTTGTTGCGCAACTGTATCGCTTCCCCATGCGCCTGCCGTATAGTGAGCAAAAATGTTGGTTTTACCAACGGCCCAGCAATCTGTTCCACCCGTATTACAAAAAACACTATTGAATGGATAAGCACCCGCACTTAACGCAACAACCACTGCAGTCCACGTAACCGGTGGCCCGCCTGTTCCATGATAAAAAGTAGTCGGGGCTTTGTTATCGCCCACCGCCCAACAATCCGTGCCTGAATCACAGTATACGCTCAGTAAATTTGTAGATGCACCAGTAGGTGAAATAGCAGACCAAGCGGTGCCGTTCCAATACCCAATTCTTTTCGTGGTTCCCACCACATAACAATAGTTACTAGCATTACAATAAACACCCGAATAAGTCGTATTATTTAACCCGGAAGCAACCACCGACCAAGCACTACCATTCCAATGCAGAAAGTTATTACTTGCACCTACCGCCCAACCATCCGCATATGAAATCATGGAAATACTCGTGAGATTTACCTTACTTCCAGAGGTAAGCGATGCATCAGTCCACGTTTTTTCGGTGGGGCGGTTCCAGTGTTCCAGTGAAAAATCTCCTCCTGATAGAGCCCCCACCGCCCAAACTTCTTGTAACTGCACGTTATCCGTTAATGAACGTTTCCCCAATGGTGATATCAGATTCGGCACACCACCTAAGGAGGTTAAATTACATTGATATTGACCTACTGGCGCACCGGAAACATGTGCTGCAGCCGTTGTACCATCCACACCGCGTGTCACATTATTAAAACTTGCAGCACTAATAGAAGCATAATTAATGAATTCATAATCGATCATAACTCTGCCGGAATTAGCATAACCTGTTGTACTCACCACGGGAATTGAGCTTGTTGTATTTGCAGTAAGCGCTGCTGATAATGTTGTTGCTGTTGGAAAGGTGGGTGAACCACTGGATATCACTGAATAAGATCCCGCACCCAATGTATTCGCTAATGCGGTTGTGTTGTATCCAACACACGTAAGGCGGTCTGCAATGGTGGGCTCAAGTAACTTGTGTGTTGCATGCTCTAATCCGGATTCCGCCAGATAAAGCGCCTGGTCTGATTGATAATGACTCGCTGTTGCCATGGAGCTACTAAAAAACATGCTCGACACGGCTGCACCAATAAATCCAACAATCACAATCATGATAGCAGCCACAATTAAAAGATAACCGCGTTGATTAGCTAAAGGATAAAAATAAAATTTTTTCATAAATACGGTAAATTCCTAGGATAAACAGAAGTCATTACAGTAAAATTGGTATTATTTAGCGTGACATGTAAGCTAATAGTAATATAGCGCACATTAGCAGCTGTTCCAGTGACTGCATCATTCTCATCATAATAACTAAACGTCAAACTTTGTATCCCATCTGCCAATACCTGCACTGTGCTAGCATTGGTTTGCCGATCTAAACTTGTTCCACTTAACGAATACGTAATGGTATTACCACTCGTATCAATAAAAACCAAATTCGATGCACCAGCAGTAGTAATATCAGCAGGGGAGCGAATAGCACGAATATCGCGTTGCATGCGTTCTAATGCTAGACGTGCTTGCCAATCGGCTTCAATAAGATATTTATTGTCAAAATATCCTGAGAAAGCTTTACTCAATATTTGGCTCCCAATTGCGGTAAAGATGCCTATAATGACAATCACGACGATTAATTCGATTAACGAAAATCCTTTCAATTTTTTTAAGGAGCAGCGATTATCCATCATTAGTAACTCGCTATTAACATGCTATTCGTTGCTTGTCCTAAACCTGTCACTGCGACAGCGACAGTCCTGCTGGTTGCTGTATCACCTGATAGAGTTGGCGTACACGTGATTGAGGCGCTCACTGTATACCCCGCTGGTATGGAGGTTGTGCACACTGTTGGTAAAGTCGGTGAGCCAGAACAAGCTAAAGCTGCATTACTATAACTAAGTAATCGACGCTCCCCAATAAAACCCTCCATGCACTGATCCGCCAATTGAGTAGCAATTAAGTCATAATGAACGGGTGGCGTCTTCATCAATGTCGTCTGAAAACTGAGAAGTAACGTACTCGCCAATATACTCGTCACCGCGATAAAAACGACGAGTTCGATTAATGTAAAACCATGTTGGTTATTTATCATTGCACTAATACTCGACCTGTTTCAGCGCTAATAGAAATTGTTCTCGTCTGTCCGCTCACTGTAAGCGGGATGCTTGCACTGGTTGTTAACGCAGTTGCCGCCGTCGCATTAGCCGTATTGCATGTTGTGCTAGCAGTATAATAGGGCACACCTTTGCCATCAAAGACGTACATAGCCGTGCCCGCGGGTACCAATGTACCAAAGCTAATGCCGCCACC
>Ga0206815_1176_pt1 | contig 16018 bp, 13 predicted proteins | sample Alteio_BWOrgCont_91_FD_152864 | JGI IMG/M metagenome (GOLD analysis project Ga0206815, IMG submission 152864) | Enriched cells from forest soil in Barre Woods Harvard Forest LTER site, Petersham, Massachusetts, United States -... | ecosystem: Environmental > Terrestrial > Soil > Temperate forest >...
AGGTTTGCCATCGATGAGTTTATTTAAGTAGAAGTCCGCTAATGTTTCCAGCGGATATTCAGGGCGACCTAGTAACTCATCGAGTGTTGGTAAACTGGTGGGAACTTGTAATGTTTTAAAGATAGTATTACCAATACGTGGAAAAAATGGCTGTGAACCACGTGCATCACTACCATACATCAAGTGTGTATCATCATATGCCGCTAGACTATTCGCATTCGCTTGCCAACCTGCCGCACCAGCTGTTCTAGCTGGAAAGCCAAAAATACGTTGAAACTCAGCGCGCGCTTTCGCAAACTCGGCAAAAACCATGTCTTTTGTCATCGTTGCTAAACCATCTTGCCAACGAATGTGATCGTAACAATGAATACCCACTTCATGCCCGGCTTGTAAAGCATCCCGCATAATTTTTTCATTACGCTGGCCGATATGAGGGCCTGGTAATAGTGTGCCGTTTAATAATGTACGTATACCATAAATGCTAACAATACTACTGCGGCTAACTTTTTTTAAAAAACCAGGCCGAAAAATGCGTTTAATAGCACGGCCTGTGTTATCAGGCCCCAAGGAAAATAAGAAAGTAGCTGGAATTTTTAATTCAGCAAATAGGTTAAGCAGATTGGGTACGCCAATACGTGTACCACGATCAGTATCCACATCTACTTTGATTGATAAAATTTTTTCTGGCATGGTTTTAGTCGTTAATTTTTTCTAAGGTATCACGTACGATAAAGAAAGGTCGTTGACGGACATCTTTATAAATACGGCCGATATATTCACCCACAATGCCGAGTCCCATGAGTGTGACACCAAATAAGAAATACACAATCGCAAATAACGTAAACATCCCTTCGGCTTCAGGACCAATAAGAAGACGACGTATAAATAAATACACCACAAATAACGTACTCAGCATCGAGACGATAATGCCAAACAAGGTAAACATTTGTAATGGCACTAATGAGAAGCCCGTCATTAAATCAAAATTCAAACGTAGTAATTTATATAAATTATATTTTGATTCGCCGGCGGCGCGTGAGCTGTGCTCTACTTCAATCTCAGTGGGATTGCTCGCATAGCTATAAGCAAGTGCTGGAATATAAATACTGGATTCTTTGCTGGAAACGACCGCTTCAATAATGTGGCGTTTATAGGCTCGTAACATGCATCCTTGATCTGTCATCACAATCCCGGTAATGCGTGACCGAATGGAGTTGTTGAGACGCGAAGCATAGCGACGAAACCAACTATCTTGACGTTTTTTACGGATACTACCGACGTAATCATGCCCTGCTTCAATGGCTTTTACTAAGTTAGGTATTTCTTCAGGTGGGTTTTGTAAATCCGCATCTAGCGTAACAATAATCTCGCCGCGTGCACGTTCAAAACCCGCTGTAATTGCCATATGTTGGCCAAAATTACCGTTAAAATGAATAACACGGATTTGATCAGGTCGACGCTTGTGTAATTCATTTAAAATAGCTTCACTATTATCGCGGCTACCATCATTCACCAAAATAATTTCGTAGGATTTTTCATAGTTATCGAGCACGTTGATCAAGCGCGTGTAAAGATTTTCGAGATTGTCTGCCTCATTATAGACAGGTATGACAATGCTTAAATAGGGTTTCGCCATATGCTACTCGCTTGCTTGTATAAGATTTAATATAGGGGGCAGGATAACACTTCATAAAATACCGTCAACTTTTTCTGTAACCAATTGAATTTACAGTACCAGATAGAGTTATGCAGATAATACACAAGGGGAATTCTCCGGTAAAAAGGAAAACAGATTTTCTTAATAGCTGTATCAAATATAGACATATTTTTGTAATAATGTATAATATCGTACATAATTATTGATTCTAAATAGGTTCAGGCAATGCCAATTACGGATTTTTTCAAATGTTATCGCCCTACAATAGAAGACCAAGCACAGATAGGTGCGCTCGAGAAAAACATTGCAGAGTTGCAAAAAGCATCACAAGCCATTAAAAAACTTAACAATGATATTCTAAATACAGCAAAGACTTATTTAAATCAACTTGATAAGTCAGCGCCCGATGCCAAGCCAACAGCGGGTAACCAATTTTATCGTAAATGCACAAGAATAACCGCAACTTTGCTTGTATTAGCCAGTGCCGGCATGATTGCATGGGGAGACCACACGGATAATACGCCATTAGAACAAGCTGGCGCTAGCTTGGCAATTGCCGATCTTGCTTTCTTTTTCCTGAGTGAAGCATACCTTGGCGATCGTATCGATGAAAATTTTGAAGAACTACTCAAACATGCGCCACTGCAGTTTCGTGATGTTTTTCAGCAAGAACTGTCGGCAACACTGCTGAATGTAAATCATTTGGTTTCAGCAAATAAGAGTAACAGTCTGCACGTGCCAGGCGACAAGAATAATGGCAGTAAATTATTAGCCGTATTAGAACAAGCCGAAAAAAAAATAAGTAATGCGATTGCTGAAAATACACTGCAAAAAAAACAATATCGGCTGCCGCCTAACAAGAGAGCCTTGCAAAATAATCTTGTAGAATCGTCTGAAAGTGCTAGGAGTGCAACCTTCTCGCAAGTTTGAATTCTTTTAATTTATAAAAGAACTGACATAATTAGTTATAGTCACAGAGTGACTATAACTTGCTTTTGATACGTTTGAAGTTATCGAAGCTGCATAACCACTCTATTTTCATCCGGTGGAACATACGTATCATTAGTCAAGCCACTGTACGCATGAAAATAGAGTGCATTCTGTCTTGACAGCTCAAATTTCTGTACTGCTTCACGTAATTTTTCAACAGCCATTTTAGTCGAATCGGTTTTCTGTTCCCAATTTGCCGGGTTTTGCAAATATATTTTGATTTTCTCGTATTTTTTGGATTTTTCGCCTAGATCAAATGCATTACAATTATCATAAAATTTTTGTTCATCCCCATAATCATAAACTAATACATACAATGGGCTTTGCTGCCAACGAGTAAATTTAGTATTAATATCATCAAAATAAACCTGTTCCTTTAAAGTTTTAATTCCTTTGCTCCTTTGTTGTAACAAAGCTAAGGATTCATTTTCATAACTGGCACTTACCACCTTAAAATGCTCTCTTAATTCCGTTGCCAAATTATCATGATATTGCCCCAACGCACGTGTTCTCTGATCTAGCTGTATTAAATTATCACTTTCATTCCCCATCATTTTTACTTTAAAATCATGTGTCGGTTTGGGTCGAGCAAATAAACGGATAGGCATTGCAAGATCCTCTTTCTAACTTGCAGAATATAAGCCTGGATGGAGACGACGCTCACCCTGGGCATGATATTCAGCTCTTTCTATTAAATGCTTGCTAGGTTTTTCGTTTCTCATCTCACATAGCTTCATTTCAAGTTCTAATTTTATTTTTTCTTGCTTTTCTATTTCTACTTGTAACACAAGAAAATCCTGATGTGCCTGATTCCCTTTATTTTTATGAAAAATACCGTGCGCACGCATATTTTGCAATTCAAATTTCTTCCAAGCTAAGGCATTTTGATGTTGGGTAATTAAGGCTTGTAAACAAATAATGTCGACTTCTGCAGTACTTCTGGCTGTTGTATTACTGTTAAAAAATCGCATCCTACTCATTATCATTCCTCCCCTTGTATCTTTTCTTTTAGCTTATTACAGCAACCCCAACAGGAAGGTGACAATAAGATGACAATGTTGTCATAATCTCTGAAAATTTTGATAAACACATCAAGACCATTGCGAGATCCATCTCGCTGGTCATCGATATAACCTTAGGGCAGGAATGGCTGAAAAGATTTATTAATAATTTTCACTTCGTCTGGTCATATCATCTGCGGTACTTGTATCATAATCTACATCATTGTAGGCACTGTAATACGAACTATGATAGTCACTTTCACGATACTCTACAGGACTTCCATTTGTATCATCTCCACAACTGTTGCAACTATGACAATAGCTACAACGACATTTATCCGCACAACTATAAACAGGATACATATTCCAATAATAATTAACAGAAATGGAATAACTACTGGGTCTGCGATGCGTATAATGATGGCGATAATGAGGCCTTTTATATGTCACATGATGCTGCTGCGTGGCATCACAAGCCTCATACTCCACACAGGGATCACGCATATACTGTATGTAGTATCCTGCATGAGTCTCAAAACTCATTGCTAGACACAGCACAAAAATAGAGATTTTACAAAGTGAGGCAAGCTTGCTTATTGACATAAGGCACCCCTTCTCTGCTTGTTTTCCTATAGTGTTATTCTAACATTTGTGACAGATATTAGGGGGCTACACATAACATTATCTCAGCAACGTATTGAATCTTCAGCTGTTATTTTACTAATTTTTTTAATACGCCATTTTTGGAAAATACAGCTTGTAGAAATTCGTCAACTGTCGCAATCAAATAGTTTGAATTTGTATAATTTCTTCTCTAGAATGATTCACTACTTTGGCTGTTAAATATGGAAATATTATGCGTTTACTCATTCAGAACATACTTCGTGTAGTGTTATTTATTCCTTGCATGGTATTTGCTAATCATGCAGTGAATCCTGACAATCTAGCGGGTTTGCATCTCGATTGGATTGATAAAAAAGCTTCTCCTACACAAAACTTCTTTGCTTACGCGAATGGTAATTGGCAAAAACACCATCCTATTCCCGCCGCCTATGCAACCTGGGGCATGTTCCATGTATTGGATGAACAAAACCAAATTGTCATTAAAAAAATTCTAGAAACAGCCGCTGAAAATAGCACCCATACAACAGATCCCACTCTACAAAAAGTAGGTGATTTTTATTTTAGCGGTATGGATATTGCTGCAATTAATGCTACTGGTATCACACCATTACAACCCGAGTTTGACCGCATTCAAACAATTCAAACCCTCAACGACTTACAACACACAGTCACTCACTTACATCAAATTGGCGTAGACGCATTATTTAGTTTTGGTCAGATGCAAGATTTCAAAGACAGTAACAATGTGATTGGTGTCGCCTCTCAAAGCGGTTTAAGCTTACCTGATCGTGATTATTATTTGAAGAATGACGCGAAATCTCAGCAGATTCGTCACGCTTATATTCAACATGTTACCAATATGTTTGTTTTACTTGGCGACAAAAAAACAGTTGCGGCTAACGAAGCAAGTACTGTTATGACAATTGAAACAGCATTAGCAAAAGCCTCTATGTCTCGCATAGAACAACGAGATCCGCATGCTATATACCATATAAAAGATCTTGCTGAATTACAAAAAATCACGCCACATTTTTCTTGGCAAAATTATTTCTCTGGAATCAATCATCCAGAAATCAAACAAATTAATTTGGCAACGCCCGTGTTTTTCAGCGCGCTAGATGCACAATTACAAACAGTTTCTCTCGCTAACTGGAAAATCTATTTGCGCTGGCATTTGCTCAGCAGTTTTTCAGCATTTTTATCGCAACCATTTGTTGATGAAGATTTTACGATGATAAAAACACTCACGGGCGCAAAAGAATTATTACCGCGCTGGAAACGCGTGCTAGAAACTGAAAATGGTGCACTGGGCTTTGCCGTGGGGAAATTGTATGTCCAAGACACATTTTCTCCTTCATCCAAAATGGCAACACAAAAAATAATTCATGATATTCGTGCCGCACTCAAAAAAGATCTAACCAATTTAGCCTGGATGACACCCGCAACACGCCTAGCAGCAATTAAAAAACTGGATATGATGGAAGATCGTGTTGGCTATCCTGATATTTGGCGTGATTATTCTTCTCTGAATATTGATCGTGGTCCTTACGTATTGAACGTGGCAAGAACAGCCACATTTTTAATTAATCGTGACTTAAATAAAATTGGTAAACCCGTTGATAAAAACGAGTGGGACATGACACCACAAACTGTCAATGCTTATTATGATCCTTCCATGAATCGCCTCAACATCCCAGCCGGAATCTTGCAACCACCTTTCTTTGATCCCACAGCACCTGCTGCCGTTAATTATGGCGCTATTGGTTTTGTGATCGGGCATGAAATGACGCATGGTTTTGATGATCAAGGCGCACAATTTGATGGTTTTGGTAATCTACATAACTGGTGGGCAAGTTCTGACTTAAAAAAATTTAAAACCGCAACAGACAGTATTGCAACACAGTTTTCCCAGTATCGTGTTGCTAAAAATGTTCACGTACAAGGTAAACTCGTTATGGGTGAAGCCGTTGCTGATTTAGGCGGTCTCACATTGGCATATCGCGCATTTCACGCAACCGATGCTTATCTCTTAGCACAAGCGCTGGGGGGATTCACTCCAGATCAACAGTTTTTCCTTGGAGCTGCGCATGTGTGGGCAAATAATACACGACCCGAAGAAGCACGTCGCCGTGCTATTGTTGACCCTCATCCTCCAGCATTATTTCGTGTCAATGGCACGCTTGCAGATATGCCGCAATTTCAACAAGCATTTGGGGTTAATTCAAATGATATGATGCATAACAAAGCACATAGCACAATTTGGTAACAAATTTTTTTGGTTGTCTGCATGGCTAAAAAATATCTTTGTCTCAGTGCTGACCTCATAAACACATTTATGTATAATACTCGAGAAATTAGAAGGTACGAAAAGGGAATCTAAACTAGCATGACAACTATCATTAATGAACAGGAAGTGAACGATAGCGACGCTGTACCAGCCATCTCCTTATCAGAAGACGAAGAAATCGCTGTGCCAGAAGTATCTGTTGCCAATGCGCTGACTCATTTTAACCCAACAACGCAGCAGCTTCTCTCTAGTAAAATTATTATTCACACGCCAGAGGCTGGTTTAAATACACTGGTTGATGCGGCAGCTTATTTATTCTCTATTATGGGAAAATTAAAACATGTCAAATCGTATCGCCGACTTGATAAGCTCCGTGATGAATTAAAACAAGAAATCGAAAACTTCCAACAAAATGCGGCGGCCTGTCATGTTGAAGAATACATGGCGGAATACATTCCTGTTGCCTGTTATGCTTTGTGCGTTACGCTAGATGACATTATTTCCAATACGCCCTGGGGTAGCCAAGGGAAATGGGAACCGTATAGTTTATTAGTCTCCTTTAACCAAGATAGTATTTCACGTGATAGCTTTTTTATTATCCTCGAACGTTTAATTAGTGATCCTACTCATTATATCGATCTGATGGAGTTTATGTATATTTGCCTAAGTTTAGGCTTTAAAGGTCACTACAATCATTCTACATTTGATCATGAACAACTCGAACAAATCATTAATGCACTCTATAAACGTATTCGTGCTTATCGTGGTGATTTTAGTAAAGTCTTGTCGCCTTTTATTATTAGACCAAGAGTAACAAGCAAACAGTCTTTCATACATAAAATACCTATTTGGTTAGTTACTTTATTATCTATCAATATCATTATTGCTCTTTTTGCGGGCGCGAGATATTTACTTGATATTTCATCTAACCAAACTTACCAAAACCTCAGTGGAATGGAAAAATCGGCGCCTTATGAAACACATACTAACTCTCATACAGCAGCACATTAAAACGAATCCAAGTCGATCGTGGCTGCAACCGTTCAGTATTTTTATTATCTGCTCAAGTGTTCTTTGGCTACTTGGGCCACATCTATCCATTGGTAGTCATGCGCCACTCCAGTCTATCGGCATACGACTATTTATCATTCTTTTAATGGGTGTTGGATACACTGCTAAAGTTGTTTTAGCAGAACAAAAAGAGCAAGCTCAGCGTGCAGCATTACCAACTGCTGTTAATAAAAAGCTGCAATTACTTGACGGGCAACTCCGTGGCGCCATCAATTTTTTAAATAAACCGTTTACGAATAGCCAAGGCGTGAAATACAAACTAAATCATTTGCCGTGGTATTTAGTCATTGGACCTGTTGGTGCTGGCAAAACCACATTACTTGCTAACTCAAATATTAATTTTTTATTAAAAAAACAAATCAAAACGGAAGAATTAAAAAATATTTCCTCATCTGATAGTTGCAGTTGGTGGGTCACCCATGAAAGCGTCTTATTAGATGTGCCTGGTAACTTTATTGCATCACAAGACACCACACATGATCGAAGTGTATGGCCACACTTTTTAAATTTACTCAAAAAATTCCGTCCGGATCATACTATCAATGGCGTGATTGTTGCTCTACCTCTTCCCGATTTAATTAATCCAGAGACAAGGGAATTATTAATTAAAAATATACAAATTCAAATTGCGGAGTCGCGCGAAAAATTTGGCGACCATGTACCATTTTACTTCACGATCACTAAATGCGATTTACTGCCTGGATTTACTGAATTTTTTGGCGATAGCGCCAGCGATGAATTCTGGCAAGCCTGGGGGGTAACATTACCCGCACATACACAAATAACTGCACTGCCAGAATTGTTTTCGCAACGCTTTAATATCCTTATCAAACGCCTAAATAAGCAGTTAATTTGGCGTTTGCATCAAGAAAGAGGGTCGCTAACCCGTGTACATGTAAAAGATTTCCCTTTGCATGTTGAGCGCCTAAAAGACACACTGATCCAGGTCTTACAAACTCTTACAAAAAAAAACACAGCATTCAATTTAGTAGGGGTATACCTCACTAGTGCTATTCAACCACCTGCTGAGAACAACCAATCACAAACAACCAATGAGTCACAAACAACGCTACAAATTATGCATACACCCGCATGGCCAAGTCGCTCTTATTTTATAAGACAATTATTGCTACAGGGCATTTTAAATACCTTCGGAAAATCGAATAAATCATGGCAAGAACGCCGTTTAGTTTATGCAATTTGTGCGGGCGGCATTGCCTTCACAATTATTTTTTCTGGGTATGATATTATCCATGCAAAACAACAAATGTTAGCCATGAAAAATAGTATCGTCGTACCTACGTTTAACATTGTCATGCCTGAGGAAAAACCCCAAGAAAAACAAGTTAGTAATTCGGTGACTGTCATTGGGTAAGAATAAATTTAAATTAATATTAAATAAAAAAGGAAATTTCATATGATAGAAGAAAATAATATTCAAGAAGTCAGCGAAGGCCCGAAAAATGAGGTATTTACTGCATATAATGAGCTTCTCCAAAAACTGAAAGAAACAAAAAAAACGCATTCTGTTATAGAAGAAAAAATTATAGAAGAAAAAAAACAAGTCGTTGAAATTGCGGTTAAAGAAACCATCACTGATGATCTTGCAACACATTTAAAAAATTTAAAAACATCTCTCAATAATTCTTTGGATGAAGTTGAAAGTAAGTTATTAGCAGAAAAAAACAAATTTGCCAATCTTGAACAAGCAATTGCGATCCAAACCAAAGAACTAAATGACCTTTATGAAATCAAACCTGCTGCAGATACTTTATCGGTACTATTAACCGCCCATAAAGAAAAAAGCATTACACTTGAACACGATATCACACAAAAAAAACGCGCTTGGAAAAAAGAGCAGGAAGAATTCGAAACAAACTATAGGAATCAACAAGCACAAATCAAAAAAGAACAAGTGCGCGAAGAAGAAGAATATATTTATAGACGCGATCTTTTAAGACAAAAAGAGCAAGAACAATATGAATCCAATAAGCGTAATCTAGAAAACGAACTGACAATCAGACGCTTGCAAGTCGAAGAAGAACTGAGAATGCGTGAAGCTAAGATTGCTGCTCGTGAATATGAGTTTGCACAACTGAAAGACAAGATTGAACAATTCTCTGGAGAATTACAACGTGTTGCTGCTGAAACAGAAAGAAATGTAGCGGAGAGAGAACGTATTAAATATGAATATGAAACTAAATTAATGGAAAAAGACTTTGAAAACGAACGCAAAGCTCATCAACAAATAATTACTGCTTATGAAGCACAGCTAGAGCATTTAAAGTCGTCAAATTATTCGTTTAAATCGTTATCTATTAATCCACAAAATGCGCCTGATGATAAGCTATATTAGCCTACTCAAGATTAAGCCACTCTATTTTAAAGAGTGGCTTAATGCATAAAAGATTGAATTGTCTTTAGCTCACCAAAGCATTTGCCTTGCATCACTTCAAAGCCTAAACCTTGTAACATCTCTTTTTGGCCCTCTGCATCCACGCCTTCTACAACCATAAACAGATCCATGCTACGAGTTAAGCCTTTTAATGTACTTAAGATGACCTCATTTTCTGCATAAAGCACCACTCGCTGATCTATTTTTAAATAGGTGAGCGGTAATTGCATAATCTTCTGGAGTGCCAAATGACCAAGTGAAGAAACCCCTACTGCTAATTGCACACCAATATGTTTCAAACGTAAAAACGATTCCTGCAAGGTAGAAGCGCTATCTGCAAAGCTGTCAGCAGCAACTTCAAATGCAATCAGCCGCGGGTCAAAAACAGCGTTAGACAATATATTAGCAATACTTTCAACGAAATCTTTATGCTGAATTTGCCTAGCACTAACAGGCATCACTATTCTGTCTGGCATCACGCCTTGCTTCTGCCATTCAGCAACATGCACCATTGCTTGTTTTATTAGCCACTCCAATATGATAATCATTTTGTTTTCTCTTTCTGCAATATGTTGATAGTCACTTTGTGTTAATAACCCAAGAATAGGGTCGTCAATATAGGCAGTCATATTTATACCAACAATATGATTGGTCGTAACGTTTACTTGAGGTGAACAATAACATACTAAATTTTCCGTGATATTTTCTGAATTCACGCATCCACTGATTTGCATTTCACGTTGGCTAATTTTTTGGATATCAGAATTATAGAAATGATATTGTAAACCACGTGAAGATTTTGCCTGTTCTAATGCATTATTAGCATGATCAAACAACGTATTTAAATTATCGCCATCTCCTGGAAAAATAGCGATGCCAAGGCTCGCTTTGATACTAATCAGCTGCTCATCAATATAAAAAGGATCCTGTAATTTGGCTAATACACGCTGCGCCACATATGCCGCCGTTTCAGGTTGTGTCAGTTGTGGAAGTAAAAATAAAAAAATATCATCTCGATAACGCGATAATGTATCGATCTGCCTAATGCAGCCATGCATTTTTTTGCCAATTTCACTTAATAAGTGATTCCCTTTTTCAAACCCAAGTTCTTTATTGATCGTACTAAAATCGTGAATATCTAGAAAAATAATTCCGAATACTTTACCAAAACGTTTACCTAAGTAGAGTGTTTGTTGCGCCCTATCTTCAAATACTTGCGGTGATGGCAAGCCAGTCACCGGATCTACCGCATTTTGTAATGCGAAATCTTGGCTCAGGTTGCTAAACTGTGCATTTTCTTCGACTTTAATTTGCTTTTGTAATAAATCACTTTCTAAATTCGCAGCATACTTCCGCAAGTCATTTAATTCATGACTACGCAAATATAAGAGATAAGATAGATAAGAAAGAATAATAGTGACTATACACAACACAAAATACAGCAGCACCAGTCAGTCTCCTTGTTTTAATACAATGCACCGCCATTACTGCTATCAACCATTTCCATTGTATTATTTTAGCATTGCTAAACTCAAAAACCCAACTATTACACCCAGTAATCAAAAGCTTTTATGATATAAATAAATAGATATTTTTTTAACACTTATATTTACTATGGGTATTTATAATGCATAAAAACAGGCTCTGCGTGTATCTACCAAGCGGTAAGTTAAATTTTGATCCGAAATTACAAAATTAATTTTTTTATTGCGCTCCTTCCGTAGAAAAAGACATAATGTTTTTTGCAAAAGAATTTAAACCAAGGAGCGGAAAAATGTCTATGCGTTATCAATTAGTTACTATGAGTATCATTGCATTAGCTTGCACAACCACTGCTTTTGCAGCAAAGCCAATTGACTTAAATAATCAACCTGTCTCTGCAATCCAATTTCTTACAAAATCACCCGCAACGTTAGCTGGCACATCAACAACCGCATTAAAAGAAATGAGCCGCGATACCGACCAAAACACAACTACACATATTCGCGTACAAGAAACTTTTGCAAACTACCCTGTCTGGGGCGGCGATGCAATCTTACACGTACCACAAGGTAGCAACAAATCGTTGGCGAATCTCAGTGCCGCAACCACCATGAATGGCGTGGTTTATCAAGATCTCCAAGCTGACTTGGCCAACACACCAGCTTATGTATTTGAAACAGCACAAGCAGAAAAAGCATTGCAACATGCAGCAGCGTTATATCAACAAAAAACAGGAATCAAACAATTTGATTTAGCCCATGCTAAAAAAGATTTAATGGTTTATATCGATAAAAATAATAAGGCACACTGGGCTTATTTCATTAGCTTCCTTGCTAAATCTTCCAATGGTCTAGCCGTTCCTACTTATATTATTGATGCCACATCGTTTGACATCTATCTTGATTGGAATAATGCACAAACCTTGCAAGATGCACAAAGTGGTGGCTTCGGTGGCAATGAAAAAATGGGCAAACTAATTTATGATGGCACCTCAGGAAATTATCCTGCTTTACAAATTCAACGCGATGCAGCAAAACAAATATGCTATTTAAACAACGCTAATGTCACTGTGATGGATGCGAGCAAACCGCACGAATGGTATATGGATGCGCCTATTGCTGAATTTGGCTGTAAAGACAAAGACAGTAAACATAATAATCTCTATTGGAATGCGGGCGAAGATGCTATCAATGGCGCTTACTCACCGGCAAATGATGCATTGTACATTGGCCAAGTCATCAAAGAAATGTATCAAAAATGGTATAATATGCCGGTACTCTCCTTCTTTGGTTTCCCCATGATGTTAAAAATGAATGTGCATACACCAAGCCCCGAGGACGGCGGACCATTTGAAAATGCCATGTTTTTGAGCCTAAACAGTGAAATGTACTACGGCGATGGCTTAAATCATTTCTATCCTTTAGCCTCGCTTGGCGTGGGTGCGCATGAAATTAGCCATGGTTTTACTTCACAACATGCCAATCTAACGTATCTAGCACAATCGGGCGGCTTAAATGAATCCTTCTCCGATATGGCAGCACAAGCCGCTGAATTTTATTCCACTGGCAAAAACAGCTGGCAAATAGGCCCTGAAATTGTCAAAGGCACCGGGGCACTTCGTTACATGGATGATCCTACAAAAGACGGTCACTCAATTGGCAATGCGAAAGATTATGTTGATGGTCTCAATGTTCACTATTCAAGTGGTGTCTTTAATAAAGTATTCTATCTTTTAAGCACAACAACCAATTGGGATACGAAGAAAGCATTTGATGTCATGGTCAATGCAAACATGCATTATTGGACGGCTAGTAGCACGTTTGTTGATGCTGCCTGTGGTGCAAAAAAAGCCGCAAAAGACTTGAAATATGATGTTGCTGCAGTCACTGCTGCTACGCAAAAAGTAGGAATTGACACGAGTCGCTGCTAAACATGTAAAACGTATGGTGGGCATGCGCACATTGCCCACCACACTTTATATCACGCTTTAGGAAACGTTAATGTAATTGTTGTACCCTGCCCTAATTCGCTCGTAATATCTAATTCACCATCATGTAAAAATAGAATAGATTTCACAATGGCTAACCCAAGTCCAACACTCCCCGTATCATGAGAGCGTGATGGATCAACACGATAGAACCGCTTCATAATGCTGGGTAAGTGTTCTGCTGGAATACCAATTCCCGTATCCTGTAATTTGATTTCCACTTTTTCATCATCTATTTCACGAATGGAAAAATTAATTTTTCCATTCGCTGGCGTGTACTTTAATGCGTTTGATAAAACATTACTGATCATGCGTCGAAACATGACTTGGTTTGCCATCAAACATGCCGTACCACGACAATTAACATGAATATTTTTATCATCTGCCATCGCCTGATAAAATTCACAAATCTTATTCACTTCATGATGCACATCAAGTTGAATTTTTTTCAAATCGATTTGTGGATTTTCAGCACGCGCTAAAAACAAAATATTTTCGATAATATGCGAAATACGCTGTAATTCTTCCAAATTAGACTCTAACAATTGTGCATATTCTTCAGGTGACGACTCTTGCGTTAATGCTAACTCCGTTTGTCCCATCAAAATATTCACTGGCGTACGTAATTCATGTGCCAAATCATCCGAAAATTGTGTGAGATGTGAAAAGGCAACCTCAATACGATCAAGCATTTGATTAAACGCGCGGCCCAATTGGCGTAATTCTTTCGGCCACGATTCGGTGTCAATTCGTTGATGTAAAGAAGTGGCTGTAATGGCTTTTGTCGCTTCAGTTAAATCATATAGTCTACGCATACCACGACGTGCAATTAAATAGCCAATAAAAATCGCAAATAATTCGCCAACCACTAACACCGTCATTGCACGTTGCCGATAAAGATTAATGATGGCATGCTGGGCAGATACATTCAAAGCCGCTTGTACCATCCAAACACCGTTTCCTGATTGTTTGTTTTGACTCACCACTTCCATCAATAAATACTTATCACCATTGGGCGCAAACCACCATTGATCACGTTTACCAATATTAGTTGATGTTTTATTGAAAAAATCCGCGGCCTTTAACGCGTCACGCATGCCGGGTGTTTGCATCACAATCTGATTGTTATGATCAATCACACGGATTGAATAGTGATACATGGAGTGTGCTAATACAAAGGGAACATCACGTACTTCATGCTTTAATGCTGATTGATCAAGATCGCTGCCTAATAAGTATTGCACGACATCAATTTCATCTGCCAAAAATTGTTTATCATTTTGATATAAAAAACTAATCATGCCGAGATAAAGAAATATCGCAATAGCAGCTAATAAAATAAATGTTGCAACAGCATAAAAAACGGTTAGCCGTGTAGTGATTGATCGTGTAGAAGAAAAAAAATTTTTAACGTTCTTCAATAACATAGCCAATACCACGTACTGTATGAATCAATTTTTTCTCGAATTCGTCATCAACTTTTTGACGCAAGCGTCTAATAGCAACATCTACTACATTCGTATCACTATCAAAATTAATATCCCACACGCGCTCAGCAATCAGCGTTCGAGACAGTACCTCACCTGGATGTTTGGCTAATAAGACTAACAAGGCAAATTCTTTCGGCGTTAAATCGATACGGACAGCACCACGCATCGCTTTATGCTTGATGAGATCAATCATTAAATCTGCCACAACGATTTTGTCTTGTGGTTGCCCTATACTGCGGCGCAACAGTGAGCGTACTCGAGCTAATAACTCTGAAAACGCAAATGGCTTCACTAAATAATCATCTGCACCTAATTCTAATCCTTTGACGCGATCTTCAATATCATCACGTGCTGTTAAAAACAAGACGCGTACATTGATATTCAATCGACGCAATTCTGCCATAATCGACCAGCCATCCATTTTCGGCAGCATCACATCCAGAATAATTAATTCATAATGATTATTGGTTGCTTGAAACAAGCCATCTTGACCATCATGCGCAACATCGACAATAAATCCGCCTTCGGTTAATCCTTTGCGTAAATAAGCGGCTGCTTTATTTTCATCTTCAACTATTAATATTCGCATGGCATTGCCTGTGACAAAAAATGTACTATAATAGTAATTAACAATGAAATCCAGGTTTCCCGCTAAAAATTAAGGATAATATCACCATGAAATTAGCACCTTTTCTTGCTCTGGCCGTATTTGGATTGACGGTTGCAACTTCCCCTGCTATTCAAGCCGACGATGAATTAGTCGATACATTCAGTATTGGCTCTCCACCCAAACCCACGATTACACCAGACATGCTCGCAAAAAGCCGCGCTAGTGCGATTAAAAATGCCGCTGCCCTTCTTCACACCGCCAACGATCCTATTGCGGGTGACCCTGCCGCCTCAGTGACCTTAGTCGAATTCATGGATTTCAAATGCCCTTTATCCGAAAAAATGGATCCGGATATTCAAGCACTCATACTGAAAAATCCAGATTTCCGCATCATTTATAAAGTAGTACCCATTCGCGGCGAAAC